>Ga0265780_10003677_pt1 | contig 20053 bp, 12 predicted proteins | sample P1T30metagenome_FD_192432 | JGI IMG/M metagenome (GOLD analysis project Ga0265780, IMG submission 192432) | Plant litter microbial communities from East Loma Ridge, Irvine, California - P1 T30 | ecosystem: Environmental > Terrestrial > Plant litter > Unclassified | place: USA: California...
CCATCTCCACCAGTACATTCGCAACACGGATACCGCAGTCTCGTAGCCGCGATCGCCAAATCGCTTTATCCTCGTCTGAGCCTGCCTTGAGAATGCTCTCCCTGCATTCGCGTGCGAGTTCGTAGTATCCCATGATACCCTTCCGCCATTCTCCGTATCCTAGTGCTGCTAGCCGTACGACAAGGAGGCGAAGATCCCAGGGTACGAGATGGGCGTTTGTGAGGGGGTGGCGGTAGAAGGCGCTGTTTAGGTCACCCAGGACTTTGGATTCCTGCGCGGCGAGCGCGTGCTCTTGGAGTAGGCAGAGGCATGCTAGGCGTACGTGGATGAGGTGGAGTAGCGTATCGTGATCGCCTGGGGCTGCCGAAATGAGGTTGCGCGCTGCGGCGATGGCGGCGAGACGGTAGTGTCCTGATAGGAGGAGCGTGTCTATCGGCGAGGATATCGGCGGGGCATGCGGCGCATTGAGGAACGGAGGCGGGACATTGGTGACTGGCAGGACGTGGTATGCCTGCGGGTCCTGGAGGAAGCTGAAGTCCTTATGGGGAATGTCGTCGATGCCGCGTGTTGGGCCCTCATACGACGGCTGCGGGGAAGGTTGAGGCCGTGCTGGCGACCGAACGCGCGCAGGCAGGGTGGCGGTACTCTCAGCGAGAGGACTGCATCATTGTGTAAGCGCGTGTCTTGTATCCGTATTATCTGCCGGCTGAATAAATGGGCGCATACTCGTCTATAACGACATCATCGGCGTCGAGTGGACCCTTCGTCGTACGGCGCGTCAGGGCGGCTGTTCTCTCGATTAGTCATGCCAGAGCACACGTGAAGAACAGTCAACGCACTTCGTCGTCGCTCGTCGCCCGAGGCAGCGCGGCCATGGCCTCGTCCAGGGGGAACTTGCATCGTGTCTATGGTGTTCCCAACGACTAAGACGGCTGTCACAGCGCTCCGATGTTCGGCAGCACTCTTTCGAATTGCGGGGATCGCCCAATCAAGACCCCTGCCACCGGGGCCAAACGACTCCACTAACTTTTCATATGCGCCACGAACCTGGGCCCGACGAAGACTCAAAGGCGAACGGCCAATTGACTCAAAACCGTCCGTCAGCTCACACTTTCCTCCCACTCTCTCTCCCACGTCGCCCTTGCTTTTGCTGAATCTCCCCTCTGTGCGTTATTAATACTTCGTCCTGAGTGGACGTCATAATCGCCATGCAGCAGTCACGCACACGAGCTGTAAATGCTCTCAAGGGCAACCGCAACTTTTCCACCTCCACACAGCGACTCGCCGTCTCACCTTTCCGCAGACCCGCGCAGGCCGTCTCGAGTAAAATCAGCCAGGAAGATGCGAAGCGACCTCAAAGCACCCAGGCGGCGGCGCCCCAAACACAACCGCGCTCAAGACCGTCGCCCGCCTTCAACCGTGAGGACCACAAGGATGTCCAGCCGCTGAAGCCGTACCGCTCACCTGCAATGGACCACTCGTTTGTTGGCATGACCGGTGGAGAGATCTTCCACGAGATGATGCTCCGCCAGGGCGTCAAGCACATCTGTATGACACATCTTACATGCTTACATTGATTGTGTGCACCAAACTTCAAGCACTAAATACTGACACCTCCCAGTCGGCTACCCCGGTGGTGCGATTCTCCCCGTCTTCGATGCGATCTACCAGTCAAAACACTTCGACTTCATTCTGCCACGACATGAACAGGGTGCCGGCCACATGGCGGAAGGTTACGCCCGCGCGAGTGGAAAGCCCGGTGTTGTGCTCGTTACCTCTGGACCCGGTGCCACCAACGTCGTTACACCCATGCAGGATGCGCTCATGGACGGAACACCCCTGGTTGTCTTCTGTGGTCAGGTCGTTACCAGCGCAATTGGCTCCGACGCTTTCCAGGAAGCTGACATGGTCGGCATTACAAGGCCGTGCACAAAGTGGAATGTCCTCGTTAAGAACGTTGCGGAACTCCCGCGGAGAATCAATGAGGCTTTCGAGATTGCGACAAGCGGACGCCCGGGACCCGTGCTCGTTGACTTGCCCAAGGACGTTACTGCCAGTGTTCTCCAAAGAGCTATTCCCATGAGCAGCACCCTCCCCACCACCGTCAGCGCTGCGACCATCGCCGCGCGCGAGCTTAGCAAGCAGCAGCTGGACCACTCCATCCGCCGCTCCGCCGACTTGATTAACATGGCGAAGAAGCCCGTCATCTACGCTGGACAGGGTATCCTTCAGACCGAGAACGGACCCCAGCTTCTGAAGGAGCTCTCCGACAAGGTCAACATCCCCGTAACCACCACCCTGCAGGGTCTCGGAGGATACGACGAGCTTGAGCCCAAGTCCCTCCACATGCTCGGAATGCACGGCTCAGCCTACGCCAACATGGCCATGCAGGAGGCCGATTTGATTCTCGCTCTTGGTGCTCGCTTCGATGACCGTATCACCGGTGCCATATCCAAGTTCGCACCTGCGGCAAAGGCGGCAGCGGCTGAGGGTCGTGGTGGTATCATCCACTTCGAGATCATGCCCAAGAACATCAACAAGGTCGTGCAGGCGACCGAGGCCGTCGAGGGTGATCTCGGCACGAATCTGAAGCAGCTCCTGCCTCTTGTTAACGAGGTTCCCGAGAGACCGGAGTGGCTCGGACAGATTGCCGCCTGGAAGGAGCGTTTCCCATGGGCCTACGAGAAGGAGGGCGAGAACGGCCTCATCAAGCCCCAGACCGTCATGGAGAAGCTCTCCGATCTCACAGCCCACCGCAAGGAGGAGACCATCCTCACCACCGGCGTCGGCCAACATCAAATGTGGTGCGCCCAGCACTACCGCTGGCGATACCCCCGCACCATGATCACATCCGGCGGTCTAGGAACCATGGGCTACGGTCTCCCCGCCGCCATCGGCGCCAAGGTCGCACGCCCAGAATGCACCGTCATCGACATCGACGGCGACTCCTCCTTCAGCATGACGCTCACTGAACTCTCCACCGCCGCCGAGTTCAACATTGGCGTCAAGATCATCATTCTCAACAACGAGGAGCAGGGCATGGTCACACAATGGCAAACCCTCTTCTACACCGATCGCTTCGCGCATACCCACCAGCGCAATGCCGATTTCGTTAAGCTCGGTGATGCTATGGGTGTACAGGCTAAGCGCTGCATCAAGCCTGAGGAGCTCGAGGACAGCCTCAAGTGGCTGTTGGAGAGCGATGGCCCGGCTCTGCTGGAGGTTGTTACTGACCAGAAAGTGCCCGTGCTACCTATGGTGCCGGCCGGAAGTGCGCTGCACGAGTTTATGATTTACGACGAGAGTAAGTGATATCGAACTTCGTGGCGTGGTGACTGGTGCTAACGTAATCGCAGAAACTATCAAGGACCGCAGAAAGCAAACTAAGGAGCGATCAGGTCGTTAAGACTTGTTCCCCTTTGTCAGAGTTTGTTTGATTCCTGTGTAACTTCATTCGTTGTGTATATTCTTGGGTCGGGTCGGTACCGGCGTTTTTCTTGTTAGCTTAGCATATTCTTGATTGGTTGCACGCATGCAACTTGGTTTCCATCGGGGGAAAAGTCAAAAGCGAGATATCAGTCTTCTTTAGTGGGATCTAGTAAGAGGTGGATGGGAAGAAGAGTGGGATGTGAAAGTGGAATACTATTTTTTTTAACTGCATGTGTCTTGTTGTTGTTGGTTGTGTGGGGCGCGGGTAGGGTGAACTGTCGTACGAAGTTGAAAATGAGGATTGCAAGGACGCTGACTTGATGGAACGGGGAGTATCTTCTTGTGTGGGTGATGTTTGGAATAACCGTGAGTGGTCTTGTTATTACTTTGTATCCACCCTCTTTCGTCGCAGAACCATGGTATGCTTCAAACGATAACTTTTCATCAATTTCAGATTCATATAAAACTAGAGGGAAGAATGCACAAGTTCACATCATCCATCCCAAAACACATCTACTTTCACATCTACATTCACACAAAAACCCCCATCTACCCACCCATCCAGAACCCCTGGACTATACAAAACCACCACCACACACGCACACATTCCCACCACCACCCACTCCAACGTACCCATGGGCTCAACAGCAACATCCCACTGCTGGCGCGGCCGCAGCGCCTCCATCTACGCCAACCTCCCTCTTGCGGAGGAGTCATCTGAAGATGATATGTTCGACTTTGTATTTGGCGACCAAAAACATCCATCGAACATATCTTCATGGGAGGGTATGGCGGTGGTCTCCTGCCTACCGCGTAAGGAGGCGTGTGGAGGGGGGAGTGGGGATGTAGTCTGCAAACCCCAAAACGACATCTCCATCTTCGCCACACCCCTACCTGAGTTTGTCTTGGAACAGCGGCAACGCAGGATTTCGAAGGTATCAGGGGGAAGCACAGCAACAAGTCGATCAACAGAGCCGCGACATCCCACGTGCACGATCATAGAAGAGGGACGGGAATGGTATGGCTACCGTGACGAAGGCATCCGTCAAGCAGCCGAGATGTTTGGTGTGACTGGGCCTTGGATTCGTCCGAGCAGCGGCACCGAAGACGTGGACAGCATCAACGGGACTGAAGGAGAAGGCAAGGGGGAGAAGAGGAAAGAGAAGCCGTTTTGGCATGGAAATGGGCGGAAGGTTGGGGTGCAGGAGAGGTGGATATGTGTTGGAGGTGATGAGTTTGGTATTAGTGATGAGTTGGTTGTTGTTGGTGAGGATGTGGAGGAGGGTAGTGAGGGGAGTGAGGGGAGTGAGGGGAGTGACGATAGCACACGGGGAAGGGGCGACGGCGGTGGAGAGAAGAAGTGGTGGAGTGTTAGGTGAAAGAATGTCTTTGTGAGGTTGGGGTGTGGTCTTTTGGCGTAGATACCTAGGTACACGAACTTACCTAGGTACAATCAACTATGGCGTGGCGGGATCATTTCCACATGCTCATGAAGCATGTCTTTTTCTTCAGGAAGGATATATGGGGTCGTTACAATTGCTAGCTTCTTTAATGCGCGCGCTGTCCATCGCTACCGATGTTGGTCCCAGGCCTTGGCGCCAGTGTCCCGCATGTGTCACGTGCAACTGATGGCTCTTGGCGCGTGAGGAAGACGTCACGTGTCGACCCGCCCGACTCTCCCGACAAATGCATGGCTCGCTGAAGTATAAGGTGGTAGCCCGCACTACTCCTCACCTACATCGCATACCATTGCGTCACAAAGACAACACGATAACATTGCAATCAATATTCACATGGAACGATTCGCTGATGATTCAGGCATATTGAGTTTTGATGTCATCGATGGACGTCTGCGCTGTGTTTCAATGTTGACATGCTGCCCGTTTTTTGTGCCAAGTTCCTCGCTCCAACCACTAGTAAAAATGCAAACGGAGCCCCCGAGTGGCATTCTGGCGCAATCAACAACAAAGCATAAATAGGGTATGCCTCGAACTCATACTACAGCTCCGTTTAGCTCAGGCTAATCACCAACACGGGACTGTCTTCCCACTTTTATCGCCGTGGTGTTGTTCGCTGGAGTTTCTAGGTGCGGAAGTGGTCGGGATGCAGGTGATGCAGCCCCTACATGATTGCGCGACAAACAGTCACGGATACGCTTCGCACAGTCTGAGCTTTGGGAATTTCGACGCAATGTCATTCTATCTACTTTGTCTACAATAAGAGATACTTTGAAGCACTCGATTTCACTATGCGCCTGGGTCGCGTTCTGCAACGCGTGTTAGTTTACCGTGCTGCCGTGCAAGGGCGCAACTTGGGGAAGACATAACTTACGCTAATGTCAAGGCTCACGCCTGCCGAGGGTGCGGTACTCATCTTCGGACCGTATGCGCAACAAGAGGTCGGATGATGGCATCCTTGACCTGCTTCACGATCTGACGGTTGATAGCAGAGCGTGAGCTGAGTTCCACGTCTGGCACGAAGTTAGCGACGAACATGCCTCATGGTCGACTATGATCACGAACCATTCGATACACGACGGGCTTCGAGGTCCTTGCGCCTGAGTAGATGCCAGAGAAGGAGCAAAGAGGGGGGGCATGTTGCTAGAAGAGTAACGATTGCGATGATGGATTCGCTGGACATAGTAGGCATTACTGCGGATGAATTCCAGCGATGGAAAAATATGGGTGTGTGGAATCAGGTATCGTGGAATTTGGAGATCGACTACTGCCAATGACGACTGGGCACAGTGTAGGCTTGTGGCTCTATCTTTACGTTTTGCGGAAGGTGTGTCAGAAAACATGCTCGAAAGCCTTCGAAGAAGGATGTGACCTTCACTTCACTGGCGCTCGGACTGCACTGGATGCCCTCCCTGACGCACCCCCATGTGCGCCTACTAGCACGCAAAAGGATCCCTGGATATCAGCGTATGCTCATTTACAAGAAAGCCTGCGCACTACAATTGTATCGGCCGACTAGTCAGGCCGGCTAAGGATGTTCACGCGGCCAATCATCATTACTACCAGGCTGAGGACCTCGAAAGTTCCAATGACCAGCACCAACGAGGACCTAGCGGCTCTAGCCGCAGTGTGAGCGAAAGAGGCAGTGTATCCTTCGTTGCTACATTCATCATGTCGGAGAACCAGTTCTAGGCTATTCAGCCATACGCATCCTCATGTCAAGATAGCCACATACTCCGACCTTAAGCTTTTTACGCACGTCGGCTTTGTCCATAGTCAGAACCACAAAATATTGTAGTAATGCCTACCTTTCCACATCTTGGACATCTTTGTCGTAAGGCCGTCGCTATGAATGATCCCGGTTTGGGAGATTTTTAGCCTTACACGGGCACCAGGCGGCTGGACAGGGGTTTATCGATCATGCGTAGGCCGAACGCCACATGCATTCCATGTCACACCGAGTCAATCGTCCTACCCATATGCGTGTCAATCGGTGAGCCATGAGGTTCATACATCCCGCGTCCGACGAGCCAGTTGGCCACACTTATTTGACCGAACTAGGTGCCGGGGGCAGGCTGAGGCGACCCGCACTCATCATGACCTACATTGCATTGCGACAGCAAAGCGATGAATGCAAAAAACATCACTCGTACAGTATCTATGAGTTCTCATGGCTCAGCTCTAACAGCGCGAATATGACCCTGATGGGTGCGTTCTGGCTCTGGCCGAGATATCGATCGCTTCCAAGGTTTGTAGGTATGTGTGCATTTCCACCGGGTACGCAGAACCTTGATTGTATATCGCACTATGCAAAATAGTCATGCGCGTGAGTTTGGCAGAAGTTGCTGACTGTGGCTCAATTCTCAAAGGTTCGCCCCGTTGCTGAATGCTTCCAAGGACGTGCCGCGCGTAGGACCGCATTGCACCGCCACCTTGCGCTGCCTCCTCGCGCATCCTGGCTCCGCCGACCGAAAGCGAAGCGTGATCCTGTGAAGTCTTGCTTCGACGACGAAGCGCTTTTCAAATTTTGATCACCGCAGAGTTGTGAAAGACGCATCGCTCAAGTGGCCCTGCATTCCAGATACCTGTCATTGGCTCATCCACATATGTACCAAAAGATGCTATACAGTCCTTGAGCTAGCCCCTTTCATGGGGGTTTCTTGGCTTCTCTCCAAATCTCACTTTTGAACACGTCATCTACTATTCTACTGATACAATCGCCCCTTACGCGACGGCAGTATCATTTGATACATCAGCAAAGCCTCTGAGATGTAGACGCGGTCTGGATTTGAATGAGATGTACTGATGGAAAGAGTAGCTATGAATACCACAAACATCCAGTCATTAGATGAGCAAACAATCATCAGGCTGTCCCACTAAGCATCTTCCAGGGACGTGACCCGCGCCGACCCGCCCGTATAACGAGTGACCCCAGGCTTCTTTCGAAGTCACGACTAGGATATAGTGTGTCTTGTCTTCTGGTGCGGCCTCGCCCTTCTCCACGCCCAGAACCACTGCCATAATCTTCTGCTCGTCTACCTTGGCAGGAATGTCGAAGATGATGTCTGCTTCGAAGGGGTTAGCTGCAGTCAGATCCAGATTCTGCACTGTAGCGCCGAGACGCGTCTTTCCATCTGCAACCTTTGTGTCCGACCAAGTCAGGTTCAGATCTTGCCAATCGAAGCCGTAAAATGTCAATGGAAAGTAGTCTATGGGTCCAGAGCACGACATCCAAGACCAGGAGGGTACTTCGTAATGCTTTGGGTACGTGATCGTGGCTAGGCTGCTCACTTCCAAGGACCGATGCCAGAGAAGACTGCGCCGAAGCAGACCTGGGTTGACACTACTATCGAATGTTCCATATCCGCCTTGTAGGTTCATCACTCGCATAAGGCGTTGCTGAAGACCAGAGATTGCTGTGGAACGATCATGGTCTTTCGACAAGCCCAGCCGCGAGTATTGCCTCAGTAGTTCCTGGAGTCGTACGACGAATTCGCCATGTTCGGCGGGTTCCAAACGCTTAGGAAAGTCAGGGTCCCCGAGCAGAGAAGCATGATCGCTATCATCGATGTCAGTTGCATGTATGAGGGGTGAACAGATTTCGGGCAACTCACTTGGCTAAAGTCGCCATCGTCTCACAACGTACACCGTGACCGCACTCCCAGTATGTTTGATACTCAGTGAAGAAGATTGTTCGGCGGGCAAGTGCGTGCTCTTGAAGAACCCAGCCGCGCTTCGCGAGATCACCGTGAAGAACATGCTGGTCGAAGTTCTCAATTCTCTGGCACACGTAAATGGCACCGTAATTATCATGCTGTGGATCCAGCGTCACTTGAAGTCGAGCCATTCGAGGCAACAAGAAACCTGAACTCTGGTCCTTAGCACAACAAGCAGCCAACACACAGTACGCGCCGTTGTACACGTCTTCCATAGTCCGTGCTTCGCTTTCAAAATCACCGTCCGGGCCTTGTATGATGCAGATAGAGTCGATCCAGAGGTATCGTCGCCCTAATGCTCGTGTTATCTTAATCGCGTCTCTAAAGGTTTGTGGTAGCGTGTCAACCTCTACACCAGCATACATATCGCGCATGTTATGCCGCGTTGTTGAGAAGTAAGGTGGCGTCCCCCATTGGTAAGACAAGGCAATCCAATCACCATCAAGGTCTTTCATATCTTGCAGTCTCACGCAGCTATTATCAGCGGTACCGACGTCAATCAGACGAGTTGGAAGCTTGATGATAGAGCCTGCTGCAGATTTCTTGAACCTCGAAGGTTTGCATTTGGGGTCCTTCCAATGTTTGTGGTCGCAGTGGTCAAGCCAGCAACGTAAGATCTCTAGATGAAGGGCGCTTCCAGCGTCTGACAGCTCACTGAAACCTGTCTGAATATCGTTAACAACACTTTGGGCGTCTAGTAATACTGTGTCAGCTATGTCTAATCCGTGCAGTAACACCCACTTACCGTGATCACGAAACAGCGACAGAACCGGAAGTCGTCCGTTACTCATCCTCAACGTGGAATCCCGTCGCTCAAAGCTGACGCTAGAGTGTGCTGAGCTAGCGTAATCCTGACAGACCTGCCATAATAGAGCACACAGATCACAGCTATGCGACACTGAATTCTGGTGAAGTACGTTTGTTTCATAGATGATAGTGAAGAATGGGCTCCAAAGGTCTCGCCGGAATTCTTGACATTTCTTGCACAGGTGTTCGGTGACTTTGATCGGGGATGATGGGCCTAATACGCCAGCATTGGTGAGTCGTTCGAACATTTCCGCAGCGAAGTCGTTGTCTGAACGTAGCTGCCAGTCCTCTGGGTCAAGATACGGCAAGTCATAGTTCCCTCTCATTCCGGGTGGTATCTTACTCGATATCTGGGAGATTCTGTCCCTAAACTTTGGGGGTATGGGGCAGCGTGGGAGGTCCTGGTACCAGTAACTGTCAGATTGTTCCCTTCGGGCTATGCGACCCAGATTCTCGACGAGCTCAACGGCGCGGAAACGCTCTAGATCGACTGCTGATAAGGCGGAGTCTTTCCGCTGCTTTCTCCGAAGTACAGTACTGTACTTGGCCCCATCAGCCGTTTCCTCATCCTTTGAAGCAATGGTGATGTGGATCAGCGGTCCGTCCTCAGCGTCTGGTGCATGTCCAACTATGGACGATTCATCCATCACTGGCTCAGTGTCTGTTCTCTTGGCCTGCTCAAGGTCCAGAAGTTTGAATCGCGGATACGTTGTGACCTGGCTTTGAATACTCCCACCGCCTTCGGGAAGGGCAACAACGAGAAGCCCATTCCGGACGATGTCCAGAAGATCACCGAGTGCAGAGGCTCCGCTCTGACAAATGGCATCTCTTTCAAGGTGATCCATCCAGTGGCTCACAACGCCATGCACCTTAGCCAGCCTCTTTTGGTTGATCTCATAGAATGAGTCCGACAAGCTATAGTCTCCCACATTGTCGATACGAAACAATTTGAGCCCCTCTGTTCCGTGAAGAATCCAGATGATGAATTCGAGGGTGAAGCATCCGAAAGACCAGGTGTCGTATAGTCGTGAACGACCAGTCTTTGTCGTGCCAGAATCCTGGATGGACATACCGGTCTCCACCTCCGGTGGCTCGTACCGACGAGTGCCAAACTTTCCTGTCGTATTGTTACGTGTTGCCGTGTTTGCCTTACGATCTGCATCAGAACCGTACGCCTTTGCCTCGCCCCAATCAGCGAGCTTCAGGGTACCTATCTCTCCGTTGCCTTTGAACCACAGGATATTTCTCGGTTTGATATCACCATGTATGAGCGACTCTCCAGAGCTCATGCCATCTGAACCCTTGAAGTAGTGAATTGTTTCCAAAGCTTGTGCAAGACCGTGAAGTTGTATGATGATGGCCTGAAGCAGAGGTGCTGACAATCTCGGTTGTGGGTCTGCCTCCCAAAAGTCAGCAAGATTGCCGCCACTAGCCCACTCGAAGCAGATGTAATGATCCAGATTTTGTCCTTCGCCACGTCGAAAAGCCGTGATAAAGCGAACTATATGGTCGTGGCGAAAAAACCTTATCTTCTCAAGAACTCTGACTTCATTTTCCCACTGACTTGTGGTGTCTTCTTGGCTCTTCTTAAATTCTTTGACTGCGATTATGCGACTAGAAGGTGGTGTCTACTATAGTCATTAGCGATTCGCGATTGGTGAAGTATGTTTGCAACAAATACCTCGTGCGCATTATCGATGTGGGCATGATGCACTTCGTATCTAGTCACTATGCTGAAGGTACCCCGGAAGGAAGGTGGTGTTTCACTGGAGATGAATGGCATCGTGCGCTGCCCGAAATCTTGTAGCAGTGCGGTCGTCGAGATAATGGGCGCCAGGAACATCCACTGATAGTCCAAGAAGTCGTCAATGTCCATCATCTTCCACAAACGTCTACGTTTTCCTTTGGCATACGCTTTGTTCATGATGGAGAAGGGATGGTCATCCGGGGTATCTGCGGGCTTGGTCGACCTGACGCTCTTGATCGGTAATTGGCCATCATCAAAGTTCTGTTCCATGAACATCGTCATCTTGGTATGAATCTTGAACTGATGGGTCCGTATGCATATGATAAACAGTTTCTTAGCCCGGGTTACGATGAAATCCAGCAACGATCCCTCCTCTTCCGCATTGGAATCTTTACCGAGTAGCTTTAAAACTCGTTGGCGTGGATCAGGGGAGACGTTCATTCCCTGAGCCCCGTAGGCAAACACCCTGTCGATTGCATCGATAGGCACGAATTTCTGTGGCGTTTTTTCGAAGCTGCTTATTCTCGAACAGCTGTAGAGAATTTTGAATATGAAGGCTTCCTCGTCGTCTTCCTCCTCCTCTGAAGTTGTAGAGTCTGTGTCAAGGTGGGCCATAGAGCCGTACTTTCCAGCTCTGCGCTGATGTAATGGAGGACCAGGTGTTGTTCTCGATTCCTTGAGTGACTTCTTAGTTGCCTGAGATAAAGTTGGTGCAGTAACTTTGCTTGCCGGTAATCAGAGGTAAAGACCTAGTGTGCGGGGTCGATAAGACATGGCATCTCTGCAGAGATAGCGCCACATCGTCAGCACATGCAGCTTACTCCGAATGCGAGGGACACGGTCTAACTAGTATCAGTCGCATGTTCAGGTTAGCGTAGCGGGGTTGGCTACGTACTTAGACACGAGGACATTTCATGACCCAGCTCTTTATTGCTCCAACTCTCATGATAGTCCTGTTGAAAGAGCGTTACTCGCTACTTGTCTCGCCGTCCGGGCAAGGCGGTGCAGAAATCCCCGACACATCGATAAATTACTGAGTCGAGCAATCAGCCTTGGAAGCTTGCGGTCGTGATATCGACAACCATGTCTCCTATCCCCCGGTTCACTATTGAATTAGTGGAAGGTGTGTTTTCACACGACATGGCTCGAGTACTAACCTCTCTAGAGCATGTGCCCTCGCGTGCAACGTGATGTTGCGCGTATTTTCACGTAGCCGTACGACCCGGCTGCCATCTCGTTGTTTACTTTTGCGTCATTTATCCGCTATCATACTAGGTTGTAAGCTCGAGAAAACACCAGGCACATTGGCCAACGTTTTGGGGTCGTGGCAAGTACGCCGACAGATGTGGAGCGGGGATCGCCGAAGCGGCCCGCCCCACACGGGCACTTGCGCATCTATCGACGAGGCCACCTCTGTATTCTCTGTCTTTCGCGCTCGAGCCTAAGGGGTCTTTTTACGTACTTTAGTTGTATACATTAAGAGAAGAAGATATTTAGTAATAGTAGTTTACTAAGTTTATCTAAAGTAGTTATCTCTATACACACTTATAGTAGCTAAAAATAACTCTATAATAAATGCGTAATAAGTTTTATAATAGCTTATACTACAAAACTAGAGTTAAAGCTTAACTAGTAAGTTTATAAAATACGCGTCTTTTACTACTTCTTCTTAAACTTTCTATTATAATAATAAATAACTAGATTATTATAATAATAAACGCCTAGCTTATTATCTATTAATCTCTTAGCTTCTCTAACGCTTTTATAGTATTATTCTTATATCTATATCTTAATTTTTTACTATAGTATAAGATCTTCTACTATCTACTTACTTTCTTTAAAGTAATACTTAAAAAATTAAAGATAAAAGAAGCGTAGCTACTCTATTAAAATATAAAGGTAGCTAGAATAATTTTATATATATTTAAGTAGCTTAATAATAGTATATAATTAGTTTATACTTTAAAGTAGAGTTTTTAATATTATAGTACTAAGTTATCTCTACTTTTATACGTAAGAAGTAGCTATAATTAAGGCGCTACTTCTCTAACTTACTACTAGGTAGTAGCTAATAGATTCTAAGAGAAAGTTCTTAAAAAGAGTATAGTAGTAGAAAGTAAGCCTAGTAAATATACTACTTACTAGGTTTAGTATATAACTAGTTTAGGATAGTTAAAGTAGTTAGAGCTAGTGTTATAGGTTAATTTTATAGCTTTATAATATTTACTATTTATATAGATAGGTAGCGTAATAGAAAGAAAAAATCTACTTCTAGACTAGCGCCTTAGTAAATAAAACTAGAATTACATTAATACATTAAGAACGGGGCTACCTATAGTGCTAGAATTACTACTTGTATGTTCTACAAGTTTAAATGTCTATTATAACAACGCTAGACGATATTAGATTCAGGACATGTTATTCATTTCCGTTTACCTTAATTATCACGGTTCGGGAACAGAAGGAAGTTTACAGTGCGATATGCACGCTCACTAGTCTTCGGTTAGAACTGCCGCACTATCGTAAGCAGCTAGGAGGCAGGGATACACTAGGCAGTATCGTTACTAGTAGTATATAGGATAAATCAACAAAGGTTAAGTCACGATCTAGTATGTCTAGGCAATCAACTATGTCGAGTTGTATCAACCCCTGCGTGTCAAATGCCATAATTCATCATTTCAGTCTCGCAGCAGGTCTTCTTTTTGAGAGGTACCCGGAGGCCTTCCTCTTCCCTTCGACATGTACTTAATTCACCCTGAATAGGCCCACGAGGCAGTGTGGCAGCACTGTAACTCCTCGGCGGTGCCCGCCGGAATGCCCCCTGGGAGGTTACATATAGGCGTAAAACCAATATCAATCAATCAATCAATCAATCAGCAGGTCTTCTCGAATACACTCAAAGTACTATCAACCCTTCGCGAGCTCCTAGAGGTTAATAAAATCAAAGGATGTTAAAGAACTAACTGATCAGGATATCAATAGGAACGCAATGGAAACGACTATTTTGATTGTTATCGTGCGTCTACCCATACATGCCTCAATCAGGGGCTTGAATCCTCTCTATAATGTTCGCCTCTTTCGTATCAACACCCGTTGGCTCGCATCGAATGACTCGAACGCTGGGAGCAGTCGGTCTCAATGGAAGACACCGTATCGATGTACCTTCGCTCGTAAGAATCGATTCGTTGTGCTGTCTTGCGTCGCTTCGCGATTAAGGGTAGCCAACCGCCCGGGTCTTAGTCTCGAGTAGTGTTGTGCTCTATTTACGATCATTAGACAGCTACCATCAAGTCTGGCCGGGATACTTACGAAGTCATGCTTCATTCTGATGACCTAATAGAGATCAACGAATGGCGTTTAGGTACATGAGCAAGACCAGGCCGAGGTACAAGGAAGTCGACCTGGCACTCGACGAGATCACCGATGCTTGGCCGAGCTGGGTTGCTGGCGAACTCGGCATCTAGAGTGGTTCAGCCGGGATCATATACTGCAAGACTACAGTCATATGTACATACCAGTTTGACCGCCTTTATTTTCAAGACGAGATCGCTTGATCCAATGACATAGCAGTGCAACCGAAGGAGGACATGTTGTGATGAGGGTAACGATGGCGATTATGTCCCCGTTGGACCAGGACGACATGTTCTATTACACGTGCGAGGATGCGAAGAATGAGATATAAGTTGCGGTCGGACGATGTGAATAGACACGATCGATGCACGAGATCGACGCCGTTGTATATGCTGCTTGAGATACGTCCTGGCGGCTGGAGAAAACCACAGGAGACAGCGGGCTGGCATGTTATAAACGTGTGCTGAGCAGTCTAACACGTGTATAAGCTCCCAGTCCATCTTGCCTGAAGTATTGGGATGCGTGCTGAGCTCCGTCGTCGTTTACCTTCTTGCGAGGCGCGAAATGATCTCAACCTTGGATTCTAGCAAGATGCGAGCCTATGAGGAACGGGCGGCCTCCCGGCCGTTCCCTACTCTCCATTCGAACCTACGTTTCAGAAGCAGCGGGCTTAGCCCGATATATGTTCTAGCGACCGTGGGCATCTGCACGGCGTTGATACACCCATAAGACTCAGCGTCGACAGGGACGCATCGCAGAGATCTGCACCGCGGACTAGATTGGTGGAGGGTAAGTAGCGTGGAGGCTCGTGCTAGTGCTAAAAGTGACGGGACGAGCGCGCAGACCCGCATCCGCCAGAAGTCCGCTGGGCGTTCTTCCGTGCTCGTCTAGGACGCATGGCGGTGCAGTGGTCGGCTCGATGATTGCGCATTGCGTCCCCCTCATCTTGCGGTCTTTTGTGGCAGGGCGCTGCAGTGGCGCGTCCAATCCTTTGCGTCTTGCATTCTTTCATGACGCAGGGAGGTGCAGCCCACGTCTCCCCCATGCGTTTGAATCCTTGACCTGAGCAGACAGGCAAAGGAAGGCTCGTGAATTATCAGCTCGAATTCGCGACGGACGCCGCCAGATGTCAGGTAGGCAAGTGGAGCCGAGGCTGAGATGTCCGAAGCGACCCGTGCAGCGCCAGTCGTCAACAGGCCCACATCGCAACCACTTTCCCTCTCGACCCTACTATCACAACAACGCTGAACGGCGTCCAAATTGCAGTATTTTGATCGGAATTAGTCCACCATTAACATGCGCACTTCGGCCGCAGACTCATGTACAGCATCGACGTCCACTGCCGCTGCCGGCGCATGTGACGCGATCGCACTGTCCTAAGCAGTTCCGAGGTTGGAATCAATCAGATTGCATCGCGAACATCGCCTGGTCATAGCGAATGAGCGTCATCCTATGATTCGAAAGGCTCACAGAGACTGGAATGTATCGTAAACGGCCTGATGGCATTGTTACTATGGTTCTCAATCATACGTCGCTCTTCTTCGTCATCGTCAACAACATCTCTTCTAAGCTAAGACTCCTCACACTGCCTCCGGTCCTTCGACATGCTCGGCGCCACTGCTTTTCAGGCTTTTGCTGGTCTCTAATGCCTTGCATAAGAGAAGTAGAGCTTTGACCGTAAGGCGGAGAAGAGCTTTATGGGATCATTCTCGAGTTCATGTCGGCGAGGTGAGTGATGGTTATCGTCGAGAGAGGTAAGTAGGAGTGGGTTTGAGTAAAGTATCGTCGACGTGCTTGATGATCTTGCGATCGATAGCTGGATGGAAGAGCTCATCATCTAGGAAATTGTCAGCGATACGTAGTGATCGTTAACACATGTCAACAAACCATTGAAGTCTCTTTGGACGCGACCTTTACGCCTGAGCAGGTGCCAGATAAGAACTAAGGATGGCGGACATGTTGCAATCAGACTGACGACAGCGATGATAGATTCGTTGGATATGGTAGACATGGCGGTCCTGATTGGCTGAGCGACAGGAACTGACCAGTACGTATGGCCTGTGCTTGGTAAGATAGTCGCAACAAATGTTGTAAATGAGGGATGTAATCGTGTGTGAAAGCTTCGTTATGCTCAAGTTGCAATTTTCGAGAAACATGGCAAGGCGCTTTAGATAAAATATGCTGACCGATATTCATCGTAGAACTCGTATGCCCCGATCACCCTGAACGAGGGGTGTTTGGGCAACTCTTCACGAGCAACGGCTTATCATTGGCCAGTCGCACTCGGGGCGTCTCAGGAAGCAATACCGAGAGAGCATATTGCTGCCCCGAGCGCTGGTCGCAGCAACTTTACCCTAATCCATTGGCTCGCTCCCGCTCCTACATGCAAGCTCCTACCCCTACACGCTCGCTCCTACCCCTACATGCTCGCTCCTACCCCTACATGCTCGCTCCTACCCCTACATGCTCGCTCCCACCCCTACATACAGCACCCATCTGGGCAACGAAAGAGGGCTGCTGGTGGTTTGACGTGCCCCACTCAGCCACACTCAGGGTAATCGTCACAGTCCACACCCGGTAGCTAATATGTTCCGACTCAACGATCCGCTGTATTGATCGTTTTAAGCACCCTAGCTGCCGCCGCTCACCAGGCGCCTTCTGTGATTGGCCTGTGATATAGCATCACATTGGAACTACACGTGATCGTGCATACTTGCATGTTTACCTGCCCCATAACAACGCATACCTGCATCTTCATCACGTGGACGGGTATTCTTGCCATTCGTACCTGCGTTGTAGCCACGCGTAGTCATGTTCTGAAAGTGTCTAGAAGAGGATGGCTTCCAAAGGTTTTCGTCAGTACACGTGATCGCGCAGGGACACCCGGGTAGCCTTGCCCGATAGCTCCTCTCAGCCTCTACGTCGATGACTCCATGTTTTCACTTGGCTATGAGCGCGCATGCAGTCCACGGGTCTCAACCTACAGACTGGGTCTGCACGCTGACACCACGGTACACTTCGTGACGGTCAGTCCCCAAGACGGCAGGGACTACCCACTGTGCCTACATTCAGGTTCTGCCTTATTGGTGGTTGTGCCGCGGGTTGTTTGCACCGCCTCGTCGAGTCTTCACCGGCGACGGGTGTGCTGCTGACCCCTGCATGATCTCGCGAGTCCACTGCGAATTCCAGGTTTTGCTGATTGGCGGATGATATGCAGACTCTCAAAGCGGTATCGCCTACGTGGTGATGCATTCCAGGTTTTGTTTGATTAGTTCGTGAGCAGGAACGCTGAAATACATTTATGCTAACAGGTGTAGCCTTCTCTCTTCAGTGTTTCGGTCAACTTTTCTTTAGCTCTCGATTCTTACCATATTCTGATCGCTTTCCCGGAATGCCTAAAGACGCCAAATCCTATGCGCCACGGATATCGCCTAGTACGTGGGAGCAACACCGATGCAGGATCAAGATGTTGTTCGTAGACCAAGGCAAGACCCTGAGCAAGGTCGCTGAGACCATGAAAACATATGGCCTCCATGCAAGGTTAGTAGCTGAAGTATTACGCACTGCACTATACAGAGCCGAGCTAATGCGCCTCGAGCGAATCGCAATACGAACGCCAACTCAAGATATGGGGCATACGAAAGAACCGCACAAGAGACGAATGGCGTCTCATCAATCGCGTGGTGGAAGAGAGGCGTCGCCAGGGAAAGGACAGTGCTGTCTTGATCAACGGTGTTGAACAGTCGAAGGAGAAACTCGATCGGGAGTTTGCAAGGAGTGGCTACCGTGACTATGGAGGTATGGTTGTCGATGAAAGATGCGATATCTGGCTGACACTTGCAAGGCCAAGATCATAGTCTTCCTAGAGACGTGCAAGTAATCTCGCCGCCAGCGAACACATCGGTGACCGATAGGTTCCCCGATCTTTCCAACAGTGAAGAAGGCACATGGTCGCTTTTGCGCAAGAAATCAACCCATCTCGCAAATCAAATCTGCGAGCATGTTGCGATTACTAGGAATCTCATGGAAAGCTGGTTCCTACAGATACAGCTTCGATTAAAGTCCCTGCAGGATAATCTACCCAAGAGATTGGATATTTTATTACGAACTCGCCATGACCGCATCATCGGGCGGCTACTTCAATCGCATCAGTGTGAGCCCGAGCCGGATGAAGGACGGGAGCTTGATAGCAAATCGCGCGACGGCCCGCCGTCTCCGTTGGAATCATGGAGTAATCCCAGCCTAGAGTCAGTGGGTATCACTTCCGAAGAGTGGGTGACTCGCGGGTGGAATGTCTTCTTTGGTGCCTGGGGTTGAAAAGAGACTGGAATAACGCTGGCATTGCCTGCCACAGTATGAAAATATGTATGTAAGACGCCGTTTCGATGTTAGAAATGTGTGTATGCCTAGAGTTAGAACGATGTGATCACTGCAATGCGCAAGAACTCTAGGTTCCTTGGAGACAACGCTGCTGGAGTCGTTGCGGAGCAGCAAAATGAATCAGGGAATAAAAGTGCAGTCAGCGACATCTCTCACTCCGCACCTCCCTCCCTTCCCCTGATACCCCATCCCATGACCAAAAATCAGCAAAAAAGAAGGTACTGGACGCTGTGGGAATTGAACCCACGACCTTTCACAAGTACGCACATTTGATAATGCGAAGCGACTTTGATGATGTTAGTGTCATATCCCAACATCTTGATGTTTGTTGGTGGTGTCTTACAAATCATACCCCTAGACTGAGGGCTGTTAGTTTAAATGCAGAGGCGGAGTGGTTGTGCGGTGAAGCTTACCCAAGCGCCCGAGTTTGTGTGTTGATGGCAAAGTGCTGGAATTTATCGTCCTAGTACTTGGGAAATGCTGCGATGGGAGCGGGGAGCGGCGGGATATCGCGATTCTCAGGATGGAAGATGTTGTGGCCAGTTGGCGGGGTCGCATCACGAGAACCGCGGCAGGTGAGGCTAGTATGGCGGGGCAATTGGCGACTAATGGCTGCGGAACGTGGAGGCTTCACTCACGATTATTCATCGCAAGTTCTCTCTAGAAGAGTACGTGAAGTCGCCAACTCCAGAGATAAAGTCATCGTATGAACACAATGATATAGATGTCGACTCCATAGTTATGCATCCTGTTCGAGCGTGGAAGCAGAGAACAGCGCGTCAGAGAAGCAGGTGGGCTTTGAGAAATGCAGCCAATCTACATCTTTGCTACAAAGAGTTCATCGGCAGACATCACACACGTGATCAGAGTAGAAGCATAATCACAGATACATCCAAATACATCATATCATGACAATAATCGTTCATGTATTCATTTCATTTCATTTCATCCTCAGACTGCCTCAGTATCTCATAGGTCCTACGTCCGTTTCGCTACTTCTCCTGACCCAAGCCCTGTTTAAACCTTCTTGCTCGTAGTGTCCTCAGCATGCTTCTCGAGCGTGTGCTGGGGGTTGCTGCTCAGGCTGTCCTTGGTGTTGTCGCTCGCCTTCTCGGCACCCTCCTTGGGTCCTGCGCCTTGGCTGTTGACGTTGTCGGACGTCTGGC
>Ga0265780_10003679_pt1 | contig 20047 bp, 9 predicted proteins | sample P1T30metagenome_FD_192432 | JGI IMG/M metagenome (GOLD analysis project Ga0265780, IMG submission 192432) | Plant litter microbial communities from East Loma Ridge, Irvine, California - P1 T30 | ecosystem: Environmental > Terrestrial > Plant litter > Unclassified | place: USA: California...
AATCAGTGAAGTAGGCCACTGCGATGACGATCGGCGCGCCGGACGTCCATTCCCTGGCATTGGTTTGCGGACCTTCGAGGCTTGCCTCTCCCCAAGCTCGATACCTCGGCGCGTCGCCGGGGCGCCAATTACGAGGATAGTCGGCGTCGCAGAAAGTTTCGAGCAGCCAATCCTGGTGCCAATCCTGTTTCGGAGCGCGCATTCGGGTGCCTCATATGCAAACAACATCCTAACACGATGTGTCCCTTACCCCTTTACCGGAGCTGGGTCCGTCACGACGCGTGTCCTCAACTGAGGTGCTCGTCCACCCAAGCGCGCCACTTTGTCATCGCTTCCTCACGCGTTTGAACCTCTCTGGCTTTTGTGGAGGCCGTTTAATTTGAGTATGGGGGCAACGGATCGTACGCGATACCATGTGCACAAGGCTCAACCGTGGGAACGGTGGTCGAAGTACGGTAAAACCAAGGTAATGCCCTTTGTTGCCAGGCTGAGAATCGATGACCTTGGTATGGTATTGTGAATGGTACAGGCTCAGGAGGCACCGGAAAACACTAAGGGATTCATAGGCTTAGTTCAGCCATTAATGATCGAGTGGGAGTGAGGCTTCCCGCGGGAAACTCTATCCGGTGGTTTGAAAAGGCTCGCTTCGGCGAGCTTCCTAAGAAACTCACTCGTTAGCGATGGACTCCTGGGGTTGTAGGGCAAAGCCGAACTGCTGCACGACGATGCAGCTGCTTGATGACGCGGTCGCGATACTGTTGTTCATAATGGTCTGCGCCGGGGTCCCGGTAATCCATCCCATAGCGCATCGCGTTATAGAACAGGACTGCAATCTTGCGGGCGGTGGCCGTCACCGCTTTGGCCGTGCCGATGCGTCCTGCGAGGCGCCGGTAGAACGCGCCGAGTGCCGTGTCACTCCGTCCGACGGTCACGGCTGCCAGCCGAATCGCGACGGTGAGCCGGCTACTGGTCTTGCGCGTATGCGCCGACAGCACCTTGCCGCCGCTGATTTTGCAGCCGGGTGACAGCGTCAGCCATGAGGTGAAGTGCTTCGCGGAGCGCCATCGACTCAGGTCCGTACCGCATTCGCCAATGAAACGTAGTGCCAGAAACGGTCCGACACCGTGGATTTGCGTGAGATCGGTACCAGTCAGCTGATATAGCGCGGCGCGCACGTCAAACTTCGGATCGCTTGGCATCTTGCTGCGGTGCTTGGCCTTGGGGAGCGGCGCCTCCGGCACCGCCTTGCCCATGTTCAGGCCGGCTACCAAACGCTCGATTTCCGCATCGCACTCGTCGATACACTGCTGGTAAAAATCGTAGAGGGCAAGCGCCTGCTTGAGCGCGAACACGTGTTCGGGCTGGTAATTTCCGACCAGGGCACTGCGGATGGTTTCCAGGCTTTCCTTGCAGCGCACGTCGCGCATCGCCGCCAACGTATCGGGATTACGTTCACCGGCGACGATGGCACGGATGATCTTCATGCCCGTGACGCCGGTGATCGTGGCAATGACGTGATGGAGCTGAATGTTCATGAAGGTCAGCGCCTTCTGCATATGCTGGATATGCGCGGCGGCGTAGTCGGTGTGCGTCTCTCGGGCGCGAAGATAGGCACGCGACTCCGCGATATCGCGGCCAGGACGGAAGCCGGCACGCAGCAGTCCGCAGGCATACAGGCGCTGTAGCCACTGGGCATCGTTAACGTCGCTCTTTCGGCCGGGGACGGCACGCGCTTCGCGGGCGTTGGCCAGGATGACCTCCAGCCCGTGCGACTCGAGTACCTCAAAGGCGGCGACCCAGTAGACGCCAGTCGATTCCATCACAACCGTTTTTGTCCCGGTCGCGACCAGCCAACTGGCCATGCGCTCTAGATCACTGGTAAACGCCTGGAATGTCGGGACTGGCTCGTCGCATAGATCTGGACTAACAGCGGCGACGTGGAATCGCGAACCGATATCGATGCCGGCCGCGAATGGATGAATGATCGGCAGCCCGCTGGGCTTCGATCGTGAACGCTCTTTGGACATGGTCCACCTCTTGGATAGTCAGGCGCAGGACAGGGACTCGGAATTGATCAACTTCCTAAACGGGGTCGCCAGACGGCGCCGCCACAGATGAGTCCGCAGCTTCCCCTGGACCAGGTTTTTTGACGGGGTCTATGCCTCCAAAAAGCGTTCGGTCACAGTCCTGCTTGCATCCAGTGTACCCGCCTGGAGTTTCTATTCATGAGGGCCACGGCGAACCGTGTGGGGCGGTTTTTTAGCAAATCGCGCTCCTCTTCCAGCCGCCGCATTTGAGAACGCAGCCGCAGGATTTCGCTTTTTGCTTCGACCAGTTCTGCACTTTGCTTCTCATCCTTCGTCGGCATCACTGCCTTGACCCACTTGTACAAGCTATGGGCCGATACCCCCAGCCGGGCCGCGACCTCGGGAACCGGGTAGCCCCGCTCGACGACCTGGCGCACTGCTTCTTCCTTGAATTCCGGTGTGTAACGCTGTGTACTCATTCATTTCTCCTATGCTCAAATCATAGGTCAGAAATGTCTACCGGAGTGGGGGAAGTCCAAAGGCAAGCGGCGGCTGACAGTAGAACGAATGGTCGTTGTTCATGTGAACTGGAGCCCAACAATCGATCGAGGACTTGCCCGCTTCGCCGACTTATCACGAGGCGGATACGACGTCCAAGTTGAATATGGACACGACGGTTTCCAATGGTGCGGAAGTAGACTGTCGCTCACCTGCATGGCGTGCAGGCTGTGCCGAACTTTATTGTCGCACGCAATTGATACACAAAGCTGCGCCGACGTCTGTGGCAAACATTATTTAAGAACAGGATATTGGAATCGGCCTGCCTCATAGGAGACCTTGAGGCAAACTTTATTGTTCATCCACATTCCACGGGAATACCTGCACGAAGCTGAAAGTCCTGTCGTGGCTTGGTTCAGCCCTATCGCTGGACAGGCCGCCAACGGCCGAGGAATGGGTTGGCTGAATCGGAACGTGCAGGTCGATTGCGGCCGTAGCGAAGGCCGCCGCCGCGGCGTGCGACTGAGGTGAAGCCCTGGTCAGGGATGTAGGCTGAGCCTCAAGGAAAACTCATCAAAGAAGCTTGGCGGCGGATACATTTTGGTCGACGTGCCGTCAATCTTGAGCTTCACGTTGCATCAGGCTAAAGCGAAGGACGCATTGTAGAGCGGTGTCGGGTCAGCGCGCGACCGTGATGTGCAAGGCGATCCCGCCCACGATGCGCCGGACGGCAAGGGCGCGCTGCACGAAGTGCAGGCAAATCCGCTGGCCCGGCTGCGCATTGGGCGGCAGCGCCACCTTCAGCCCGACGACGACCTGGCCGAACTGCGCCAGCTCGAGCGCGATGCGCCCGCCGGCGGGAAATGCTCCCTCCCAGCTTTCCGGATAGCGCCGCTCGACCAGGTCGAGGTTGGCCGAGGTCAGCATGCTGCCCTGCGGTCCGTGCGGAAGCCCGGCCTGGCCGCCGCAGTCGAGCAGGTCGTGCTCTCCGGGTGGTGGACGGCGCGGGAACGGCGTGAAGCGGGTCGGCTTGATCTTCGCCGCGCGGAAGAATTCAGGCGATGAATGGATCAGGCTGGGGGTGAACGGGTCCGCATCGCGCTTGCGCAGCACTTCCAGCGTGAACTTTCGGCCGAAGCGCGGGTCGAGATTGGCTACCACCACCGGCAAGATGAGGAAGCTGTCCGGCAGCATGTCGACCACGGTCAGGTTCTTCTGCGCCAGGTTGTTGTGCTCCCACACGTGGCGTGCGGCGCCAGGGTGGTCGGCGCGGGTGATGACGCTGGCCAGGAAGCACGTGTGGCTGCCGGCAGGCGGCACCTGCGCGCGCGGCCAGCGCGCCTTGACCACACGCGATTCGCCGGCGGCCAGCTCGAATTCGGCGCACGCCGCCAGCGCCGGCAGGAAGTCCTCGGGATAGCGGAACTGCGTGCCGGCGAAGCCGCGCGCATGGAAGGTGACGATGAAGTGGCGCGCCGTTCCGGATCCCGCCCGGTTGCGCACGCGCGCATGGAACCAGTTGTCCTGGCCGTATTCGGGCGCCTGATGCGCTTCGCCGCCATCGTTCTGGCGGCGGATCCACAGGTCCGGGCTGTTCCAGAACGCGCCGCCCCAGGCATCAACGCCGGGGTCGCCCGCCGCGTCGCGCAGCCATAGGTCGGGCGCCGGCATGGAATCTGACAGGCCGTAGACGAATCGGTGGAAGGTGTCCACCACCTGGGCATTGCCGGAGCGACGCAGCAGGTATTCCTCGATCATCGCCGTGGACACCGGATCGCCCTGGTGTGCCACATACAGGTCGCGCAGCAGGGCGTTCAGTGTGCCCGGGCCCAGCAGCGCGGCCATGCCCCGCCAGAAGCGCGGCCCGTCCGAGTAGGCGTTGCCGGGCGTGTGGCGCTGCCAGGGATCGCGCGAGCACAGCACCACGGGCGCCGCGCTGAAGTCGAACGGCAGGGCGTCGTCGGCGCCGTCGTCATGAAAATTGGCCAGGCCTTCGTCCCACCAGCCGTCGGCCTGGGAGGCCGGCTTGATGCCGCGCCCGAACCAGTTGTGGAACGTCTCGTGCAACAGCGCGCCGGTCGAGGTGGTGGTGCCGCCTTCGTATTCCATCCCGCCGCCGTTGAAGAAGGCGACAAAGCGGTTGCCGTGCAGGTAGGGACCGTAGGCGTTTTCGTTGTCGGCCAGCAGGGCCTTCAGTTTGTTTAGTTCCGCGGCCAGATTGACGGCGCTCCCCGCCGGCTTCCAGCCTTCGAGCATGACGGTCTTACCGGATACCGGCAGCAGCGTGCTGTCGGTCAGGCTCTCGATCGTATCGGCAGCGCGCACTTCCAGCAGCGGCGACAGGGCGGTAAAGCGCGCTGGGAACGCCAAGCGCCAGTGATTCACCCCCAGAGGCGTGACGTCGGCATTGGTGATCAGCGCATGCGCGGCCATGGTTCCGGTGACCGTGATCTCCAGCGTCAGCGCGAACTGGTCGAAGATGAGGTTGGCCGGCAGCCAAGCTTCGGCATAGCGCGCCCGGTTCAGGTCCGACAGCCCGAACACGAAGCGCAGGCGGGGACCGGGCGACCACGCCAGCGCCGGCAGGTAGCTGCCGCCCAGCTGGGCGTTGGGCAGGGCCAGCGCGTACTGCACCCGCAGCGTGTGCACCGAGCCGGCCGCCTGCACCGACTCGATCACGCGCAGGTCGGTGAAGGGCCCTGCACCGAACGCGTGGTGGGCCAGCAGCGCCGGGGCGATCGGCATGCCGTCCAGCCACGCGGCGCTGATGTCCTGGCGCAGATCGAACACAGGATTGCCGGCCGCCGGCCCCACCGTGTAGCTGATGATGGCGTTGGCGGTGCCGTTGGACGTCGCGCCGTCGAACACGAAGGTCGCATCGATGCTCTGGATATCGATCGGCACCGCCGCCAGGCCGTCCACGGTCTTCGGCGGCGGCGCCAGGTGGAAGTTGGTCGTCATATGATCCTCCCGGGCGCACGCCTGTCAGCAGCAGCCGCCGCCGTCCTTGACCTTGAGGCTGACCACGATCTCCTTGACGCAGACCTGGCTGATATCCTGCTTGATGCCCAGGCATTCGGCCAGGCGCTGCGCAGGCTCGAGGCAGCCATGGTCCTTCGGCCGGCCGGTGTTCCAGGGTTCGGCCAGGTCCGGGTCGAGCCGGTAGGTCATGCCGCCGATCAGGTTGTCGTTGGCCAGCACGTCGATGCGGATGTCGCGCTCGGCGCTGGCCAGCACGGCATCGCGGGTCAGCGCCTGGCCCGGGTGCAGCCTGATGAACACCTCGCGCTTGGCGCCGGAGGCCAGGATGAAGCCGGCCTCCGCGCCCACCAGCTCGAGGCGCCAGCCCAGCCTCGCGAGAAGCCCCGGCAGCACCACGTCGAATGTCATCCTGCCGCGCCGCGGATTGGGGTTGCCCACGAAAAAGCTGACCCCGTTCAGTCCCGCCATCAGGCCCTGCTCGCCGCCGCCGCCCGGCACCGGATTGACGTTGCGCTGGCCGACGTTGTTGTCGTTCGGGACCAGGCGCCATTCGGGGATGGTCTCGCCGGCGGTGAAGTTGTCGACATTGGAAGCGTCGGCGTCGGCCGAGACCACCATCAGCATGCAGTCGTGGCCATAGCTGTTGATGTTGGGCGTCCACTCGAACGGGCCAACCACCCTTTCTTCGGTGTTGTTGGCGGCGAGAGTGCCGACGTCGATCGAGGCGGTCGCCAGGGGCGTGAAGTCGGCCGGCCAGTTCAACCCCGCGCCCGGCCTGGTGTGGAAGGCGCGCACCACCACGTTCTGCGCCTGCTGGGTGCCGCGGTTCCTGATCTTGACGTAGGCGTAGTTGGTCACACCCAGTCCCGGTTCCTGGTGGTCGAACACGCCGTCGGCGATGCGCCGGTTCCAGATGGTGGTGGTATGCCAGTGCACGTGCTGGAACGGGTAGCCGCCGGCGCGGCCGTCGTCGATGTACACGTCGACCAGGGGCGGGTCGCCCGCCGTATCGACGGTGCCGTCGGCCGGGCTGCCGTTCGTCACTAGCGGGGTCTGGTATTCGCCCTGCTGCTCGAATACCCAGCGGAACACCTTGTGGTAGGCGCCGCCATACACGCCTTCGCTGACCCAGTTGAGCGCGTCGGCCGCCATCAGGGCGGAAGCGAAGTCGCGCGCGTATTGGGGATTGGTGGCCGGGGTCAGGTCGCCGATGGCGCGTATGATGAGGTACATTGCCATGCGCGAGGCGAACTGGCGCCGGCCCAAGTTCGGATGGTCGCCGCCGATCGAGCGGTAGAAGTTGAACAGCGTGGTCGCCAGGATCTCTTCCGAGCCGTAGTTGGCGTCGGCGCGGAATCCATTCCAGGCCCAGCCACCGGATACCGGGCGGTCGCAACGCCGGTTCAAGGTCGGATGCCAGGGCACGTAGGTGAAGCGCAGGTCGCCGGGTTTGCCGAGCGGGGTGCCGTCCACGCCCTTGCAATGGGAATCGGGGTCGAAGCAGATCAGCGAGAGCGAGTCGCCGGCGCTGTGGGCGAAGCCGAAGTTGGACGAGTCCACCGCCTCGTACAGGATGCCGTGGCCGAGCACTTCGTGCAGGTGCACGCGCGGGTCCACCGCGCGCCCGAGCGGGTCGCCGGCGATGCTGGTGTCCATCACCCCGAAGTCGACCCAGCCGATGCCGCCATGGCCGTTGCCGACGCAGTGGGCGTTGACTTCGTCGGCGAAGCGGATGTCCACGGGAACGGGAAACTCCGTATTGGACATGTAGCTCGCGACGTCGAAGCCCAGGTCGTCCATGGTGCGGAACACGCGGTCGACGTGGAAGTAGCCGCTGACCGAGGCGAAGTCATTGGTGCGCACATCGTAGTCGAAGTCGCTGCCGCCCGGCCGGGTCGGGGGCGCGATGTCCGGTCCTAACACCTGCGTCACCTCGGCGAAGGCGCCGGACAGGTGCTGGGTGCCGCCGCTGGGCGCGTCCAGGTTGTGCAGCAGGACGTCGTCGCGGTAGGCATTGAGCACGGCGTCGGTGGACCCACTGGTTGGGGTGGTGGTGCCGGACTTGGTGATCGGGTCGTTCTCGTAGACGAAGCCGTTGACGTTGCCCACCAGCGGTTCCAGGAGCAGTATGGAATTGGTCGCGAGCTCGAACAGGGCGCGCCAGACCTGGCGCTCGCTTGCGTGCCTGACTTCGAAGGTGATCTCGGCAACCATGTACCAGGCGCCGTCCTGGATGCCGTCGGCCACGGGCGGGACGGCGAAGGGCAGCGGTATGTGCTTGTGCACTTCGCTCGCGCCCTTGCCCTTGGCCTTGCCGCGCGGGGCGGCGGAGCCCTGGTCTGCACCCGGCTGTGCTCCCGGCTGTTCCCCGGGCGCCGGGTCGCTGGGGCGGACATCGTACGGCAGGCGCTTGGCGGCGTCGTAGCGGTAGATCCAGAAGCGTCCACGGATCAGGCGGAAGGCGTCGGCGCGCGGGCCGACGGCCTCCGCTCCTTGCGCCAGCAGACCGCCCAGGAAGGCTTGGCTTTCCGCGTCGCCGTCCTCACCCGGCGCCACCGCATTGCCTGCCGCTGCCGTGCGCAAGTCCGGCTGGCCACGCAGCGCGCGGCGTTGCAAGCTGGCGGCGTTCGCACCGGTGAGCACGCGGCGATAGCGCTCGATCGCATCCTGCGACGGCATCTTCGCGTTCACGCCCGGCTGCGTCGTGTCCTCCGAGCGCACCACCCGGTGCGGCCCCTGCTTCACTGTCACCTTCAGGCCGGCGCGCCATACCGGCACGTTCAGCCAGGTCTGGTAGAAGCCGAAGGTCTCGGAATCGAACTGGCGCCGCTCTTCCGAGAGGCGGTATTCCTCAGTCTGCTCGCGCGGGTCGAGGAAAACGACTTTGCTGCCGGCCCGGTCGAGCCTGTTCGGCGCGATCTCATAGACCCCGGCGAACTGGCGCAGGTAGGCCAGGGCCGTCGGCAGGCTGCCGCCCACCGGGCTTTCCCAGTATTCCTGCGAGTGGAGGATGGTACGTACCCGGTCGGCCGTGTCCAGAGACACGTGCGCCTTCAGGTCTGGACGATAGATTTCCTTCATGACAGTGTCTCCTTGTTTACTTAGGACATGAGGCAATAGACAGCCGCGCCTACCTGCCGCGCTGCTGGCGGAAGGGATGGGCGATGCGCGGCGCAGAAGGCCGGTGTCTAGTAATTGTGGGCGTGCTGCCGTGGCTCACTTCGATCCGCAGACCCGGTTTCGGTGCATCGCGGTCGTCGACGCTGCCTTATCAACATCGGGGAATTAACGGGGGGCATACGTCATCATGCCACTGGCGTTCTGATCAGGCGCAACCGGTTATTTGATCTAGATCAATGAGCGAGCGGAAATCCGCATGGACATCGACCTGGTTCGATACTGCTACAAGTGCTCAAGACGCTACTGGAGCCATCGACGAACAATGAAGGACATTCAGCGCTCGCGCCGCGGTTGCTGAACAAGTGAGTACCGCACCTACCGCGCGATAGAAGTCTTTTTGTTGTAATCTAGAAAAGAAGGGCTGATCTTCTTCCGCCGAGCTTAATTCGCAATGGCTTGGTTCAGGTCGACCCTGACAGTCCGTGACTTTTTCGTTCGGGTAACCTGTGACGCTTGACCGAACGACCGGGTTCGGTCCAGGCTGTGTAAAAACGCCGGACCTACGTGTTTTCAGGGGTCTCTTTACCATTCCCGACCTCAAGAAAACGCCATAGCGGGCGTTCTGAGAGGTCGAGTGTCGCTGGCGGGCCACCCGATCGGCGTTTTTACACAGCCTCGGTCGAAAGCGGACTTAGCGGCAGAGGAGGGGGAGCTGCGTCACCGCGTTGACGCTGTACAGATTCAGCCGAACTCATGTGGTGCAAAGTGTGGTGTTGAGCTAACTCGTTGATTCGTAAGGATCGAGAACGGCCTGCAAAGCCGTGTAGACGGGTTCGACTCCCGTCCTCGCCTCCATCCTATCTTCTGTCTTATACTATAGCCTTGACTTCGGTCAGGTCTCAAGCCTCATCGGAAGAAGTTCTTCAATATTGGTTCGCAGCGCTCGCCAGACACGATGTTGTAATTCTAGGCGTAGATTTCTCACCGATTTTAATGCATCGCAAATACCCACATGGGATATCGACGGGTGCGTAGCGGTCAGCCGCGACTCGGTGAGCTTTTCAGTTTAATAACCTGCTATGCTCACCAAACGGCCGGGGTCGGCCAACAGCGGACCTTTGTTAGACGTACAAGGCTACTATTCCAGTAACTCCAAACGATTTCGCTTAGGCTTTGTGAATTGGTCACCGTAGCGTCGCAGAAGCCCAGAAAGTGGTCGCTCCATCTCCGCGCCATCCTACGTAGCTCCTTGAACTGCAGGTTTCAGCACCTTGGCTGTCGGTGGTGACGGTCTGATCCGGTCGCAGGCTGTACGCGCATCCCTTCATTTCGATGAATCCTTTGTCGACCGCGTTCGTGAAGAAGTTGGCGTCGACACGCCAAAGCGACTGCTTCGCCGGGCGCCTGAAAAAGACCTTGAATGACGTGCCGTCCTTGTAGCCGTCTACGGCAGCCTCGATACGCCCCGTCGGTTCGTTCAGCCAATACACGCCGGTGATATCGTTTTTCTCGCTCTGTTCAATGCGCATTCCGCCGAGGGAGCCACCCAGCTCGAGCCGCCATTCTCCAGACAGGACGATGCGATGCTTTCCGCTCGGCTCGATGTAAGGCCCGCGCGCATCCGCCCGAATCGGTGTCAGCATAATCGAGAGTGGCGCTGACATATGCGTACCGAATTTGGTGTCAAGCGTTACCGTAACGGCGCTTATTTGCGGCGACACCACGGACTGGTTGGGATAGAGCACAAACGATTGGTTCAGAAGCTTGCGTGACTTGATTGGCTCGACTTGAAACGAGACCGGTGTATCCTCCGAGAGCGACAGTTCGGCATCATTAAACTCTAGTCGCGTCACGCCCTCAGCCACGTCGACCGATGGTCCTGGAATAATTTCGACGCTGATGCGGGCTGCCTCACCCTTGCTGATGATGCACGGATCGCAGCTCAACTTGACCGTTGCTTTCTCCTCGTACAGCCAGTGCACGACGGCGGTCTTGATCGGCTCGATAAACGGGGCGAAGTATGCAAGTGCACCTGCTGCGGAGATACCGAGGCCCCCGACGAACAGCTTCAAGGCCGACATGCCGGCCCAAATCCCATTTGGCGAGGCTGCGGGCGTCTTGTCAGCAGGCGCGGCGTGCGTATCCACGACAGGAGGCGATGGTGGGGTGTCACTGTCGCCTCCAGGCTTACTTCCTGTCCCGCCAGGACGATGTCGACGTTTGCCGGTCATCGGATAAACACTAGATTCGGTACGAAATTGCGTCCCGGGTCGCCGAAATGCATCTGCAGCCTTGGTATGTAGATCTGCGCACCGGGTCCTCCGTCCATAGACAGCGCCCATTCGATAGTGGACCCGTCTGCACAGCGGGCGCCCAGCAAGAAGGTAGCAAATTCGTGGAGCGACACGGCACGCCCGAAGCCCTCGAACGCCCCTGCAATCACCAGCCTGCCGGACGTCGTGATCGCAAAGGCAGTACGGTTGAAGCGTTCGCCATCATCGGAACGAATGCCATTGCGGCCATATTCCACCAGCAGTGGTTTGCTTTGGATAACATCGGTTTCGGCTCGAAACTGACGGTACCGCTTCGCCGGGACGATCGAGGTCGCACCATTCGCGGCGTGCACCAGGAAACCACCACGGTCCCAGCCGATGCGGCGATTGCTGCGCACACTGGCAGCCACGACCAGTCCCAGCGGCACGTGCCGTCCGTTGGCATCGTAGCCAAAGAAACTGCCGTTGACAGCGACCGCGGCATCGGTGGGGGTCTTCTGCCGGTAAATCGCATAGCTTTCGCCAAATTCCTTGACGACCTGGACATGTGCTGCACAGCGGGTACAGCTGCCTTCGACGAACACCAGTGTCAGCCCAGGCCGGGTCGGGCTGACCGGCGCGAAGGTATGCACGAGCAGATGCGGACCGCTGTGCAACTTACTTGTCCGTTTGAGCGCAATGGCGCCCATGGTTAACGTATTGTCGTCGGCAAGCGCAGTATCGCAGCCAGCAGTCATGATAGCCAGTCCGATCAATCCTGCATCCAACCAAAAGCGCCTCATGATGCCTCCGCCGACATCGCCATATTTGACAAGTTATCCGGGCGGGCCCGGGCCGTCAAGCATTGCCGATGCTTGATAGGTTCAGCGCGCCACATCCGTGGTTGATAGGGCTATGGTGCAAATTATGGATGACTGGGCACGAGACGGCCGATTCCCCAGTTGGGCTTACGCGGCCGGGACAGCTGCCCAAGAGTTCGGGCTTAGCTCGCCCCTGGATTGCCAGATCTCGTAGGTCGAACTGGCTTTTCCGAATGCGATGCATGAGCTCAGTGCCTCGAATTATGATGGCAGCCGAAGCGAAGCTTTTCATACCTGGCATGACGCCTAGCCTGGACTTCACGTTGCGATGGTCCTGCTCGATCAGATTGTTCAGGTATTTTGACGAGCGAAGCTTAATCAGGTCAGGAAGCCGTTCCTGCTCTTGAAGTTCGCGGACTGCCCCACGGGAGGCAGCGTAACCGTCGAAGGTGATGGTCTCAGGCGACCGACGCTGAGTACGCACAGCCTTGTGAAAGAATCCTTTTGCCGAGGCGACGTTGCGTCGTGGACTGAGACGGAAGTCTACCGTCTTGCCTACAGTATCAACCGCACGGTAGAGATATGCTCATCGGCCGCGAATGCGCACGTGCGTTTCATCCACTCGCCAAGACGAGCCGGCGGACACCGTGAAGCGGCCCCAGCGTTTGTCGAACCCAACGAAGGAGTCTCGTGTGAGCGATCGATGGGGCTCGCTCTGCCATCATCTCGACCAGGTCCCGGTACGAGAACTTGTGGCGCAGGTACCAGCGCACTCACAGAACGATGATCTATTGTCCGAAGTGTCGTCCCTTGAAAAGGTCGCTCTTGCTCGGGCGGTTGCGCATGCTGAGAAAAGGCGTCATTCCAGCCGAGCTGCAGATTTGCACCACAGCCTTTCGAGCGGGCGGTCCAATTTCGAGGGCAGATGGCCCGACACAAACGCCACGCTGCCTGCCCTGCAGAGACAAAACTTTTCTTTTCATTGTCGCTGTAGGGCGAAAAATACATGCCAAAAGGCCACCCCATGACGGCGCCAAGCAGCATGGCGATGTAGGTGTGCCGCACGTTCGCAGCGAGCTGGTCCGCTAGATCAGTGCGCCTGCCAGCAGCGACAACAGCAGCAGTGATCATTATCGTAGGAAGGAAGGGACCGTATTCGACCCGCCCGCAGGCTGGACAGGCCCCGGTAACTGCATCTCAGGTACAACTGGACTGCCCGAAAATGCATTTTGAACCCTCATGCCAGCGCCTTGCACCATGTATTTTTAGCATTGCATTGCCGACGTTTGCATGTCAATGCGCGTCAAAAAAAGCAACGTCGGAAAATATTTTCATCGATGCGTTTGATTTTGTGCGCATAATCAGTGCGTATTAATGGCAAATATACTAATGCGACACGGGCCGCCGATTTCTTCCGCCGTCCAACGATTTACCGATTTCCCAATTCTTCTAAAACGCGCGGTTTCGCTATGCGGTTGTATGCGAGGCGAATGCGAGTGTTCTGCACGCTACCGTTTTTGTTGGTGCCGACCACGTCCGTGACCCGTCGCCGGTGCTGTCTGCTACGTCACGACGACAAGACCGGGAGAACTAATATGGCGAAGTGTCCGTTTGCAATCTGGAAGCCCTTAAGCGGCTCGTCCGGCCCGATGGCCAAGGGTCCGTACAAGATTGTCCATCACACCACCGAGGGCAGTAGCGCCAGCGGCGCGCTCGACGCGTTTCACAACCACCGCTCCGATCCGCACTTCACGGTCGATGGCACGCAAATATTCCAGCACGTCGATACCGATGAAGGCGCGCGCGCCCTGCGCAATGCGCCAGGTGGCGTCGAAACCAACCGCGGCGGCGCGGTGCAGATCGAACTGGTCGGCTTTGCCCACAAACGCAAGGCGCCGGCCAACCTGATCAATCTGGCGCGCCTGTGCCGCTGGATTGAAGATACCCATCAGGTGCCGCGCGAGTGGCCCGCCGGGCTGCCCAAGGTCGCCAAGAACGGCGCCGATCCAGGCGGGCATAACCGCAACCCAAAGGTGTGGGAATCGCGCAGCGGCCACTATGGCCACTGCCACGTACCGGAAAACACCCATTGGGACCCGGCCTACACCGAGGAAGAGGTAGCTTTCCTGATGAACGCGCGCTTCGATGCCGCCGGCCACCTTCTGACCGCGCCGCCACCTGCGCTGCCCAGTCAGTCCGGCGCGTCCCCGCGCTCGACCATGCCGGACCATGGCGACGTCGGTGAGCACGATGCCCCTGTTTCCCTGGACGACGCTGCCATTCCGGCCAGCCGGCCGATCGAAGTGCCGCCTGCGCCGCAACAGCCGGTGCGCCGCTGCAATGTGCGTGCCGATACGCTCGACTTCCGCGACCGCATGTACGAAGCGACCTTGGTCGAGGTGCCATCGACCATTCCGCTCGACAACTATCTCGTACACAAGGTGCCGGTGCTCGACCAGGGAAGCGAAGGCGCGTGCACCGGCTTTGGCCTGGCCACGCTGGCCCACTACCTGCTGCGCAGGCGCCAGTACTATCCCGACACGAAGGAAGTCAGCCCACGCATGTTTTATGAAATGGCGCGCCGTTACGACGAGTGGCCCGGCGAGGATTATGACGGATCGAGCGCACGCGGCGCCATGAAGGGCTGGCACAAGCATGGCGTGTGCTCCCGGCCCGAGTGGTGCGACGACGCCCACCTCGATGCGGCCGATCCGGGCTTCGACAAGCCGCGCCTGAAAGGAGCGCTACAGCGCCCGCTGGGCTCATACTTCAGGGTCAACCACAAGGACCTGATCGCGATGCACGCAGCCATTGCCGAAGTGGGGGTGCTGTACGCCACCTCGGTCGTACATGAAGGCTGGCAGCACGTTGGCGAGGATGGCGTTATTGAATTCATGGACGAGGACATCGGCGGCCACGCCTTTGCCATTGTCGCTTACGACCATGACGGATTCTGGATCCAGAACTCGTGGGGCGAGGCTTGGGGTAAACAGGGTATGGGACGAATCGGCTACGACGACTGGCTCAAAAACGGCACCGACGTATGGGTCGCGCGCCTCGGCGCGCCTGTCAACCTGGAACGCGCGGGCTCTTTTTCGACCGCCCATTCCGCTGGGGCTGCCCAGTCGTCTGCCTATGCATACTCGGAATTGCGCCCTTACCTGGTCAGCATCGGCAATGACGGCTTGCTGCGTCCGGGGGGGGACTACGGCACCAGCGCGCGAGAAGTGGCCACCATCTTCGAACGCGATATCCCGGAGCGCATGGAGGGCAAAGCTAAAAAACGCCTGCTGTTGTACGCGCACGGAGGCCTTGTCTCCGAGGAAGCGGCTGTGCAGCGCGTGGCCGAATATGGCGCCGCGCTGATCGAGGCTGACGTCTATCCGCTGGCGTTTATCTGGCGCACCGATTATTGGACCACCGTGACCAACGTGCTGCAGGATTCGGTACGCCGGCGCCGGCCTGAAGGTGTGCTCGACAAGGCCAAGGACTTCATCCTCGACCGTCTCGATGATGCGCTCGAACCGCTGGCGCGCCAGCTGACGGGTAAGGCAGCGTGGGATGAAATGAAAGAGAACGCCCACCTGGCCAGTTCGCCGCAAGGCGCGATGCCGGTCGTGGTTCGCCACATCAAGAAGCTGCAGGAGCGATACCCGGATCTTGAGATCCATCTGGTGGGCCACAGCGCCGGATCGATCCTGCTGGGACCTCTGGTGCAGTTGCTGACTGCCGAGGGCAGCTTCGCCAGCGGGCCGCTACAGGGGGTGGAGGGTGCTGGCCTGAAGATCGCAAGCTGCACGCTGTGGGCGCCGGCCTGCACCACCGCGCTGTTCAAGGAGATGTACCTGCCGGCGATCCAGAGCAAAACCCTTGGCAAGTTTGCCATCTACTGCCTCAATGACAAGGCCGAGCGGGACGACGATTGCGCGCGCATCTATAACAAGTCGCTGCTCTACCTGGTGTCCAATGCACTGGAAGACACGCCACGTATTCCGCCGATGGGAGCCAATGTGCCGGGGCAGCACACCGAAAAAGCCCTGAGAAATACCGGCGTGCCGGTACTCGGGATGGAAAAATTTCTCAGGTCCGACGACATGCGGGCACTGTTCGCCAGCGGGCTGGCCGAACAGGTCATTGCGCCCAATGACCACGCCAAGGATTCGCTGCAAGCATCGCGCGCGAAAACCCACGGCAGCTTCGATGACGATGTGTTTACCGTCACCTCGACCTTTAAGCGGATCCTGACGGCGACCCAGCCGGCGCCGCAGCAGGTCGAGGTCGATATTGGGGAATTGAAGTTCGCGCCATCGGCAAGCAAGATGACGCTACAGCGCAAGGACATCGATTATCAAACCCGCCCGCCGCATTAAGACTGCGTAAGGGAAGATCCCTCGTGCCCGCGCAGGAGCCCCACCTGCGTGAGGCATCGACGCGGCTTTGTTGAGCAAATCAAGCGAAGGCCGAGCTGACGCTATTTGTAGTTCGTTTTATAACACTGGTACTGTGATTGGGGTGCCAAGCCGAGTAAAGCGGTTCAGCACGGCAGCTCGTACCTGTAGCTCGGCGACCTGACGGTCGAAATCACGTGCCATGGCGCGTTCGCCCAGCAGCTTGAAGCAGCGTAGTTGGTTTCGACAAGGCTGCGCCGGTGGTAGCCGCTCCATTTCTTTTAGATCGCCCGGCCCAGTCTGCGCGTCGTGTACAAGATATCATTGCGCGCATCGGCTCCGCAGTGGTTCGTTGTCCAGGGTTTGGCGTTCTTGCGAGTCGGGATGATGGCATGCGCGGCGTGTAACGCGATGGCCGCGTGACATTCCTTCGTATCGTAGGTGTCGTCGCCACTGACGCCGGCAATCTTTTCTTCAGAAGGAATCTGATCAAGTAGCACTGGGAGGACAGTGCGTCGCCAATACTGTTGTCGGTCACCTCCATGGCCCGGATCTCGAGTGTGGACGCGTCGATCCCGAGATGCACCTTGCGCCATTGGCGGCGGTACTCTGTGCCATGCTTCTTGGTCTTCCATTCGCCTTCGCCCAGCATTTTGATCCGTGTGCTATACACCAGCAGGTGCAAACCCGTCGTGGTCGGCACAGCGCCGATGGCGACCTGCAGTGTTTTCTGCCGCCGGCTTACTGTGCTGTAGTCCGGCACCGGCCAGGCGAGCCCGGCCAGATGCAACATACTTTGCGCCATCCCCATGGCCTGGCGCAGCGGTAAATTGAAGAGGCACTTGATGCTCAGGCAGAACTGGATCGCCTCGTCGCTGAACGTCTGGTTACGTCCGCGCTTGCCGCTCGGTTGCCCGTGCCAGTTCATCGTCGGGTCAAGCCAGATGAGCAACGAGGCGCATAACTTCGAGGCTTCGTTGTACGTCTTCCAGTTGGTTGTGCGGTACTTCTGTGGAGCTGGTTTCATCCCGTTCAGGCTACCAGACCTACGCGTTCTACGCTGGCCGAGCCTGATTTACGCAACAAAGCCTGCGCGATCAATGACTATCCACCTAAGTTCGTTTACCGATTGATCGGGTTTTGGTAACTGGGCCGGAGTAAGCGGACACTATTCCCAGACCAGAGGCGACGGCAACCGCATGCCGGCTACACGGAGCGCGCTGAAACCAATGCCCGCTAGGCCTTGGAACAGCCCAGGAGAATAGGCGGTCGCCCCTCCTATCCATTTCAGTTCGCCTGTCCGTTCCCAGTCCGCTTGCAAGCGCGCCAGGCGTTGTACGGCAACAGCCTGTAATCCCGGGCGATTCAGCGTTACGCCGGCCAAGGCAAGAAATTCGATATGCCCGGCATCCCCGCAGCAGAGACAGGCACTTCGGTTGCCGTCATCGCGCAGGGTGACCGTCAGTGCACGCTCTACATCCTGATCGAGCATACGCCGTTCTACCGCTCCGTCGGTACGCATCGCGAGCCTGGCCAGGCCGATGCCAGCAGCGCCATAGCACCATTGGTTGGGCGTACGTGCGAAGGCCGCTTCCTGGGTCGCGCGCAAGTCGATCCAGTTATCGCTTGCCGTGTCGATATGCTTGTTTTCGAATTCGACACAGTCCTGTGCGGCCTGGCGAAAGCGGGCCTCACCGCTCGCCGCGTATAGCCGCGAAAAGGCGAGCGCCATGCCGGCAGCGCCATGCGCTACCCCCGTCAGCGCACTGGTGAAGGCAGAAGACACCCACGTGCCGTGAGCAGCCGATCGATGCGCCAGCAGGTGGTCGCCGCAAAGCATGGCGCGCTCGACCAACCAAGGTGCGCCGGTTCGCCGATGCAAGGCCAGCAAGGCCATGCATGCGCCGGCCGCGCCCGCAACCAAGTCGAACTTGTCGTCGGCGCGGATCGCTTCTACCGTAATTGCACGCGCACAAGCATCTGCTGCCTCGCTGATTGGTACGTCTGACAAGATGTCCGATGCATAAGCCAGCGCGTACACGATCGAACCCAGCCCAACTGCGCCGCCCACGCCCAAGGCCCGCCCGAGCGGGACCAGTCTTGATGAGTTCACCAACTTGAGCGTTGCCGCCAGCGCATTGCGGCACTGCTGCGCGGTTTCCGGGTCGCCGTCTTTGGCGAGCGCGGCCAGGAACAGCGCAATCCCCGTTGAGCCATAGTAGAGATCGTGTCCCAGAGGGCCCAGTTGCGCGGCAATCTCGTGGTCGACGCGATTGAGTCCTAGCCATGCAAGTGAACGAGGCGCGCGAAACGACAGGTCCAGCAGCGCCTTTTGCACCATCCTTGCAAACGATGCTGCGTGTTGCGTGCCGGGTGTACTGGCGCGCGGCTGGGTAGCGTGCGGCATTTGCAGGCAGGCCCGTACGATGCCTGCCTGTATGTCGATCGTAGCCGGGGCCAGCGAGGCGAGCCTCGACCGGGCCACGTCGTGCCCCAGGTCGACATGCAGGCGAGTCACCGGCCCGTGCCTGTCGCCAATAATGTTCGATGCGGTTTGCATGGTGAAGTGCGGAATGCCGAGTTCATGCAATTGGCGGCGCTCGCTGCCTGCCATCTTCCACGGCTTTTCGTTGTCACTGTCCCAGTCGTAGAGCCGCGCGACGAAATCTGCTTCCAAGCTCCAGGCCACCGCGTCATGCATGTTGCGGTGATCGTAGAGCCGCTTGAGCAGCATGTAATAGAAACGCGTGGGACGTACCACCTTACGGATGGTGAGTGCATGCTGAGCGGCAGCGTCGACTGCAGCGAGGACTGCATCACGGTGCCTCGCCACAAACTGCATGGTCTCTTCAAAGCTGGCGACGAAATCGTCGCGGAAACGGGCAACGGGAACCGGTTGCCCTTCCAGCGTAGGCAGGTTGGTAGCGATCTCGATGTGCTGGGTGGCCGAGCGTAGCAGCATTCGTGGCGTATTGGCGTCATCCCACTCGAACACCTGCACGGGATACACTGAGGGTTCAAGGGCGCCCATGCTGATCAATGCGCCATCCTGGCCCTGGACGTAGGCAGGAAGCATGCCGACGCTCTGCACTGAATCCTCGATAAAGTGCGCGACCAGCCAGTGTGCCTGCGTCGCATCGTCGATCGACTTGGGCGGTTGGCGCAGGCCTTGCAGGACCATCTCGAAGTCGACAGGGACCGGTTGGTTGCCGTGCGCGATGAAGTTTTCCATATGCATGTCGGAGGTCGACAGCACATGAAACAGGGCAAGCCAAGCACCGAACCGCCTGTAGTAGGACACTACCTCGCCTTCACTGGTACATGGTGTCCCTTCGATGAACTGTGTCCAACCATACTCCTCGCACACGATTGCCTCCGGTACGACGAGCGGTTCAGGCAAGCCCAGGTTTGCAAGCACCACCACGATCGACCCGACAAAGCGGTCCGGCCCCAAGTCCTTGGGCTTGTAGAGCACGCGGCGCCCGTCTTCAAATTCGGCAACGAAGACAGAATACCCGCCGTTGTGCGGATCGGACGCACCCCAGTTGATACGGCATAGACGCGCGCTGGCATCCGCCTGCTCCAGCAGATGTGCGATGTGCTCGCGGTCAGTCGCGTACCGTTGGAAAAAAGCAAGATAGCTGTCGTGCCACTGTTCTACCAGCATCGCCAGCAGTCGAAACAGAATAGGCTTATCGCGCAACAGTCCAGCGTAGCCGTCTTCGCGCAGATAAGCTGCAAAAGTGTCGAGCGTATCGGCAAATAATTGCTCACTAGCAAGTTCATCTCCGTCGCTGGCAGCGACGACGAGACCGCGGCGCCAGCCCAGCAGGATTTCGTAAAACGGCAGTTCGCACAGGTTCGACAGGCGGCGGCGTAAGTGATCCACGGCGCCCTCGAAAGCAGGGGGCGCCAGCAGTGGCAAGACTGCCTGGGGCAAGGCTGTCTGCAAAGCGCTC
>Ga0265780_10003680_pt1 | contig 20041 bp, 22 predicted proteins | sample P1T30metagenome_FD_192432 | JGI IMG/M metagenome (GOLD analysis project Ga0265780, IMG submission 192432) | Plant litter microbial communities from East Loma Ridge, Irvine, California - P1 T30 | ecosystem: Environmental > Terrestrial > Plant litter > Unclassified | place: USA: California...
ATTTGTCTTCGGTCTCGAAATCGCTGTTATGTTGACATGAGCATGAATTGTTTCTCTATCTCTTGTACGTTCGTATTGAGCTGCATGTTTCGGATGGTTGCAAAGAGCTATGAAGCCTCAAGTGCACAGAAGTGACTTGCAAGTTCGTGAAATTCGCTGATGAACACTTCCGAGCTGGTTGTCTTGTGACGATGGTACATGTAAGACAGTTTGTTGCCTAACCACTTCTTTTCATACAGACTTTGAACCTTATCTTCCCTTTCGCCTCAATTTCCTCTTTCTCGTCTCCCACAGAACATGCAGTGCTACATTATTACCATAAACCGCTTCACTTACGCATCAGACAGCGACACCGGAGGAGTGATCGAGAGAAAGACATGCCCAGTTTTCTTCGCATTGGACAAAGCTCAAGCTACACTACAGCAATTCCGAAGTGCAAAATTCCCTGTATGTTTACTCGTCGAATGGCGTGGCGCTGATGTGATGGAAGGCTCCAGGGTGGAAGATAGACATGGCAGGATGATTGCGGAAGTGGAGTTGAGAGTGGGTGAGATAATCGACGAAAAGTAGATGGTGGGAAGGAGTCGAGTGAAGGGATGATTGAGGGTGGCTGTTGTGTATGGTCGACATTGTCGCAGCGTTCGACAAAGGACGATCAACTTGCAAATGACATCGTCATGCTGCTAGCGACAGTTCGTATCAATCTTCATGTCGTCTATCTACCCGTTTCATCTTGTTTGCTGATTCATCTGCCTTGGAGATTCCAACTCACTTGCATCTCCTTCTCCTAATCTTGCAAAGATGCTGTAGTCATATGGGTGGAATGACCGACACCAAACGAGAGTCTCACATCGTGATCAGGCATAATCATAAGACCACAGTATTCGTACATGTGACGTCAAAGAAAGCCTGCTGATAAAAGACGCTTGCGCTACCAAACTTCATCTGCATTTATTTTCTCGCAGATGGATTCCTTCTTTCAACTTCCCATCATGTCCACCGACGACAATCCCAGCATGTCTGCCGATAATCCCATCATCTTCACCAACAACGATTCCATCACGCTCGCGGATCACGACCCAATCCCCCAACAGCACTGCTTCCTCATCATCATCACGTCCCGCCCATGCGACTGGGACTCGGTCAAAGTTGACTCAGTCTATTTCTCCTACAACAAGACTGAGATTCAACTAGTCAAGTTAATGCAGGCGGAGCGCGAGAACGGGAAGACCGAGGAGGCGGGCTGGATATACAAGACTGTTTACAAAACGTGGGACGGTGTGAAATTCCTGGATAACTGGGCGCAGGTACATCCCGATGGTAAGGTGTTCAAAAAGGTCAGGATGCTGTTGGTGGAATGTGGGGATTTCACGTTCGGCTGAGGCTGGACATGGGGTACGGAAATGTGGCGCAGTGTCTTGTACGAACTCCTTGAAGTTCAGTCATATGTTTATACTGCCAGAGAAATGAAGAAATGGGTATTCCGTCTAAGACAGAATGAGAAAGCGTGCCGTAACATCATTGCATGAGTGGTTGTTACCCAGGTAGAAATTAGACCTCACGAGCAAGTTCCAAGCATGGCCATCATGGGATACATTTACGCGCATGTCTGATATCAAACTGCCGCTCCGATTGTAAAAGTGTACATCATCTCGTAACCGCCGTAACACATCATCCATGTTCATATCTATCTGTCATGTCCGCCCCGAACACAGGTTCACCTCCATACGCAGATTCACCTCCATACGCAGGTTCACCTCTAATCGCAAGTCCACCTCGCGGCTTCGTTCTGACCCACGCAATTGTACCACTCACGGTAGGAGGAGCTCCCGAAGTCACCCATCTCATCTACCATGCGAGAGGTAACGCCACATTGGACGTGATTGCATTCGCGGACTAAACACGACAATACCATGATATCCCAAAATCGGGCTGGACTGTCACGAGTTTGTATGGCAGCATTTACGATGAGTCTGGTCTGGTAGATTACCAGTCACGAGACCCACCCCACGAACTGAAACTACTTGTGAGGGTGAGGGGAGCGGACTTTCGCAAGTGGACATGTGTATTGAGTTATGTCTTGTCAGGAACGTGACCATATCGCTAGCTGGTGTCAAAATTTGATGTGATCTAGTATGATCACACTGGTGCCGGTCAGAATCGAAGTATCGACTACATGAGGTGATCTCCTCTACCGAACTTGTCACTCAGCAAGATCACATGTTAGGCGTCGTGATCAAAAGACGGGCCAATCACATGCATGTCTCTCGCGGACATCTCATGCATGCGACGTTCAAGGTCATGCACGTTTGCTATGAGCCCCAGATTTCGTACAAGAACAGACTTTTAGCGCTGCTAAGCTCTTCCCCTTCCCTTTCACCATATCATCCATCTTCTCATGGCTTCCACAACCACAACACCGAACCAACGCACCCGCTTCATTCATATCACCAAAGTCTACGATCGTGGCTACACAACGCCCTCCAAGACCATCGAGATCGAATTTGACTCTCGCACCACGGCGTCAGCCCACGTCAAAGAACAGCTCGTGCGTGAATGGCCAGGCTACGATCCGAGCGGCGAGTGGACTGTTAGAGAACAGGTCCAAGAGGTTGATGTTATTATGTGGCTGATGGGGTATAAGAAATTGGATTCGGATAATGCTCTGGCGCAGGACGTCATTGTGAGGGAATAGAAATTTGGAAGTTAACAAAGGAGGTAGGTGAGGTGTTTGAGTGCTGGTGGGTTGCTTGAATTGAGAATGTATGTCTGTCAGCATAACTTTGGCTCGTCTCTGTTTAGGCATTGAAGATTAGTGCTGGGCGAGGGTTGAGAAGACGCTTGAGGGGGTTGAGGTGTCGGAGCGGTAGAATCGCTTTTGATTCGTACTGGAGTTCTGTGTTTGTTAGCATATTTTTTGACCGAAATGTAGGTGGTTTTGTTTTAGCATTTGGCTTCCATGTTCACCGCAGAAGTGTTTGCCTGGATCTTTTGCGACCATGAGCCTCCTTGGAAAGGCAAAGCTGTGACCAACGAATGAAACGCGCAAACATACGTGCGCTTGTCATGAGACACATTGACGATCCGATTGGCATGCTATAACAGTCTGCTGAATATCGGATCAAACGTGCTACGCCCGATTTTCTCAGCTCTCGTCTGCATCACGACTGATCTCAAGACGTCTGCGAAGGAAATGACCCCACGCGAGTACTACGTCCTCACCATAACCACTTATCCACCCTTAGCTTAGGAGCCCTTCGCCACTAAGCATGTTGTATTCCACTCACTCCAACGTGCGTCGAACCGAACTCGTGAATGCCCGGGTGACGAGGAGGTAATAGACTGAAACGTTGACGTCGAAGGAGGGGTAGGTGGCAGATGAAACATCGAGAGGAACCTCTACCCTGGGATGGTTTGTAGTTGTCGCTTCCAGTTGCTTTCACGTGTTTTTTTATATCCATTACGTATTCGCCGAGTTTACGTATCCTCGTACGCGGTCGTGCTGTCATACTGACATCGATCTTTCGATCGTGATGTTATGGTCGTTTTGTTGGGCTCGCGGTTTGTAATATACACTTAACTCGCAATTGAGCTTACTTCCTTTCGCTTATACAAGATACTGTTACACCTCAAATCATACACCTTCTCCACGTCACCAGCGTTTGAACCCATCAAATGTGTCCCTAAACTGATCCGCATACTGACTCGTGACATGACACTCACTCGCCTTAGCCTTCTCCATAGCTTTCGGCAGCCACTCTCTGATCTTCTCTTCCCTGTTGTGGTTACTCGGATGAGTGCTGAGGATCTGCGGTGGCCCTGCTTGTCCGGTCTTCTCCATGCGGTTCCACAATTCCATGGCAGCTTCAGGCTTATAGCAGCCCTGAGCCATCATCATGAGACCTATATAATCGGCCTCGGCTTCGTGCTTGCGTGATGCGGGCATAGTGAGGAAGAAATTCATGAGCATTTCGGCCCAGTAGTAGGGTACCACGTCCATATAGGTGAGGGCGAGAACGCCGATGAGAACGATGGGGGCTTGGGACATGCGTTCGCTGAAGATTTCCTTAGTTTATTTGTATCGAAGTGAGATGGAGGAAGGAGTTTGGGATACGTACGCTGAATGATGCGCCACCACATGCGCAATTTCGTGCCCTAATACTGCTGCGATGCCGTCCTCATCTCGACAGAGCGGTAAGATGCCAGTGAAGACAAAGACCTTCCCGCCAGGCGCAACAAATGCATTCTGCTCCGGCGAATCGATGACATGAACTTCCCAGTCCATGCCCTTCAATCCCTCACCCTCAGCAAATGGCAGTAATCTTTCGAGTACCTTCTTCACCTGGCGAACTCTCGGATCATGATCTGACAGAAATTGCCCTTTGTACTGCTCCTTTACTTGATCAACTAGGGCTTTGCCCAATGATTCCTCCACGCCTGGAGTTATGATATTGAAGCGCCGCCTCCCGGAGACAGGCACTTCTTCGAGGTTATAGACATAGACAACACCGGTGCCCGCGGTTATGAAGCCTACATCGCGGTAGAAAGTTGGGCTCGCTGCCCAGCGGTAAAATAAGCTTGCGATGCCACCTTTGGCCGCACCGAAGCGCTTGTACTGAGGCCCGCGGCCGAAGCGCTGCTGTTGGTAGGTGCGGAAGGGCGCATGTATGCGGAGAGGTTGGGATGGTCGGAAGGGTAGTTGGAAGGGTCGGAATGGTTGCCGTATTCGAAACATCTGTTGTGACGTGGTGATGCTGGGTGCTTTGGCCGCGGGAGTGTGCCCAAAGCGTCGGCATTGGCTTGGCAGCGGAATCATTCATTGTACACCGCAACATTTTCCACGATGCTGATAACTCTCGAACTACTTGGGAGACATGCTCAATGTTAAAGTGGTTTTTCTGTCCGCTGCAGTTGCCTCAGGCATAGGGCTAGCTTGCCGACCAGGCAGAGTGGTCGAGAGTGGCAACGGCGGACTTTGCGTTTGGTGCAGAAACCCCATGACAGTGGTTTGCGGCTGAGCGGCGTATCGAGGGACGATGGAGTCTAGTTTCGGAGGGGTACCAACTGCCTCGTCCTTTCCAAACATCTCCCACCGTTTCCTAGCGTGATACACTGCGAGCAGCTGGATTAACATTGGCTACGTGGCAGCTTGTTCTTCTAACCGTATCCCTAAACCTACAGGTGAAGGCCGCAGCTTTTGCAAACTATGGGAAACGCGGTCTCCCCCCTTTGGCAAGACTCCAACGATCGAGGCAAAATCCAGATATGTCCGCGCTGTGAAGAGATCGACTTTGTTACCATATTTCATCCCCAGCGATCTCCACCAAATCACGGTCGATTCCTACTAGCCTTGGACACCCCACAGCACGATGCCGATTGTTCCGTATGCCGTCTGCTTGGAGCGTTAGTGCTCGACGTTCATCTGCAAGAAAGCGATGGTTACCATCTCCGCATATTTTCGGCAGCGAAGCTTTTTGTAGGATCGGAGAGAGCGAAAAGAAAGGATCCAGCTGTCGCGCTTATCGTCATACCAGGGAACTGGAAGGGCGAACTTCCCGAAAACATGCGGGAGCAATGTTTCGACAGCAGTTTTGCTCTGATCAAATCAATTGACGGCCGCAGGTATCGCGCAGCGGAACCTCGAACCGCAGTGAAGGGCACTTCTGTGACATTCGATCGGGTCAATTATCAGCAGATCAAATCGTGCCTGAAAGAATGCCGTAACTTGCATAGGAGGGGAAAGTGTTATTACAACGAGGATCGCCAACGTCAACCAAGTATCCCACTGAAGTGCATCGACTGCAACAGCAGAGCTATCGTGGAGATAGAGGAGAAGGACGAATACCTAGCACTGAGTTACGTGTGGGGAGGAACCGCTGCACCTGCAATGACTAAGGAGGGTCTAGTGCCCGAACCTACGAGTCAAGTCATTGAGGATGCTATGAAAATTGTCAGAGGGCTGGGGAAGCGCTATTTATGGGTGGACCAGTACTCGGTGGACCAGTACTCGGTGGACCAGAAAAATCACGACATCAAGGACGTTCAGATCGGCGAAATGGACCTGATCTACGCAAACGCGCTGGTCACGATTGTTGCAGCTGCTGGATCAGATGCCACATATGGACTACCGGGTGTAAGTCGGGCGAGACTTCACAAGCAAGTATCGATCAACGTGAAAGATCTCGAGATATGTTCGACACTACCATCGTTGCCTTTCGCAATCAAAGACAGTGTCTGGCTGCGGCGCGGATGGTGAGCACGTTTCTGAAACACGACGGACATGATGCTAACTTTTGGCCGCAAGGACCTATCAGGAGGCTGTACTATCTCGTCGATGTATATTCTTCACTGAATATCAGACGTATTTCGTTTGCCGAGGAATGAGTCGCCGTGAAGCCGTTGTTGTTCACCCGCCAAAAGGGTGGCCCAAATACGAACGCCGCAGTCTAGATGACATGGACACATTCGACACGACGATGTTTCAACGTGGTCCTCGCAGCGTACACGGTGGCCCACTGCGAGAATTCACCAACCACATTGTCGCATACAGCAGCCGAAACCTGACATACGAGGAAGACGTGCTCCCCGCGTTCAGCGGCTTACTTTCACGTGCCAATTTCAGCGCGTTTTGCGGCATCCCCGTGAGTGCGCGGTACACAGGGTGGCGACATACAGAAGGTGTGACGTTCGCGATTGGACTCTGGTGGCATCCCTCGAGGTCCGCAGTTACATTAGGATTTATCAACCTTAAACGACGAGAGCACTTCCCAAGCTGGACCTGGGCAGGATGGAAAGGATCAGTTGAGTATCCCGGAGAACACGGTATGAGCAAACGTGGCAGCCCAGACAAGTTTATGGAAGTGAATGATGCGACGTTCGACACTCGATTCATGCTCGATAGCCTTGAGCACAGCCATTCAACATTATCGAAAGCCATGGATGGCAAATTCGGCGAGCTCGTAGTACTATCACCAACGCTACACACACTCGTGATCCAAGCCAAGGTTTTCTCACTCAGATTCCAACTGAAGCAAGGATCACACACGCAGCTTTGTCTCTGCAAATGCCATCCACAAGCAAAACACGCTGGGCAAGTAGCTGCTTCAGATTGGTGGCAGGACGCGGTGTTCCTCGAGCAGTTGGAGGTAGGAGACAAGAGGTACCAGCAAATGCTCAAGAAGCAGTGGGACTGCGTGCTGCTCTTCGAAAGCACTCTACAATATCAGTGCTTGATTATCACCGAGCAAGTCGGCGATAAACACTACCGGGTGGGTAATCTGCAAATACAAGGTCGCGAGAAGCTCCATAGCTTGCGAAGTACCGAGAGAAGAGTCCGCATTGGATGAGTGGCGGTGTGCTATCATGAACCAACACATCAGCCTCTACTATTGTACAAGGGGCATTTCCACCCTTCATCTACGCCGATCAAAACTCCCTCATCCTCTCCATCACCTCTTTCACCCTCTGACTCCCCATCTTCTCGAACCCATCCACACTCATAACAAAGGTGCCCCTTCCTCCTGTAATCGCTCTCAAATGATTCAAGTACCCCACCATTTCCTTCAGGGGGACGCGTGCCACGATCTGCCGCTGACTATCCGCAAGTCCGGACCCCATGTCGCCGGTCCCAGAGGCGAACGGGTCGGGTGGTGTGTAAATGAGATTTGGATCAATGCGAAGCTCATTGTCAGAGGACTCAGCGTTGTTGGGCGCGTCGGATGAGTCGAGTGACAAGACTTGTCCGCCGCGTGCGGAAGACAAGTCTTGGACTACGGCGCCGAGAGAGGACTCGTTGACATAGACTGTCACCATCATGACGGGTTCTAGTAGAGCGGCCGGGGTGGTGTCGCATGCGGTGCGAAGGCTGTGCGATATGGCTGCGCGCGTGGCCATGGATATGGCTGTTGGTGTTGTCTCTGGAAACAATTGTGATTTCGCGTCCAGATTGATGCTGACGCGTGTGTTTGCGACTGGGAAGCCATTGAACGGGCCGCGGGCGAGTGCGGCTGAAGCACCGGCTTGTATGGATTGCAAGATGCCAGGCAGCGAAAAATGTGGCGGTATATGATTCTTGTGAGAACTGGAGTCGTGCCGAGAAAGCTCAGGATGCGAGACGTGGAGGGTATTGTGATCGGATAACGTTATTGTTGTTTCGAACGGTCCGTCTTCGACTGTAGTACGCTCTTCTCGTATGTTTGGAATGATGGCGCTGTCATCTACTGGCTCGATGGAGGCTGTGATGCTGGCTCTTGTGGCTTTGCCTGCGATTGGCTTGTCGAGGGCAAAAGTGTATGGCTCTGTGGCTACCGTTATAGCCTCACGGTATCCAATCTCAATCTTGCCAATGCGAGCTTTTGCTTTGAAGTCCTTGAGTAGCCTGTCTCTGGCAATTTCGAGATGCAAGTCACCCATCCCAGCTAGGTGAGTCTGACCAGATTCTTCATCGACCGAAACGTGCAAGCTTGGGTCTTCTCGAAGTAAGATGTCTAAGCTCTCTTGTACATGCTTTTGCTCATTTAAGCTGTGTGGCTCGATGCTTGTGAAAAAGACTGGGGGCGGCACGTTGATCGGACGGAGCTGCAGCGTGCTGAGACCGCCTGATGGCGAGCCTTTCATCTGTAGACCACGATATACGATCAATGTGTCGCCAGTACGAGTGTGCTTGAGGCCGGTGATTACACCGATCTGACCCAACTGGATGCTGTCGACTTCGACAGCGTCGTTAGCGTACATCTTGAGCAACCGTGGGGCCCGCTCTCCGACACCCAGTGTGGTGTTGTAAAGAGTGGCACCACGCTCGATGGAGCCAGAGTAGACACGAACGTAGACTAAAACGCCGCGTTTCGCATCATTGACAACCTTGAAGGCTAGTGCGCAGGCTGTCAGATTCTTAGCTCCTCCGATATCGATAGCACTCGAAGCTTTCTCCTTCTTCTTCGCACTACTTTTTTGAGCATGCCCAGCTTGTAGGAGAGTCGAAAGTGTACTGTTTTGGCCCCCAAGCGTAATTTCGGAGTCAGGTCGCTCGAGCGGAGATGGCAGTAAATCGACGACTGCATCCATAAGTGGCTGCACGCCAATGTTGCGAAAGCTGGCACCAGCGAAGACTGGTATGACGACCTGAGGCGCTCGCAGCACGATGCGGCGCAGCGACTGCATAATCTGGAGACCAGAAATGGCGAGGTGGTCCTCATCATGCTCAAGAAAGTTCTCGACCATGACATCGTCGTGCTCGCTCAGCAGCTCAACGAGTGCTATCCTAGCTTTCTTGATTTCTTGCGCAAAGACATTGTCGGTGGTTTCAAGTTCCTGGACTCCGAAAGCTTTGATATCACGCCCATCACCGCCAGATGACCAGAGCATGCCTCGTAGATTGACAACGTCGCCAATACCAGTGAAATCACTGTTGGCGCCTCGCCACCACGGAATTTGGCAGACCGCTGGCCAGCCATGCAGTCGTACGCCGATTTGCTTTACAGTTTGTGAGAACGATGCGCCCATGCGATCAAGCTTGTTCACGAAGATGAGCCTCGGAATGTGATAGGCGCCAGCTTGTGTCCAGACCTTTTCAGTCTGTGCTTCAACACCAGCGACGCCATCTAGAATACAAACTGCGCCATCAAGGACTCGAAGAGACCGTAAAACCTCGAAGGTGAAATCTGCGTGACCAGGCGTATCTATGAGATTCACGTTGTGAGGTACCAACGAAGGGAGGCTCGTATCAGTCAACGCTGGCAGCTGCGGCGTTTGAGACTCTGGTGGTAGTGGTGGCCAGTGGAAAGTGATGGCGGCTGACTGGATGGTAATACCACGTGCTCGCTCGGCGGGCAAAAAATCGGTCACGGTCGAGCCTTCATCGACATCTTGAAAGTATCAACACATGAGAGGGTTGAAGTTGAAGTTTCTACGCACCTCCTATTCGTCTGGTGTAGCCGCTGTAATAGAGCATGCGCTCCGTCGTAGTCGTTTTACCCTGGAAAACGTCACCACTTTGTCGTTCGTTGGATCTTGCATGATACTCACTGCATCGATGTGGGCAATAATCCCAATGTTGCGAGTAGCTCGTTGTAGTGCATCAGTCTGGGGCTGCGCCTGTGAAGAGAGCAGCCTTCGTGTAGCTTTCACATTGTGCCGAACTACTCGACGAGCGCACCACACCCAGCCGACGCGCATACCAACGACAGCGCAGTTGCAATGAAGTGTATAGCTGGTAAAACGAGGATGCACGTGATGACCAAGATGACAAAGATGACGCCCGTCAAAGTAGTTTGCGCTTTCCCCAATGTGCGCTAAGTGGGCTCGGCAAGGCATCGACCGACATCACCAGCGACCAGCTCATCCTCGATAGCTAGCCAACAGCCCTACATTGCTTCACCTCTCGCCGCTACTGTCATGGACTATTCTGCCCACGACTCGGATCTACCCGGCGGCGGAGATCCATGGGCATCTTCACCAAAGGCCAATCGACAGTCATTTGGTCAACCACCCACCACCGACATCCCGTCGTCTCCGCTGTCTCCGCAAGCGTCGCCCTACGGCCAGGATTCGGAACAGTATGGCTACATGGGCGACCAGGACGCGCAGCGACGACCGAACACGGCATCTGAAAATGGAGACCATGCACAACATTCTTCAGTAGCCAGTCAAGATGCGCCTCAGTCACAACAGCAGCCTCAAGCTCAGCAACAAGCTCCCGCGCAAGGTCAACAGCCGCAGAGATACCACGGAACACGTCCCCAAAGGCAGCAGCAGCACTACAAGCTTCAGTCGAAAGTCACCGGCCTAGAGCGCAACGGCAAGAAGGACCCAATCCTGAAATTTGATGTCTATGTACGTTGCTTTACTCCACTCCGAGAACGTGACGAGGGCATTGAGGCACGAGATCACCTGAAGCTACATTTTTCCGCGATCAGGAGAGACACGTGCACTCAACGGGTTGCTGCAGGCAATTAAATATACCCCACAGATGCCTGCTGTTCTCAAAGCTGACCAGTGGCTGTAGACCAACCTTCCCAAGTTCCGCACGACCCAATTCCGCGACGTCCGCCGGTTACATTCCGAGTTTGTGAAGCTCGGTGAACATCTGATCTCAGCATGTCCAGAAGCGATTGTGCCTGCTGTTCCGCCAGCGACAACATCTGCAGGTGCCGGTACCGACGAAGACGAAGCACGGCTTAAGGCTTCCTTACAACGATGGCTGAACGTTGTGTGCAGCAATGATATCCTGATACGGGACGAGGAGATGGTCTTTTTTGTGGAGAGCGACTTTGGCTATAGCCCTGTGGTGCGCAGGAAACAGCCGGCGACTGGCGTAAGGCGTAAGGTCATAAAGCAATTTGCGCCCCCACCGGACGACACGCCTGAGCTTGCGGCAGCTCGACCGGTGGTCAAGGCATTCTATCTCGGCACGATGGAGGCAGAACAGAAGCTGGAAAAGGTCGTGAAGCAGAGGAGAAGTAAGATTGATCGCATGATGCAAGATCAAACACTGACCGATCACAGATCTCGGCGTTGCTGAGTCCGATCTCGGAGCCAAGTTCGCCGCTTTGCATGTACAAGAGACGCACGTTGGATTGTCCCACGCATACAAGAAGCTTGGAAAAGTCATCCAGGCAACTGGCGACTTTCACGCCGCCCAGGGCACTGCAGAGGCCACGACGCTGGGAGATCCTCTGCAGTACCACAGCAGTGACGCCTTCATTGCAAAGGAGACTCTCACGAACCGGCACATCATACTACGAGAGCTATTACAAGCGCAGGCCCAGACCAAGTCAAAGCTTTCGGCTGCAGATAGGCTCAAAGCTAGTTCTAGCGTGAAGCGAGACAAGGTCGACGAGGCGATTGCTGCCCTGGACGAGGCGCGAAGCCATGAGCAGTACCTCACATCGAAAGCGCAGCGAGTCACGGCCAATCTCTTGCAAGAGCAAAGAAAATGGTTCGGCAGGACAGCCCACGACATGAAACAGGCCCTCCGAGAATACGTCATCCGCGAGATCGAAGCGGAGCGCCGCACACTCGCAACGCTTGAAGCCGTACGGCCCGATATCCGAGCTATCGATAACACTGGTGGGCTCTCGAGACTGGGACGAGAGGCACACCCTGCTCAGCGCCGTGCCTCAATGGCAAGCTCTCAGGGGCCGAAGGGAGATGCATGGTCGGGTGTTCAGCGCCGACCGGGTGACGGGCTCAACCGCAGCTTGAGCGGCAGTCTTGCGGGACCTCTACCTGAAGTGGACGAGGAAGATGAAGAGAACACGCCTGGCAGGAAACGCGCAACAAGCAAGGCAGGTAGTCAAAAGGTTGGCGAAGAAGACGAGGATCGGATCGACGCCAGGAATGCGGCAAGTCGCCTGGCCACCACGACTTTCTAGGAGGAGTTCGTTTGGAGGGAGCGCTGAAGCACGCGCCACACTGTAACCATTTCCTGTCTGAAACCATTGCCTGCACAATACTGGGATAGCGGGTTAATAGAGCTGTAGCCGGTTTGCAGTCAGCAATTGGACCTGCATCTGTCGTCCGGTTGTCAGGAAGATATTCCACTACGCATGTCAATCTCCCACATCTCCTAGAATTTGCAACCGTGCCTCTTCACTGCACTGTTGAACTTTTCGTACGACCAACATGCATGCACCTGCCTAGGCTTGTGATATGAGCGCTGGTTGGTCGCGCCTTCCTCACAACACCTGCAGCTCCACGTCTCATCAAACATCAAAAGCACACGGAAACACAATAAGTAAAGACATCTGACGCACAACATCGTGGGGCACGCACGAACGCATATCGCGTCAATCAGCGGCTGTTCGGCATGCTTCATTGCGCCTTTATTAATTGACCTCCAACCTGGATTCGGGCACGGCAGTTGTAAATTAAAGCCACCCCTGGCACCAGATCGGTGGACGTGTGCACCGAAGAACCGTTTAGGCGCATCATTTGATCATCAGTAATATACAAAGCGTGGCAAGAGTGTGGAGAGCGGTACGGAGTAGAGAGCTTGGATAGTGCGAGGTACAAGGTGACTGGTTTGGTCGCGCTAGCTGTTGGAACGGCTGGCTGTGAGGCACAGCGTTCAGTGGCGCGCTGGGCGCTGCTGGAAGACCTTCTGGAACTTGCGTCTGGCGTTCTGCTCCATTCTTCCGCCGTGTGCAACATGCAGTAGCCATGCAGGCTCAGCGAGTTCTGGTACGTAGGGAAACAATTGCAGACTTCGAGAGCTTCGACTTGCATACTTTGTAGCCTTCCAGAGGCTGGTTGCAAAAGTGATTCAAGGCAATCTGCACCAGACCCAGGACCGGCTTTCATGATTCCTGAGACGATCCCCCGCAAAATGCCACACGACAACGTCGAACCCTACCGTACGGGAGCACTGCAAGGATCTGCAGCAATTCGTTAAGGCCACACGCGCGAGTCCGTGGCGAGACAATATGCTGCACAGTCCGAGGACCTGCTGACGTGACAGCTGTGCCACTATTCTGCATCCAGGCACGCCGGATGTGCCAATTTGTCTGGCATTGTCGATTGGAGGACTGTAGGCACCACGAAAGGGGAACCTGGTACGTCAAGCCTCGAGAAGAAAGATCACTTTGAGCTGCGGCAAAGTGATTCCTACGGACGAAGAAGGAGCTGGTATGCGAGAAGTAGCCCAGATTTAAGGCTCACTATGCACCATGCATGCCACGAAAGATCTCGTCAACATGCACTGCAGTACCGCCATTCTCAGGGAGAACCTGTAGATGATCCTGGCAAAGTTTGGTGTCGATGGTCAGCACTGCGGAAGCACGGTCGATGCTGCGACGCACACGCAGAGCGCTGCCATCCGCTTCTTGGTGGTTGGAGGACAAGCAGGTGAGCAGCCACGACTTCCGGATATCCTGGCAGTAAGCGAGCTGCGAAGCCGTCTACAGCACCGTGCGGCCCTGTCTGCCGGGTAAAGTGGTCAGGCTCTCGCGACTCCACCAAACAGCAATTGTTTCTCCTTGGTGCGTCTGCGAATAGCAGCACAGAGCTGCAGTAAAGAACGTGACTCTCTGGCTTCGATTGGCGAACTCGAAGCCCACCAACGGTAGTGGCATACCCACCCTATTGCTGATGTCTGCTGGGGTGGCCTTCTAGCGAACATGTCCTGCGGTCGAGCCCTGGAGGCCAGGATCTGACTGCGCAGCCACTCGTACCGGATGGCACGAAGCCTCGGAGTAGATATGGTCTGTGTCATTTAGGCTGGTAGGGCCCGTCGCCATCACACTCTGCTGTTTCTCAATTTGACTCGCACCTCGAACGTTTGAACGCGGACTGACACTTTTTGCTTCTTCGCACGCAATATTCGCTCCGCCTCCCCGCATCGCGCTACCCCGGACCGTGTCCCCACAATCTGGCGAACGACCTACACGTGAAGCCTTTGGGAGAGAGTGGCGAGTCGACGGACAATATGCGGAAAGCATCCAAGTTCTTTAGGAAGGCGCTCTCTCCGAATACAGATTCGCCGCCATCCAAACGTTCCCTCGAAAAGGTGCATGCGTCGCGAAAATTGTCCTTCACTTCTTCAAGCGAAGGACCGGGAATGGAGAGCCTACCAGAATTCGATCCGCTCGTAGTTTCGGCCTTTGAGCTTTCTGAGCTGCTAAATGCGCAAGCAATCTCAAGTGTTGAGATTGTGGAGTTGTATTTGTATCAGATTGAACAGCATAACCGGAGAGGGCGGCAGTTGCGGGCGCTGATCTCGGTGGCACCAAAACATGAGTTGCTGAAGATTGCGAAAAAGCTGGACGAGGAGAGGTTACGAGGGAAGATAAGAGGGCCGTTGCATGGTATTCCGATAGTTTTGAAAGACAACATCATGACAGGCGAAGAGCTGGGCATGGATACAACAGTCGGTGGGTGTTTTTTTGAGGCGCTTTTGAGCAGTGGAAGCTGACATTCGCAACAGGCTCTTACGCTTTTGTTGGATGCACACCGAAGAAGAACGCAACAATCGTCGATCGATTAATACGACGCGGTATGATTGTTATCGGCAAAGCAAATCTGACGGAGTTCTGTGGCCTGAAGAATCCCTCCATGCCACCAGGATGGTCAGCTGTTGGCGGTCAGTGCCAATCGCCTTACGTCTCAAGACACATTGCAAAGCGAAAGCTGCACTGGGAACTATCAGCACCTGGTGGTTCATCGACCGGATCTGCCGTAGCGGTAGCTTCAGGCTTCAGTACGCTCGCCATCGGTACGGATACGATAGGCTCGCTCATCACACCTGCGAATCGCGCAGCACTGTATGCGCTGAAACCCACTGTTGGTCAAGTACCAATGGATGGCATATTCAACCTGAGCAAAACGTTCGACTCCGTGGGCGGCATGGTGTGTATTTGGAAGTCATTTCAAGATCACGACTGACTTCGTGCTTAAGGCAAAATCTGCAAAGGACCTCGTAGCTCTCATGGACGCCATGATGGTTCCGCACAGCAGAGAAGGTGATGATATGGCACCACATAGATCTTTCAAGATCAAAGCCAATTTCGGGAACCTCAGAATCGGGTTCGTGGAGCCCAGTATCTGGAAAACGTGGCGCAAAAGCGGTCGGATCAACGCTGACGCCGAGAGATTTATGGTAAGCCATCCCAACGATGCTACTCTCCTCTGCCTTGCCTTAGCGCATCCGGTATGCATGTGTGGGAGTATATGCATACGATATGTGCAGGGGTGCGTGTTGTGTTGAGCATGCATTGCTGACTTGACCACAGCTTCAGAAATACGACATGGTGGTGCAGAGCATGATCGAGATGGGCGTCGACATTGTGTATCCCATTGAGCTGCCAAGTCAAGCCAGTCTTACTATCGATGGCCAGAACTGCTTCGAGCCCGTGGTTTGTATGTGTCGTCATCTTATTTTGGAGGTGGACTATGCTGACATTGAGGATGTAGACTCTGAGTTCAAGGACTGTTTGACAGAGTTCATACGGGACTTCAAGACGACGAAGATGCACTCTCTCGCTGAGATTATCAACTTCAACCTTGAGCATCCCGAGCTCTGCCTTCCACCACGTCAGTATGCTCACTCTTCCAACCTATCTCGAGACTAATATCCTACAGCATGCCCCGATCAGAATGATCTCATGGCCGCCCTTCAAGCTCCCGCCAAACGAGAAGAGATCAACGCAGCACGTCAACACCTCCAGACTGCCGGCGGCCCAGACGGCCTTGACTACCTCTTCACCTCCCAGCAACTCGACATCATCATTGCACCTGGCGACGCGCCACTCTCTTCCATCGCAGCAGCGGCCGGCTATCCCACTGCCGCATGCCCACTATCAGCACTGAAACTCAACGGCCAGCCATTCGGTATGACGCTGGCGTCTCGACCGCACACCGAGCACACCTTACTTCACTTCCTGACCGCATACGAGAACATCTTCCCGCCTCGTGCGCTACCTTTACCACTCTCTTCAGTGCCACTACAGGACGCACATCCAGAGCCACTACCCGATCAGCCCATCGTCGACCTCATTCTACACGAATGGGACACGCGGCGATTCAGCTGCTCAGCAGACGCACTGGCAGATTGGCTCAACGCACGCTGGCGTAAGAGCGGATACGAACTTAGCGCAGAGACGGTCTGTGAGGTGCTGAGGAGTAACGGGAGGATTGCGTTCCGGGGTCTTGGGGATGATGCAGAGGGTGCGTTTTCGCGGTAAAGGAACATAATGTGGATTTGGGCAATGGTTTTAGCGTGGTGTTCTGGTTGGTTCGGATGCGTGTTCCTGTTGGTGTTGTATTTTTCTTGTGATATCCACTCATTTCCCGTTGTTATTGTTGTTGTTGTTGTAGTGTGAGTCATATGAAGAAATTTTCTGATGTGACGTATCTCACCCCACGTATCACCATCGTTTGACAGTTTGACAAGAGCTGTTCGCATCATGTTAGGGCCTATATTCCTTTTTGATAAGTGTACTTTAATGTATTACTTTTGAGCAACGTCATCAATCAAGACAACAAAGCTGCTTGGCGCAGCGGAAGCGCGCCGGGCTCATACTAGTGGTACCCGGAGGGTAAGTCTTTCAGTCGCCAAGTTCGAATCTCAATTCTAACCTACATCAGTCCCACGATCGAAACGTGGAGCAGCTAGTCCTGTCTATCTTTTTTGCTTTTGCTCTGTCATGCATTTTGCAGAAAGTGGTCACCTGATGTGGGCCTTCATTCGAGTCCTGCGAAGGTCATTCTTTGCGCGATAGACAGCACTTAACCTGACCTTCTTTTTGCGCTTTCGTTCACGAAGCCTGTTGTCGCTGCTCATATCATGACAGTGGCTCAATCACAATTTCTTGACGTCGTAGATTTGTATCCGCCACAATCACAGATTGCTTTACTCTGAAGGACGCGTAAATAGTTGAGGATACTCAGGATACTATGATATATTTTGGTTGACTGGTACACCTATGCTACAATGAAAGCCAGGGTCCATAACTCCATGCTTTTCCACATTCCCGCAGCACGCAACTCAACCGCCCAGTGCAAGTGCCAAAGAAGAGGAGATGCCGCCATGATTTCAATAACATAAACAAAACCAAGCCTCCATATCTCCATCATCTACCTTCGCCGATCAAGCCACGTACCCAGTATCACCACACTCACAAGTTCCTCGGCCCATACAATTGCACCCTCTCGACCACCAACTCGTACTGCTTCGAGTCCAAACCAGTCCCATCAAATTCGCTCTCCCAGTACCCATTATTCCCACTCAGTGTACCCAAGTGCTCCTGGAGCTTCTGCCGCTCTTTCTTCTGCGTCATGGCCTCCAGTGACTTCGGCTTCCTTCTGTGCGCGAGGTCAATGTGCAACCGATGCGCCGCACGATTTGCTGCATCAAGCGTAGTGAAGTGGCTCGTACCTTTGATGGGATGGTACACGCGGAGTGGCGGGTTATCTATGTCCATCGCGTCTTCGTCGTCGCTGTCGTTCTCTGAGGACCCAGACACCATGGTGAACAATCGCAGGACGTAGATCGACTTCGACACGAAGCTAGTATGCTCCATCTCCGCGGGTATACCTCCAGCAAGCGCAGAAACCTCGTCTCGCTGCACCCACATTTTCATCCAGCTCTCTTGTTCCGGATCCATGATCGGAGCGAACTTTGCCGTGAATGTTTTGCAGGCGTGCTCGTCGCGCCTGATGCTCCACTCGTCAAACTGAATAAAGCAGTGCTGCTGCATGTCCTCGCGCCGGCGGTCGAAGAACTTATCGGCTCGTGCATTCGCTTCTTCGATATTGGTACATGGGCTGCCAAGTTCCTCGGCGACTACGGATTCTTCCGTTTGCCAGGCTTTCCACACCTTTCGGTGGATCGAGAATTCGAAGTATGGTTCTGCGTTCACGGGTGGAGGTGGCAAGCGAGAGGTTATCATAGGAGCGGCAGCGTGGGAGGTTGGACTGACTGAAGCTGTCGCTGGCTTATATGTCTCATCCTCTTCCTTACACCTTGGCGGACCTACAAGCGTCGGGGTGATCCGAGTGAATGCTCGCGATGGCTTATAAGTTTCCTTTCTCTGTTCATTCGGCTTGGACGGTTCTATGAGTGTCGGGGTGATACGCTTCAATGGGCGAGGCTTGGTCGCTGTGGTCGGCAGGGGCTGACTGGCCAAGTCTGGCGGAGATGCATTCGGCCTACTCGAGCCTCCAACCTTCCTACTAGTATCAACTCCTTGTGATGCTTCGGCGGCGACTTTGTCGGACTTTCTCATAACCTTCTCCTTGGGTTCGAGAGTCTCTGCATGGCGTTGAAATTGTACTCTGCGTTTCTCCGACTCGACCTCAACAACTGCTGCTGGCACAGCTGATACTGGCTTGCGTGGTGGGATCGCTGGGGCAGAAGATGCAGGACCTTGGCGCGGACTGACTGTCGGGGACGAAGGTGTGCTGTTTAGTGAGCCTGGAGCTGCCACCCCAGCACCATTAGACGATGATCTTTTGGTGTCATTGGGGACCAATACTGCAGCTTTTGGGGTGGCGACAGACTCTAAAGAGGAAACTGTCGGCAGCTGATTGGATTGTGGCTTACTGACGGCAAGACTATCTGGTCTTGCAATTGGCTTGGGCTGAGCTGTCTTTGATTCATTGGACGCAGTCTGTGGTAAAGTCGCTTTCTGAATAGCTGAAACAGTAGCCGGTGATTGTATCGCAGTATTGACAGATGCCACGACCCCATTGCTCATTGGATGAAATTTCTGATTCGTGTTCGGTTCTGACGTAGCAGTAGTAGTGGACACAGACGAAGCTATTGCTTTCGCTTTCACCGTAGGCTCTGCTTGAGTGGCAGGCTTTGCTTGAGCGGTCGCTTCTTGAGTGATTGCCTTTGCTGGAGTGGCCGCCTTTGTTGGAGTGGTTGCTTTTGCTTGAGTGACAGACTTTTCCCCAGCGGCAGACTCTGCTTCAACATTCCTTTCTTTAGCAGCAGGCTTCAGTTGGTCGGCGGACTTTGCTTGAGCAAAGATTTTCGCTCTCATGTCCTTTAAGTCGGTGGCAGGATTCGATTGAGAGACAACGCTCGCTCCAACCGCCGCAGATTGCGATCCAGTCGTAGAGTTTGCTGCAGCTGTGGTGTGAGATTGACGGGTGGCGCTGACAATGTCGTGGAGCTTCTTCTGTCTATTTACAGCGGGTCGTATGAGGTGTGCTGGCTGTTGCACAGCTTCCGTGACTTCCTTAGTGGTCACCCGAGATCCCTTCTCGGAAAATTCATGAGATGACTTGCCCGACGCGGACTGTTCGTGCTGCTTGGCCCGAGCCACTGATGAATTTGACACGGTTGTGCTAGGATCTGATTCCACAGCAACTGGCGCTGTGGACTGTGGTGGCGATTTCTGGATGTTGACATGCTTATCCTTGGAGGTAGGGCTACCCAGACCGATGTCAGAGGAGCCAGCGGCAGCATTGATTGCTTTCTGCTGCTGTCGTTTAGCTATCGCACTTTGCAGCCAGTCTGAGGCGGCCTCTTGTACTCGTTCCTGACTCCAGTTGGGATACTTCTTAGTGAACCTGTTCCGTACGCTCGCTATGCTTGGCA
>Ga0265780_10003681_pt1 | contig 20037 bp, 10 predicted proteins | sample P1T30metagenome_FD_192432 | JGI IMG/M metagenome (GOLD analysis project Ga0265780, IMG submission 192432) | Plant litter microbial communities from East Loma Ridge, Irvine, California - P1 T30 | ecosystem: Environmental > Terrestrial > Plant litter > Unclassified | place: USA: California...
GCTGCGGCAGCAGTGCCGACAGTCGCCAGCGTGCTGCTCGAGAGCCAGTAGCGCTTGTTGCCCACGTTCTCGATATTGGCGCGCAGGACCACGGGCTTGCCCATCACCACGGCGCGGTAGCGCGCGCCGATGTCGAAGCGGCTCCACGACGAGATCTTGACGGTGTTGGTCACGTTCTGCGCCAGTTCGGCGGTGTGGATGCCGCGCGCGTTTACGCTCAAGCCCGCGACCCATGGCAGGTCCCAGTCGACCCCTGCATTGAAGGCGTTCTTGGGCACGCCGGTGGCCTTCTTGCCTTCATTGACGCCGCCTGCGGTCTGGTGCTGTTTGGCGTCGTAGAAGGTGGCGCTGGTCATCAGGCGCAGGCCGGGAGCGGCTTCGCCGGTGGCCGACAGTTCCAGGCCGCGGTTGCGCTGGATGCCGTCCAGGCTGTAGATCGTGGTGATCGGATCGGTGATCGCGTTCGGACGGTCGATCTGGAACACCGACGCGCCCAGCAGCACGCGGCCGCGGGTGTGGGCAACGTCGACCTTGGCGCCGATCTCATACTGCTTCGACTTGAACGGTGCGAACACTTCGCCGGCGTTGGCAGCGGTGGCCGGCGCGGTGCTGCCGCGGGTCAGGCCCGAGGTGAAGTTGGCGTACAGCGAGAGGTTCTCCACCGGGATCACGACGATGCCGGCCAGCGGCGAGACCGCGCTTTCGCTGTACGAGCTCGAGACCGCGCCGGTCGGGGTGACGTTGTCGGCCGAGACCTTCTGCTTGCGCAGGCCGGCGGTGAACAGCACGCGGTCGTTGGCGAACGACAGGGTGTCGGTCAGCGAGAAGCTCGACAGCTCGGTCTCTGACGTCTTGGTCGGCGCCAGGCGCTCGCCGGTCATCGGGGTAATCAGGACCGGGTTGTAGATATTCGACAGCTGCGACGTGCTGGCTGGCGCCGACAGGAAGAAGCTGCCCGCTTCGCTGTCCAGGCGGGATACCGACGCCGTGATGAAGTGCTGGACGCCGCCGGTGTCGAGCTTCAGGCGCGCACCCGCTTCGCCGGTCTTGTTGCGCGAGTAGGCGTCGTACCAGGCGTTGGTGAGGCGGAAGTTGCCGAGCATGTCGACCGCGTTCAGGGCGCGCGCGCTCGGGAAGTCCTGCTCGCTGGCGCCGTAGCGGTAGCCGCCGGCGGCGTACACCATCAGATTGTCCGACACATCGTATTCGAGGCGCGTGGCGGCGGTCGCATCGCGGAACTCCAGGTCGGCGCCCTTGTAGGCGGCGCGGTGGCCCGACGGCGCCGCCGGGATTGCGGTGATGTCGGGGCGGAAGCTGTTCTGGGCGCGGAAGTTGTCGGTCTTTTCCTGCTGGCCGTAGCTGTCCAGGGTCCAGCGCAGCTTGTCGGAGCGGTAGTCGACCGCGATCGCGGCCAGGCCGAATTCCTGCTTGCCCTCGTCGATATTGGTGTCGCCATTGCGCACCACGCCGTTCACGCGCACGCCCCAGGCATTGTTCTCGCCAAAGCGGCGGCCGACGTCCAGGTGGGCGCCCAGGATCGACTTGCTCTCGAAGCTCGCGGTCACGCGGGTGAGGGGCGTATCGCCGGCGCGCTTGGTCGCGATATTGATATTGCCGCCGACGCTGCCGTTCGGGCTGATGCCGTACATCAGGGTGCCCGGGCCTTTCAGCACTTCGACGCGCTCCATGATCGCGGCCGGCATGCGGTTCGACGAGGTCAAACCGTACAGGCCATTCAGGCCAACGTCGCCGCTGGTGACGTTGAAGCCGCGGATCTGGAAGTCCTCGCTGAAGCCGCCGGTCGAGGTCATCACGCGCACCGACGCTTCGTTCACCACCACGTCGGCCAGCGTGCGCACCTGCTGGTCTTCCAGGATCTGCGAGGTGTAGTTGGTGGTGTTGAATGGCGTCTTCATGATGTCGGCCTCGCCCAGTACACCCAGGCCGCCAGTGCGGCTGATCTGGCCGCCGGCATACGCCGGGTCGTCCGCCAGCTTGGCGCCGGTGATCACGACGCGGTCGACCGCAGGGGCGTCAGCCTGCTGGGCGTGGGCCGCGAACGGCAGCATCAGGATCGGCGCCGAGGCGACGGCGCCGCCGATGGCATGGCGCACCATCCGGGTCAGCAGCGATGGAGCAGGGCAGCGGGCGAGACGGCGCGAAGGGACGTATTGAGGAGTCATTTTTTGGTAGTGAACGGGCGAAAACCCGCATTCTAACAAAAGTGAGAATCATTATCATCCTCATTCGCATTCAGTTTTTAGTGCAGGTGCTATGCGGCGACCTCTTCGAGCCTGGTGCTGGCCAGGCGCGCGACCAGATCCGCCAGCGGCATCGGCCGGCAGAACAGATAGCCCTGCATGCACGGCTGGCCATGCGCGGCCAGGAAGTCTGCCTGCTCCCTGGTCTCGATACCCTCGGCCACGACGCGCAGGCCGAGCTGGCCCGCCATCGCCAGGATCGACTGCACCAGGGCGGTGCCATTGCTGTCGTCGGGCATGTCGCGGATGAAGGCCTTGTCGATCTTGAGCTCGTACAGGGGCATCTTGCGCAGGTAGGCCAGGTTCGAGTAACCGGTGCCGAAGTCGTCGATCGAGAAGCGGATGCCGAGCTGCGCCAGCTCGTGCATGCGGCTGATCGTTTCATCGAGGTCGTCCACCAGCAAGCCTTCGGTGACTTCGAAGATCAGCTGCTGCGGCGGGACCCCGGTCTCGAGGATGGTCGAGCGCACCACGGCCACGAAATCGGGTTGGCGGAACTGGCGCGGGCTGACGTTGATCGATAGCGGCAGCTGGTGGCCGGCGCGCTCGAGTTCAACCCAGGCCAGGCAAGCCTGGCGCAGCACCCAGCTTCCGAGCGGGACGATCAGGCCGGTTTCCTCGGCCACCGGGATGAACACGTCAGGCGGCACCAGCACGCCATCGGCGCGGCGCCAGCGCAGCAGCACCTCGGCGCCGGTCGCGCCGCCGTGCGCATCCACCTGCAACTGCAGGTGCAGCGCCAGTTCGTTCTTGCCGATGGCGTCGGCCAGGTCGCGCTCGAGCGTCAGGACATGCTCGGCCGCGGCCAGCATGGTGGTCTCGAACAGCGCCACGCCGTTGCGGCCGGCGGCCTTGGCGTGGTACATCGCGGTGTCGGCCTCGCGCAGCAGGTCGTGCATGGTCTGGCCCGGGCGCAGCGGCAGCGCCACGCCGATGCTGCCCGACGATTGATAGACCTGATTGTCGATGTTGGCGCTCTGGCGCAGCGCCTGGCCAACCTCCTGCGCCAGCGCCAATGCGGCGGCGACGGCCGTCTCGGCGTCGTGGCCCAGGTTCCCGGCGAGGATCACGAATTCGTCGCCGCCCAGGCGCGCCACCGTGTCGCCTTCGCGCACTGCTCCCTCCAGGCGCGCCGCGACATGCTTGAGCAGGGCGTCGCCGGTGGCGTGGCCGCGCGCATCGTTGACGCTCTTGAAGTTGTCCAGGTCGAGATACAGCACCGCGCCCAGGCCGCGCCCGGCGTGCGCCTGCTCCACCAGGGTGTGCAGGCGTTCCATCAGCAGGCGCCGGTTGGGCAGGCCGGTCAGCACATCGAAGAAGGCCAGCTGCTCGATCGCGTCGGCCGAGCGGCGCCGTTCGGTGATGTCGCGCCCGACCGCCACCCAGTGGGTGATCGGTCCGCCTTCGCTGGCAAACGGCACCATGTCGACCTCGACCCAGCATGGCTCGCCGGTCTTCGAGTAGTTGACCAGTTCCGCCGACACCGGCTCGCGCAGGCGCATGGCGTGCATGATCCGGGCCACGACCGCGGGGTCGGTGTCCGGGCCGTGCAGGATGCGCATGCTGCGGCCAACCAACTCGTCGCTGCGGTAGCCGCTGCGGCGCTCGAATGCCTTGTTGGCGAAGATGATCGGCTGGATGGCGTCCTCGCCCTCGACCACCTTGACGATCAGGACCATCTCGTTCAAGCCGGCCAGTGCGGCGGAGGTCAGGCGCAGTTCGCCATTGAGTGCATTGAGCGCAGCCTGGCCTTCTTCAAGTGAGGCAGCGGCGCGGCGGACGTTCTTGAGCGAGCCGTCCAGGCCCTTGAGCAGGGTGCCGCAGGTGAGGGTGATCAGGGCGCCGACGCAGGTAAAGTTGAGTGCGAAGATCAGCACGCCGGCCAGCGAATCGTGATCGAAGGCGCCGACGGTGATCTGGCTGTATCCGAGCAGGCCGAGCACCACGACAGTCACGGCGTTGATCGCGAGCGCGGCCAGCGCCGGCCGCGTTCCCAGCAGGACCACGGCGAGCACCGGTGGGGCCATCAGGTAGAACAGGCCGACCGCGCCCACCGTGACCATGCAGAAGACGCCCACGCAGTACATCATCGCCAGGAAGTTCAGGACGCGTGCTGCGTGCGACCACCGGTGCAGGCGCCAGATCGCCAGGCACCACGCCAGCGCCGCCGTGTCCATGAGGGCCACTGCGCGCATGTCGCGCACCACGGCCAGCGTCGCACTCGGCACGGCGGCGACCAGCGCCAGTACCAGGACGATCGACATCAACGTCGTAAACACACGACTGCGCCACTGCGCGACATCGTCACAAACCGCCATACTTACCCCTGTAACAATAGTACTTTTATACTAACTGTTGATTAATGGAAAGATGATAGCAGTTTCGTCGATTGTTCGTGGTATACGCGTAAATCGTTGTATTTGAACGATATTGAACCTGATCTGACACGCGCAGGCGGAAGTTGTCGTTGACAAACCAGCCTGCGCAGTCAGTACCCGGAAGCGCCCAACGCCGACGACGCCCTGGCTGGCGGCGCCGGCTGGGCAAGCATTTATGCGGTGGCGAGCGAGTAGCGGTTCGACTTGCCATCCTGGGCGAACAGGACGATCAGGATGATCCAACCGATGATCGGGATCAGCCACAGCAGTTGGAACCAGCCGCTGCGGTCGGTATCGTGCAGGCGGCGCGTGCCGACTGCCAGCGAAGGCAGGAGCGTGGCCAGGTTGAAGACACCGGCCAGGGTTTCACTGACGAGTCCCAGCGCCATTGCCGCCAGCAGCAGGAACAGGAAGAACCACCAGAATTCGGAACGCGGTGCGATCCCTTCGAAGCTTGCGTATTTTTTGAAGCAGGTAGAAATCGATTCGGTGAAGGTCATGGTTTCCAGGTCGGCGCATCTGCGCATAAAGATAAGGGAATGCAAAAATTACCATGCGGAAATAACCAGGATTAGCGCACATTGTCACTGGCGCCGGAAAAGACCGGGTGCATCTCGAATACGACGTTGTTAGTGTGGTGCGAACGCGACATGAGAGGGGGCAATGCCGACGCATTGCCCCCCGATCCAGCGTGGCGAATCAGAAGGAGTAAGTCGCCCGACCGTAGATGTAGCGTCCCGAACGGCCGAACGGCGCATAGGTCGAGAATGGCGTATTGCCGGTGGTATTGAGACTCGGTGGCAGCGTCTCGGGATACTGGTCGAAGACATTGTCGGCGCCCAGGGCCAGGGTCAGCTTCGGCGTGACGGCGAAACGGCCCTCCAGGTCGACCGTGGTCTTGGCGCCCAGCTCGAAGTCGAAGGCTGCTACGGTGCCCGGCGAGAGCACCTCGCCATAGCGGGTCGCGCGCAGCGTTGCGCCGAACCGGCCCAGCTTCCAGTTCACGTTGGCGCTGACCTTGTTCTTCGGCTGGCCTTTTTCGAGCGACAGCACGTTGAGGCGGTCGAACAGCACCGGCGCCGGCGACAGGTTGGACAGCTGCTCGGTAACCGGCACCTTGGTGACCTTGGTGTCGGTGACGTTGCCGGCCAGCGTAAAGTCGAAGCGACCGGCTTCGCCCGCGTTGTACGGCCAGTTGATCACCACGTCGACGCCCTTGGTGGTGGTATCGACGCCATTGATGAAGAAGCGCCCGCCGCCCACGCCAATGAAGCCCTGGCCGGCGATGTAGTCGCGCACATTGGTTTGCGTGAGGTTCTCGGACAGGATGATGCGGTCGTCGATGTCGATGCGGTAGGCGTCGACCGTCACCGAGACGTCGCCGAAGCGCAGCACCGCGCCGAGCGACGCGTTGACCGATTCCTCGGCGTCGAGCGGCTTGGCGCCGAGGGCCACCGCGACCGGGTCGCTCGGCCTGAACGTCGTGATCTCGAACGGCACGCCGTTGATGAAGTTGGTCGAGGTGGCGGTGAAGTTCTGCTGCTGCGGCGACGGCGCGCGGAAGCCGTTCTGGATCGCGCCGCGCAGCGCAAACGACTTGTTGAAGTCGTAGCGCAGCGCGAGCTTGCCGGCCAGGCTGTTGCCGAAGTCCGAATAGCGCTCGGCGCGCACCGCGGCCGATGCCAGCAGTTCAGGGGTGATGTTCGCTTCCAGGTCGATGAAGGCGCCGACTGCGTTGCGGTGGGCGTCGACTTCGTTCGATGGGCGGAAGCCCGGGAATACCTGGGCGCCCGGCGCGGCCGGGGTGCCGTTCGGCAGGAACTGGCCGCCGAAACTATAGGACTCCTCTTCGCCTGCGAACAGCTCATAGCCTTCGCGGCGCGCCTCGACGCCGACCGCCACGTTCAGCGGCGACGCCAGCGACGCCATCTCGATGCGGCGCACACCGGTCAGGTTGAACACGGCTTGGTCGTATGCGTAGCCGCCGGCATAGAACTCGGTCTTGCTGCTTGGGCCGATCGAGCGGTTCAGGGTGTTCTCGATCTGGTAGGTCATCTTGTTCTTGCCGTAGCCGAGCGAGGCGTCCATATCCCATTCGCCGGCGATCCAGGTCACGCCGCCGGTCATCGAGAAGTCTTTCACCGTCGGCGAGATCAGCGGCAGGAAGCCGTCCGGATAGATTGCCGGCACGTTGCGCGCATCCTGCGGCGTGCGGAAGTAGCCCGACGAGGTGGCGTCGCGGTCCTGGTAGCTCGCCCAGCCATAGACCTTGACGCCGCCGCCGAGGTCATTGCCGGCATTGGCGAACAGGGTCGACTGTTTCATCTCCGGTTCGCCGGTCCAGGCATTGAAGCGGTTGATGGTGTTCTCGCGCGGGTCGAAGCCGCCGTTGATGCGCGCGTATTGCTGGCGTGTGTCGTAGCCGCCGCGTTCAGTGCGACTTTGGTCGCGGAATTCGCCGGCAATCGTCAGGTAGCCGGTCTCGCCGAGCGCCAGGCCCTTCCAGATGCTCACGGTGGCGGTCTGGCCGTCGGTGCGTTTGCGCGAATCCGGACCGGCCCAGGTGCCGCCTGCCGGCACGGCGTCGTTCCACAAGTCGTATTCGGACTTGCGCGCGCCGTAGGTGACCGTCGCTTCGCCGCCATCGCGGTCGGTGCGCAGGCGCATATTGACCACGCCCGAGATCGCGTCCGAGCCGTATTGGGCGGCGGCGCCGTCGCGCAGCACCTCGACCGATTTCACGATCGCGGTCGGGATGGTATTGAGGTCGACCGCCGCCGAACCGCGCCCGATCGAGCCGTTCACATTCACCAGCGACGACGCGTGGCGGCGCTTGGAATTGACCAGCACCAGGGTCTGGTCCGGCGCCATGCCGCGCAGGGTAGCAGGGCGGATGGTGTCGGTGCCGTCAGTCAGCGAAGGGCGGGGAAAGTTCAGCGAGGGCAGGGCCATCGACAGCGCCTGGGTCATTTCAGTGCTGCCGGAATTCTTGAGCGTCTCTGCCGAGATCACGTCGACCGGCGCCGTGGTATCGAGCACGGTGCGATTGGCTACCCGGGTGCCGGTCACCACCACGGTGGCGGCGTTGCCTGCGGTGTCGTCCTGCGGCGCGACTTGCTGCGCCTGCGCGCTGCCTGCGCACAGGGCGGCGATGGCCAGGGCTAGTGCGGTCTTTTCCAACTTGGCTCTCTGCATGGTGCTGATTCCTTGGTTGTGATACGACGACGATCTTGGGAAAGGGAGGTCTGTGCCTCGAACCCATACTGCGCAGCACCATTAATGATGTCAATTCGTTAAAACCATTCAATGCGTCTTTACAACAACTATCGAAATGTCAGGTTCATGTAAGAACATGTCGGGCGCATGGAATCCGTCATCCGCGTTGGGTAATCGGGAAGCGATCCACGCCGATGGGAGCGAGCGTGTATATTCTTCGGCGGCAGTTCAAGAACAACCACGGTCGGCGCCTGGCGCCGCGCGATGTGACGGAGACCTGATGACAACGCTGTTCCCCCATTTTCGTTCCCTGCAGGTCGAGGTAGCCCCATCGATCACGATCAATGCCATCGTGGGTGGCGAAGGCCCGCCCTTATTGCTCCTGCATGGCCATCCGCAGACCCACGCCATCTGGCACAGGGTCGCGCCGCAACTGGCCGAGCGTTTCACGGTCGTCGCCTGCGACCTGCGCGGTTACGGCGATTCGAGCAAGCCACAAGGAGACCCGGACCACGCCAACTACAGCAAGCGCACCATGGCGGCCGATCTGCTGGCGGTGATGCGGTCGCTGGGCTTCGCGACCTTCAAGGTGCTGGCGCACGACCGCGGCGCGCGCGTCGCGCACCGGCTGGCGCAAGACCATCCGCAGGCGGTCGAGAAAATGGCGCTGCTCGACATCGCGCCGACCGTGGCGATGTACGAGCAGACCTCGGAAGCGTTCGCGCGCGCCTACTGGCACTGGTTCTTCCTGATCCAGCCCGCGCCCATGCCGGAACGCCTGATCGAGGCCGATCCGGCCGCTTATGTGCGTGATGTGATGGGCAAGCGCAGCGCCGGCCTGGCGCCTTTCGATCCGCGCGCGCTGGCCGAGTACCAGCGCTGCCTGGCGCTGCCGGGCGCCGCCCATGGCATCTGCGAGGACTACCGCGCCGCCGCCGGCATCGACCTCGAACACGACCGCGCCGACCGCGCTGCCGGCCGGCGCCTGGGCTTGCCGCTGCTGGTGCTGTGGGGAGAGCAGGGCGTGGTGGGGCGCTGCTTCGAGCCGCTCAAGGAGTGGCAGCTGGTGGCCGACGACGTGCAGGGCGGGCCGCTGCCGTGCGGCCACTACATCGCCGAGGAAGCGCCCGAACAGCTGCTCGCACGCGTGCTGCCTTTCCTTGCCACCGCCACAGCCGGGGTCACATCCACAGCCGGGGTCACATCTGACATTCAGACACGACCTCAACCGTAGCAGCCGAAAAAGCGTCGCGAATACTGCTAACTGAGGAGCCCGTGTCCGATTGTCAGATGTGACCCCGGCTTTTGAAGAGCCCGTGTCCGAATGTCAGATGCGACCCCGGCTTTTGATGTGGACCCGGCTGTTCAGGCGGCGGCGCCGGCGAATTCGATGGTCGCGCTCAGGCCGCGGCCGCCTTCGCCATCGGCGAGCAGGATGATGCCGCCATTGCGTGCGGCGCCGCGTTCGGCGATCGCGAGACCCAGGCCGGTGCCCAACTGCTCCTGGCCGGGCACGCGGTAGAAGCGCTCGAACACCTTGTCGCGCAGGTCGGGCGCGATGCCCGGGCCCTGGTCGGCGATCGTGAGCCGGTAGCCGTTCGCGGCGCGCGTCAGGCGTACCGCAATGCGGCCGTCCTGCGGCGAGTACTTGATCGCATTGCTGATCAAATTATCGACCGCCGCCGCCATGCTTTCCAGGTGCAGCGGCAGGCTGCCGTCGGCGTCGGCGTGGAATTCGATCTCGATATTGCGCTGCACTGCCAGGTGGGCCGCCGCCGCGACCCGGTCGCGCACGAATTCGGCGACGTCGGTCTGGGGGCAGGGATGGTCGACCTGCGGTTCGGCGCGCGCCCGTTCCAGCGCCAGCAGCTGGTGCACGGTATGCGTGGCGCGCGCCACGCCGCTGCGCAGGCCGGCGGCCGGGACGGCGCAGCGCTCGGCCGTTTCGGCGCCGGCGCGGCTGAGCAGCACGTGGGCGTTGATCTGGATCGCGGCCAGTGGCGTCTTGAGCTCGTGCGCGGCGTCGGTCAGGAATTCGTGCTCATGCTCGATGCGCTGCGACAGACGCGCCATCAGGCCGTTGATCGCGACCACCAGCGGCGACAGTTCGCGGTAGGGGGAATCGGCCAGCGGGGTCAGGTCGGCGTCGGAGCGCTGGGCGATGCTCGATGCGATCGTGCGCACCGGCCGCAGGCCGATCCCGACGATCAGCCAGGCGGGAATCAGCAGCAGCGGCAGGCTGAAGATGGTCGAGGACAGCAAGAAGCCCACGCCGCCCACGGACAGCATCCACTCGTCGTCGACTTCGTGGCTGCGTTCGACCACGATGCCCTGGCGTTGGTCGTGCGCTTCCCAGCGCACCCAGGAATAGGTGTCGCGCGTGGCCACGTCGGGCAGCCGGTCCGGCAACTGCGGCGCCGAATTGTAGATCAGGCGGCCGTGCAGCCAGACGCGCAGCCGCACGCGCGAGTGGTAATCCAGTTCCTGGAACATGCGCACCCGGTTCGCCTCGATCGCGTTCAGGACCGGCAGCATGCGCGCCGGGTCCACGCCCACATCGGACAGGTGGGCCTGGATATTTTCGGTGTGCGCCTTGTTTTCACTGAGGGTGCGGCTGCGCTGGGTCGCCTTGGCTTCGAGGAATACCCATACCAGCCCGATGATGGCGACGCCAATGATCACGCCCGCGAAGCTGAACATCAGCCGCTGGAACAGCGACGACTGCCGGTTCGCGAGCTTTCTAAGCATCTTGCTGCACCATATAGCCGACCCCGCGCACCGTGCGGATCACGCCTTCGCCGATTTTCTTGCGCAGATTGAAGATGTGGACGTCCAGCGTCTGGCTCTGGCCCTCGCCGGCGGGCAGGGCGCGCCGTTCCAGTTCAACGCGCGTCAAGACCCGGTTGGCCTGCTTCATCAGCGTCAGGAGCAGGGCGAATTCGGTCTTCGACAGCGTCACCGGCTGGCCGCCGCGCGTGACCGCCATGCGGTTCTCGTCGAGCACGATCTCGCCGGCGGTCCACAGGTTCTCTTCCAGCGTGCCGTGGCTGCGGCGCACGATGGCGCGCAGGCGCACCAGCAGTTCGGGGATTTCGAATGGCTTGATCAGATAGTCGTCGGCGCCCAGGTCGAAGCCCTTCAAGCGGTCCTGCAGGCTGTCGCGCGCGCTGATGATCAATACCGGCAGGCGCATGCCGTCGGCGCGCAGTGCGCGCAGAACCTCGTTGCCGTCGCCGTCGGGCAGGCCGAGGTCGAGCACGACGGCATCGAAGGCCTCGCCGCGGATGCGCGCTTCGGCGTCGGCCGCGAGGCGCAGCCAGACCGCCGTGTGGCCTTCGTCCTGGAATACCGACAACAACGCCTGGCCAATGGCGAGATCGTCTTCGATCATGAGAATTTTCATAGGCGCGAGTGTAGCAGCGCGCCGTCACGTCTGTACGAGCACGAATCTTCAGATTCGATTCAGCCGCCGCGTTGACCCGCCCCGCGCGATGGCGGACTATCGCATCCAACCAGCAAAAAGCTGGAATAAAGATAATATCAGGAGACAAACCATGACCATCCGCCAGGGAGGCGCGCTGCGCCGGCCATTCCAGTTGCATCCCGTTGCCGGCGCCTGCGCGCTGCTGATCCTGTCTGCCCACGCGCACGCGCAGGAGGCCAGCGCACAGGATACCGAACAAACCAGTCCCCCTCGGATCGTCAGCGTCGGTTCCGACGCACCGATCGCCACCGTCAATGTGTCGGGTATCCGGCGCGGCATCGAAGCGGCAATCGAAATCAAGCGCAATGCCACCTCGATCGTCGAAGCCGTGTCGGCCGAAGACATCGGCAAGCTGCCCGACACCACCGTGGCCCAGTCGATCTCGCGCCTGTCGGGCGTGACTACCCAGCGCAGCAAGGTCAATGGCAAGGCGACCGAGGTCAGTGTGCGCGGCATGTCGCCGACCTTCAACGGCTCGCTCCTGAACGGCCGCGAGCAGGCTTCCACCAGCGACGCCCGCAGCCCGGAATTCGACCTGTTCCCGTCCGAGCTGACCGGCAGTGTGCTGGTCTACAAGACGCCGGACGCGAGCCTGATCGGCCAGGGCCTGGCCTCGACCATCGACCTGCGCACCCTGCGTCCGCTCGACTTCGGCAAGCGCATGTTCGCGGCCAACGCGCGCAAGGAGCGCATCGGCTTCGGTTCCGGTTCCGACCTCGGCTCGGGCCACCGCAAGACGCTGACCTATGTCGACCAGTACTTCGGCCGCACCCTTGGCCTGTCGGTTGGCCTGACCTCGTTCAAGCAGGATAATGGCGGCGAGCTGAAATTCGACAGCTGGGGCGCCAACACCGCCGACATCGACTACAACGGCCAGACCGTCCAGGCGATCAACGGCTTCATGGCCGAGACCTCGCGCCGCAAGGCCGAGCGCGACGGCGCCTCGGTGACGCTGCAGTTCCGCCCCAACGACAAGTTCCGCTCGACCGCGGACGTGTTCTACTCGCGCGGCGAAGAAGCGACCAAGAAGACCGGCCTCGAAGGCGCCATCGTCGGCGGCACCGGCATCTATGATCCGAATGCAGTGCTCACCAATGCGACCATCGAGAACGGCATCGTCACTGCCGGCACCTTCAGCAACTACAAGGGCGACGTGCGCAACCACATGTTCTCGAACAAGGACCGGCTGCTGTCGGTCGGCGTGAACAACGAGCTGAAAGTGGGCGCGTGGCGCATCGTGAACGACCTGTCGTACTCGAAGGGCACCAAGCGCATCAGCAACTTCGAGACCATGGCCGGCCAGCCGGGCAATACGCCCGAGAGCCAGCTCGGTTCGATCAGCTACAGCGGTTTCAATGGCACCAACTTCGCCGACGTGCGCTACACGCCGAGCCTGAACTACGCCGACCGCGGCGTGGCCCTGCTGACCGACGTCGCCGGCTGGGGTGGCGGTCCGCTGTCGCCGCAGGCCGGCTACCTGGCGTTGCCGACCATCGATGACAAGGTGCAGGCGGTGCGCCTGTCGGCCGAGCGCGATCTGGAACTGGGTCCGCTGGCGGCGGTGCGCTTCGGCGTGAACTACACCAAGCGCGATAAATCGCGCCTGGGCGAAGAGGGCCGCCTGTCGATCCGCGGCGGCGACGGCTACGCCAGCGTCCAGATTCCCGGCAGCGGCACCGAGATGGCCGGCCCGACCGGCATCCCGGTCGCCTCGTTCGACCCGACCGGCAGCCTCGGTTCGCTGTATGAACTGAACCGCTGGGTCGACGCCACCGTGCTGGCGCGCGACTGGACCGTGGGCGAGAAGGTCACCACCGCCTACCTGATGGGTGACCTCGATGGCGAGTTGATGTCGCTGCCGTACACCGGCAATATCGGCGTGCAGGTGGTCGACACGCGCCAGCGCGCCAGCGGCAACCAGGTCGACCTGGCCAATTGCACCGGCATCACGACCGACACCTGCCCGGCCATCGTGAAAACCGGGGGCGTCGACTACACCAAGGTGTTGCCGAGCCTGAACCTGACCTTCGACCTGGGCAACGACCAGCTGCTACGCCTGGGCGCCGGCAAGCAGGTCTCGCGCGCGAACCTCGACAACCTCAAGGCCAGCATGAACTTCGGCCTGCAGAGCGCCACCGCCGACGATCCGGCGCTGACCGGCTTTGCCGGCAATCCGGAACTCAAACCGTACGAGGCGCGCGCGCTCGACCTGTCGTACGAAAAATACTTCGGCAAGAAGGGCTATATCAGCGCCGCGCTGTTCTACAAGAAGCTCGACAACTACGTGATCAACGCGCCGCAGATGTTCGACTTCGCCCAGTTCACCAGCGCCAGCACGCCGCTGCCGACCACCGGCCAGTACGCCGGGTCGACGGTGGGCTTTTTGACCATGCCGCAGAACGGCGAGGGCGGCATCATGCGCGGCATCGAGCTGTCGGCCAATTTACCATTCGGCCTGGTCGTCAACGCGCTCGACGGCTTTGGCGCGCAGATCAACCACTCGCATACCGATTCGTCGGTGCGCCTGCCGACCAGCGCGTTTGTCACGGGCAGCAATGCGCCGGTGTTCAACGGCGCGGTGTCCGAAATCGGCCTGCCGGGCCTGTCGCGCAACGTCACCAGCCTGCGCCTGTACTACGAAAAGCACGGCCTGCAGGTGTCGCTGGCGGCCTATCGCCGCTCGAGCTTCATCGGCCAGATCCTGGACTACCGCAGCGAATCGCAGTTCACCTTCATCAAGGGCGAGACGATTGCCGACGCCCAGGTGTCGTATGACTTCCAGGGTGGGATGTTCCAGGGCTGGTCGGTGTTCCTGCAAGGGCATAACCTGACCAATGAGCCGTTCCGGGAGTACACGAGCGATCCGAAGGTGTTCACCAACGTCGTCAACTTCGGCCGCACCTACTCGGCCGGCGTCAACTACAAGTTCTGAGCGATGACGCCGACCCTTTCACACGCTTTGGCGCGTCCCATGCTGGCGCTGGCACTGCTGGCCGGCGTGCCGGCGGCGCTGGCCGCCGACCCGTACCAACCGCAGGACTACGTGCAGTTCCAGCATGCGGAGTGGAGCAAGAACGCCAGCATCTATCAGATCAACACGCGCCAGTTCACGCAGGAGGGCACCTTCAAGGCGGCGACTGCGCAGCTGCCGCGCCTGAAGGAGCTGGGCGTCGACATCCTGTGGCTGATGCCGATCCACCCGATCGGCGAATTCAAGCGCAAAGGTTCGCTTGGCAGCCCGTACGCGGTGCGCGATTTCCGCGCTGTGAACCCGGAGCTCGGTACACTGGCCGACCTGCGCGCTTTTGTGGACCGGGCTCACGCGCTGGGTCTGCGCGTGATCATCGACTGGGTCGGCAACCACACCTCGTGGGACAACGTGCTGCTGGCCCAGCATCCCGAGTGGTATGCCAAGGGGCCGGATGGCAAGCCGCAGCCGACGCCCTGGTTCAACTGGGACGACATCATCGACCTCGATTACGGCAAGCCCGAACTGCGCCGCTACATGACGGACGCGATGAAGTACTGGGTGCAAGAAGCCGGGATCGACGGCTACCGGGTCGACGCGGCCGGCCTGGTGCCGCAGGACTTCTGGGACAACGCCAGCCGCGAGCTGCGCGCCATCAAGCCGGTGTTCATGCTGGCCGAGTGGGAAAGCCGCGACATGCACCGCGAGGCGTTCGACGCCAGCTATGCCTGGACCTGGTTCGAGGCGCTGCACGACATCGTGCGCGGCCGCTCGGACGCCACGCGCCTGCATGCCTATTATGCGTGGGGCCAGAAGTTCTACCCGCGCCAGGCCTATCGCATGCTGTACACGACCAACCACGACAAGAACGCCTGGGACGGCACCGAGTTCGAGGTGTTCGGGCCCGCGGTCGATGCGGCGATCGTGTTTTCCTTCGTCAGCGAAGGCATCCCGATGATCTACAACGGCCAGGAAGTGGGCAATACCAAGCGCCTGGCCTTTTTCGAGCGCGACCCGATCGTGTGGGGCAAGTCGGATTACACCGCCTTCTACAAGAAGCTGCTGGCGCTCAAAAAGCAGAATACGGCCTTGTGGAACGGTGAATTCGGCGCCCAGATGGTGCAGGTGCCGAACAATGCGCCGAAGCAGATCCTGAGCTTTGTGCGCGCCAACGACAAGGACAAGGTCTTTGTCACACTGAATTTGTCGGACAAGCCGGTCAAGGCGACGTTCGAGAACACGCTGCATCACGGGTCTTACCGCGACTTCGTCACTGGCGCGAAGGTCGAGGTGGGCGCGTCCAGCAGTGTTGAGATGGCACCGTGGGGTTACCGCGTGCTGGTGAAGTAAATAGAGGAGAACTATGGTTTCGAAATTCATGAATGTGAGCCTGGCGACGCATTGCTGCATCGTGCTGGGCATGGTGGTGAGTACCGGCAGCTTTGCCGCCGATGTGAACATCGCGAGCGTCGAGTCGCCGGGCAAGGTGCTGAACGTGTCGGTGCAGGTCGCGCCGGACGGACGCCTGTCGTACAAGGTCGACCGCAAGGGCCAGCCGGTCATCGCCGATTCGCGCCTGGGCTTCGTGCTGGGCAGCGACAAGCCGTTGGACGCGGGCTTCGCCATCGAGCGCCAGGTCGTCACCGACCATGACAGCACCTGGGAACAGCCCTGGGGCGAGCGCCGCACGGTGCGTAGCCACTACCGCCAGATGCGCGTCGACGTGAAGAAGAACGACGGCCGCCGCCTGGCGATCGTGTTCCGCGTGTTCGATGACGGTCTGGGCTTCCGCTACGAATTCCCGAAACTGCCGAACAACCGCGCCACCCACATCGCCGACGAGCTGACCGAGTTCGTGGTCGCGCAACCCGCCACCGCGTGGTGGCAGCAGGCCGGCGAAGTCTGGGCGCTCGAATACCCGATCCAGAAGTCGCCCCTGCGCGAAGTCGGCATGGCCAATACCCCGATGACGGTGCGTATGGATAACGGCACCCACATCGCCTTCCACGAAGCGGCCCTGGTCGACTACGCCTCGATGTGGTTGCGCCGCGTCGAAGGCCAGCGCCTGCGCGCGCACCTGACGCCGTCGGCGACCGGCAATCCGGTCGTGCGCACCGGCGCCTTCACCACGCCATGGCGCACCATGCAGATCGCGGACGACGCGGCCGGCCTGTACATGTCGGACCTGGTGCTGAACCTGAATGAGCCGAACAAGCTGGGCGACGTCTCCTGGGTCAAGCCGTCGAAATACGTCGGCGTGTGGTGGGACATGCACCTCGAGACCAAGTCGTGGGCCTCGGGCGCCAAGCATGGCGCCACCACCGACTACACCAAGCGCTATATCGACTTCGCCGCCAAGAACGGCTTCCGCGGCGTGCTGGTCGAAGGCTGGAACCCGGGCTGGGACAGCGACTGGGCCGGCAATGGCCTGGACATGGACTTCACCCGCGCGCATCCGAGCTTCGATATCGCGGCCGTCACGGCCTACGGCAAGCAGAAGGGCGTGCACCTGATCGGCCACCACGAGACCGGCGGCAACGTCGCGCACTACGAGAAGCAGATGGATGCGGCCTTCAAGCTGTACGCCAAGCACGGCGTGGACAGCATCAAGACCGGCTACGTCACTGACGGCGGCGCAGCACAATTCATGGGCAAGAACGGCAAGGTCCATTTCGGCTACACCGACTCGCAAGAGGGCGTGCGCCACTTCCAGAAAGTGGTCGAGGATGCGGCGCGCTACAAGATTGCGATCAACACCCATGAGCCGGTGAAGGATACGGGCCTGCGCCGCACGTATCCGAACTGGATCTCGCGCGAAGGCGCGCGTGGCGTCGAGTACAACGCCTGGGGCAACCCGGTCAACAGTGTCGAGCACGAGGCCAACCTGGTGTTTACCCGCATGCTCAGCGGCCCGCTGGACTACACGCCGGGCATCCTGAGCCTGGAAGGCAAGGACAAGAAGCCGTTCAACTCGACCCAGGCCAAGCAGCTGGCGAACTTCGTGGTGATCTATTCGCCGGTGGTGATGGCGGCCGACCTGATCGAGCACTACGAGCGCTATCCGGGCCCGTTCCAGTTCATCAAGGACGTGCCGACCGACTGGCAGGACACCCGCGTGCCGCATGGCGCGGTGGGCGAGTACGTGACCATCGTGCGCAAGGACCGCAACTCGGACGCGTGGTATGTCGGCTCGGTGACCGACGCGAACAAGCGCACGCTCGACCTGAAGCTGGACTTCCTCGACGCCGGCAAGACCTATGTCGCCGAGATCTACCGCGACGGCGACAACGCCGACTACCGCGACGATAAGCGCCGCTTCGAGATCGCGATCGAAAAGCGTAACGTCACCAGTGCCGATACTATCAAGATGGTGCTGGCGCCGGGCGGCGGGCAGGCGATTCGACTGGCGCCGGTGAAGTAACGGCGTGTCGTTCAATCGCTAGCTTCAGCACGTCGTTCCCGCCTGCGCGGGAACGACGTTTCGACGTAGGTAGGGTAGCGGAACTGCGGCCTAACCCGGCTTCGACCGCACGCAAACACCGAATTTGGCATATCCTGTCGGATTGTCCATACCGCGTTGGTGCATTCCGTACCTGTCGTCTCATGTCCACACCGTCTTCAACCTCCACCGCCACTCCCGCCACTCCCGTAGCTTCCGGCGCCGTGATGCAAATCCTGCTCTCGGTCGCCTTCGTCCACTTGCTGAACGACTGCGTACAGGCTGTCCTCCCGTCGATCTACCCGCTGCTCAAGCATGAATTCAACCTGAGCTTCACCCAGGTCGGCCTGATCACCCTGACTTTCCAGTGCACCGCGTCGCTGCTGCAGCCCTGGATCGGGCTGTACACCGACAAGCGCCCGATTCCCTTCCTGCTGCCGGTGGGGATGTGCGTGACGCTGATGGGCGTGGGCCTCTTGGCCTGGGCCGGCAGCTTCCCCATGCTCCTGACGGCGGCGGCGATGATCGGCGTCGGTTCCTCGACCTTCCACCCGGAAGCGTCGCGGGTGGCGCGCCTGGCCTCGGGCGGACGCTTCGGCTTCGCCCAGTCGCTGTTCCAGGTCGGCGGCAATGCCGGTTCGGCCCTCGGGCCGCTGCTGGCCGCGGCGATCGTGGTCGGCCGTGGGCAGGGCGAGATCGCCTGGTTCATGCTGCTGGTGCTCGTCGCGGTCGCGGTGCTGATCGGTGTGAGCCGCTGGTACAGCGGCCACCTGGCCAATATGATCAAGAAGGCGGCCCTGCATGCCGGCCCCAAACTGCCGCGCAAGAAGGTGATCCAGGCCCTGGTGGTGCTGGCGCTGCTGGTGTTCTCCAAGTACATCTATATGGCAAGCCTGCAGACCTATTACACCTTTTTCCTGATCGAGAAATTCCACCTGCCGGTCGGCACCGCCCAGCTGTACCTGTTCCTGTTCCTGGCCTCGGTCGCGGCGGGCACCTTCGCGGGCGGCCCGATCGGCGACAAGATCGGCCGCAAGCGCGTGATCTGGTTCTCGATCCTGGGCGCGGCGCCGTTCACCATCATGCTGCCGTATGCGAGCCTGTTCTGGACCGGCGTGCTGTCGGTCGTGATCGGCCTGATCATGTCATCGGCGTTCTCGGCGATCGTGGTGTTCGCGCAAGAGCTGGTGCCGGGCAAGGTCGGCCTGATCTCGGGCATCTTCTTCGGCCTGATGTTCGGCATCAGCGGCGTGGGCGCCGCGGCCATGGGCCACATCGCCGACGTCGCCGGCATCGAGACGGTGTACCGGATCGCGTCGTTCCTGCCGCTGCTGGGGATCATGGCGGCGCTGCTGCCGAAGATCGAGGGCGAGAAGCGCTAGTTCACGAGGCGGCCCGCTCATCCCCGGGTAGCATGCGCCACGTCAAGCATCCCGCGCACGGCGCGATCTTGGCGGAGCGCGCGCGGTCCAATCGGCATCGACACACGATGCAGGGGAGGGCGCGGTGGACACGCAGCCAGTGGCCGACCCGGTCTCGGCAGGGGGCCGGCACTACCGCTATCATGGGTGTTTTCCCACCGCCGAGGAATTACCCATGAAGCTCAACGACATTCAGCGCATCGCCGCTTTCGATGACGACGGCCAGGGCGGCAATCCGGCTGGCGTCTGGTTAGGTGACGCCTTGCCGCCCGCCGCCGAGATGGCGAGCGTCGCGCACGAATTGGGCTTTTCCGAAACCGCCTTCGCCGCGCCCGAAGGCGAGGGGTGGCGCGTGCGCTATTTTTCGCCCGAATCCGAAGTGCCGTTCTGCGGCCATGCGACCATCGCCCTTGGCGCGGCGCTGGCGCGCGCCCATGGCGATGGCCGCTACGCGCTGGTCCTGAACGCGGCTGCGATCACGGTCGAAGGCCGGCGCGACGGCGAGCGGGTGCAAGCGGCGCTGCAGTCGCCGCCGACCCGCAGCAACCCGGCATCAAAGGAGCTGGTCGATGCGGCGCTCGCGCTGTTCGGCTACACGCACGCCGACCTCGATCCGCGCATCCCGCCGGCGCGCGCCCATGGCGGCGCGGACCACCTGGTGCTGGCGCTGGCGCAGCGTGCGTCGCTGCGCGCCATGCACTACGCATTGGAAGCCGGCCGCAGCCTGATGCGCGAGCATGGCCTGGTGACGATCGTGCTGGCCTGGGCCGAGCACGACCGGCTGTTCCATGTGCGCAATCCGTTCGCCTCGGGCGGGGTGTACGAAGACCCGGCCACCGGCGCCGGCGCCGCGGCACTTGCCGGTTATTT
>Ga0265780_10003682_pt1 | contig 20037 bp, 20 predicted proteins | sample P1T30metagenome_FD_192432 | JGI IMG/M metagenome (GOLD analysis project Ga0265780, IMG submission 192432) | Plant litter microbial communities from East Loma Ridge, Irvine, California - P1 T30 | ecosystem: Environmental > Terrestrial > Plant litter > Unclassified | place: USA: California...
CAAAATTCGGACGTTATTCTACTCGCATCTATCATCAGTTCTGCTAGTATGTCGTTGCTCCTATAGATATGCTCGCGTCTACATATCGCCTTGAGATTGCATGTTCAATATAGTATGTTTGTAAGGGCAAGGTTCTGTCAAGAAATTCATACACTAGCATTCATCTCGAGCAACAGAGTCGCTCCGGGTATCGTCGTTCATGCTTGCCCGTCATATCAAAATCGTACTGTCTACTTTCTACATAAGCTTCGTCGAAATGCTTCGAGCCCGAACCTATTTAAGCTTGCTCACTGCATCTCAACCTCCACCTCCTTCCTAACCTCCTCGCCCTTCCCCCGACTCGCGCTCCTCTCCCTCCCATTCTCCTCACCTAAATCCGCACTAAGCCTCGTCGCTTCTCTCCCAACATCAGCGCTCAGCCTGCTTTGCCCCGACGCCGGGCTTGCTCCTCGCTCCGCACTGGAACCACCTGGTTTTCCGATACCGAGCCTCTCGATGCCCGCAGCCAGGCCTTGTCGAATGTCTTGTCCAAGCGCGGCAGCAGCATCGAGCGGCGAAGGTGACGAAGCATGCGGTACACTCGCAGAACGCTCGCCGAGGGCATGAGTGGGTGGTAGCTCAGCAGTAGTGCCAGCGCCAGTTGCGCCTTCAGCTGACTCTGTGCCTATTACGATTGGGTCATGGGGAATGGGTGTGCTTGTACCACTTCGGCCATTGGGAGCGTTGCTAGTCTGGGGTGTGAGGTTGGGAGGAGCGTGTGGGCCAGCAGCATTCATCTCCTCGTCAGTCCTGCCGAAGCATTCAGCCCACCATCTCGCTTCGCCTTTGCGCGGGAAGATCATGCGCTCCTTGCCGCGCACCGAGTCGTCAATCTCGGGCTCGTACTTGGGATTCATGAACTCTTGTTTGCGACACAAGAAGTAGTCCCAGACAGAGCGTGTCCGCTCTCGTGCTCGCGCATCGATGCGTTCTTTCTCGTTGTCGAAGAGGAATGTGCCGTATTGGCAGGAGTACAGGTGGTACAAGAGACGTCGAAGGAAGCGCTCGCTATATTCGAATCTGGTCGGATGCTGATGTTGTAATTGATAAACGCAGTCCAAGAACTGATGGAAGACTGGCGACAGCTCGTTGACTTTGGTGATGCGATGTTCTTCCGCTGCACCGGATTTGGCAGGCTTTGGGGTAGCGGTGTCCGCCGCATCGGTCGCATTCTCGGGAACGTTCGTTTCTGGGAGTTGGTTAAGCGTCTCGTTTGACTCATTTTGTCGGTTGAAGAGTCCTCTGGCACCACGAAGGGCATTCTCGAAAGGGTTGCTGCCGCCTTGACCATCGCGCTCAATGCGCTCGTTCTCGATAGTGAACCATTTCTCGTGGCTGAGAAAGCCAGATCGATGCCGGAACATGTGGCCAAATGATAGCCAGTCTTTCTCGACAAGCACAATGAAGCCCTCTAATGTACGGTAGTACGGGTCAAGGAGAATCTGGCTCAGTGCGCTCAGTTGGCTCGTCCTGTCCCAGCCGTCAGAGCAATGGATTAGCACATGCGAGTGCATGATGCCCACGGTTCGCGCGATTAGTGCGACGCCATCTAGGATATTACTGATGTGCTTGATCCAGTTGCTCTTGGCCAAAAGGTTCCTATTAGGAGCAAGAGGTGTGATGTCTGAATCTTTCAGTGCCTCGATGACTGTGTCAAGGGACTTGCGCATGACGTGAATGTTGTCGATCCCAAGGTAAGCCTTTTCTGCTCCCGGGTAGTAGTCCATCTTTTCTGACCCTAGGCCAACGGCTTGCATGGCATAAGCGTTCACAGTTGGCCTGGCATCAACAATGAGGTTTCGCTGCTGCGCACCGTATACCCTGGGAAGTTCAACGTCTGCTATCTCGGAAGATTCAGTCAGGTTGTCAACAGTAGTCCTTCCAGAGTCAACGATCTCGGTATCCACGGCGCCAACAAATGAGCTGTTAGCGCTAGCTTCGTTCAAGTTCGCGACGCTTGAGTCTGGTGTCAGGCCGCCGGATCGTGGTGTAGGTGGTTGCGTCGCTTTCCATCCCCGATTAGTAGCCCAGATGGCTGCAACGAGCCTCTCATCCTGAGGATTGCGGTTACCACGTAGACCAGGTGTTGGTTGTGAACTTCGAGTTATGGAACAGTTATTGATGGGGTGGCGGTAGACAAGAGCAGGTATTCGCTGGCGTGAGCGGTACTCGCCGGCATACCGCAGGACGCTGTCTGAGACGTTCGAGGGCACCACGAGGAGGGCGGGATAGGTCTTCGAATACTGTAGTCTATGTTAGATCAGGCTTTCCACTTGACTTCTTAGTCATTCCCACCTTGTATTCGATGTTGATCTCAGAAATCCGCCAGCCCTTCTCCGTGTCTTTCGGACTGATGCCTAGCCGCTTCCACTCGCGCCGCGCATCGTATATGTCCCAGCCATTCTGCTGGTCTTCTGGAGGTTTCGGTTGGTAGCTGAACGCGAGCAGCTTATCCAGTCTCCCGATCCTGCACGTCAAAGCGCGTATGCTGTCGTACACGTCACGCGCCTGCTTCTCGTTTGGGAAGTAGAAGGCGAAGTATGTGAAGTCACGACACCGAATGCGGATGGACGGCTCCTGGCGCAAGATAGGTGGCAGTGGTTTGAGGCAACAGTATGATATCATAGGATATGTAATCCATACTTCTTTCTGCCTCGGTGACTTCGCGTCGGGTGGTGCGTCTGGCGGAGGGCTGGGCAAGTAGCTGAAGACAATGTGGTGGGGCATGAGATGCAGCGTGCCATCGAAGCGCACTCCCCGGCGGTGGAGGTGGACATTCTCTACCTATATAAATTAGTACATGGCATTCGGGATGTGGTGGTCTGCGCAGCTACCTTGCCCACGCGTATCCTCTCCATCGCAGCGGGGTGAGCGCGTAGGCGGGGATCTTCTTCGACGCTGAGTTGGGTGGCCTTCTGGGGTTCGAACACGTGCAGTGTATGACAAGTAGAGGGGAGATGTTAGTGAACCAGGGGGCCACTTGCTACCGTGTGCTCTTTGACATGTGAGTTTGCATGTCTAACAGCCCCATCTTGTCCGCGGGCGCCCGCCGTCATGGTTCGTCCCGCGCTCGAGCCAGGATCACACCCTTGGCGCATCCACGTCACTTTCACTCGACACATTCACTACCTCTCGTCAAACATCATCGACACACAAGTACATGCATAGCTCTGAACGCTGCAGAGAAGATGCCTTAATGTTGAATCACACAATCATGAAAACGGCATCGTAAGCAAGAAGTACATCATTTCGTAGCTAGAGCACCGCTTGTCCCATGAAGCTACCAAGAACAGATGGAGCATCCAGGGTCCCCAACCGGAAGAAATTATCGTGAAAATCAATTCAATTTTGTAAGTGTACCTGTACTTCATTAGTTGGCTAATGCCATCCAAGTACTGTCGCAATATGTGATCCGTGCTACTGCTGCTTGTACTGCTGCTAAGATGTAAGAGATGCCATGGCGCTGCTGCGTACGTCCTAGATCCATGTTAAGGGGATGGTTAAAGGCCGAAACAGAAGCGGCTTCGTCACTCCTAGAAGGCCTCAGTGTGCGCGCCTAGGGAACGCATGCCCTGCGCTGGATCATGGCGTCTACTGAGGAGGTGGTGGAGGTGGGATATCGCTCGGGGGAGGAGGCGGCGGGGCATCACCTGGAGGCGGTGGAGGAGGAACAGAACCAGAAGGCGGTGGTGGTGGCGGGGGAGGGGTGCCAGCAGATCCGTAGTTCTGGAAGAGCGGTCCCAGACCTGGGGGTGGGCCCGTAGGAGCAGCGGGCGCACCATAGCCAGGGGCACCGTAAGCGCCTGGCGCAGCCTGGTCGTAGCCGTAGCAGCCGTAGCCATAACCTGCAGCAGCTGGGGGCGCAGGAGCCGCAGAAGCCCAGGGCGCAGCGTTGCCTCCGCCATAACCGTTGTTCTGGTCGTACGACCGGCCACCACCTCCGCCTCCGCCGCCAGCCCAAGGGGGAGGAGCAGCAGCAGAGTTGTGGTCACCGCCATCACGGTCATTGCGGGCCCAGGGCGCAGCACCGCCAGTCGGACCGCGTTCCCAGGGCTTGAGGGTTCGCTCTCCACCAGCAGGGTTGTCTGCACCTCCACCATTGCTGTATTCGATGGCGGGGCGAGGCTGACCGCCCATTTCGGCCATGAACGCGTCGAGGTCGCTCTCGGGACCACCTCCAATGCGGCCCTGGTTGCGGTCACCACCAGGACGGCCGTCATTGCGCCACGGCTGACCGACCTTGCGATCAGGACAATCGCGGGCCATATGTCCAGCCTGACCACAGACACGACAGATGATGCTGGCCGTGAAGTTCTGCTTCTGTGGGCAATCGTATTTCCTGTGACCGATTTCACCACAGTTCTGGCAGGCTTGGTTCTCGTCGTCTCGAAGGGTACCGTTGAGTGCGGCAAGCTCTCGGAGCTGGTTGCGCTTCAGTTCGTTCTGACCTTCGGGAATAGAGGCAGCCTGTTATAAATTAGCAAGGAATTTTACAAGGAGTGGTAGTGGACTTACAGTCTCGATGACGTTGTGGATGAGCTTCTTCGCCTTGTTCACCTTCTCCTCGGTATCGGCCATGATCAGGCAGTGCAAGTCTTCCTCCTGGTTGCTGGTGTGAGCGGCGTCAGAACGTCCTTTACCCTCCTTGACGGAGCCTTTGCCACGGATAGCAATCTTTGCGCCTGATTCAGACTCCATTTTCTTGAGCGTGTTTCCACGAGGGCCGATGAGGAGGCCAACTGTTAGTGCAAAAAGCTGCGGTTAGTGTATGATCAAAGTGGGCGTGAGTAACGGGGACGGTTGGGGTTAGTGACATAGCTGAACTGCAGGTGCCACTGAACGCGCATAAGCAGCAGGCATCCTGAGCTGGCTGTCAAGACAAAGGCTGGGGAGGAAAAGAACCAAAAAAGGAAAGTTAGAGGGGTTAGTTCCATACTGAAGTTAATTTCCGGGTAGTCATTGACCGGAACGTAGACTTTCTCCTGTGTCTTAGTAGGGCGCCTGTAGTCGGCAGGCGGGTGATAGTTGGGGAGCGTCTTCATCGCCTTCTCCACCAGCTTGTGACGCTCGTCTTCGAGACGCTTGCGGTAGCGGAACTCGCGGGTGTTGACACGGCGACCAAAGTTGTCGTACTGCGGAGGAGGTGAGGGAGACCTGGAACAATTAGAAATGCGCTTCTCACATCGGGCTGGGAATACATACCTATCATTGTCGGCTGGCACGACATCGTTAATCTTGAGCTTCTGCGTGATTTCCTCAATGCGCAAGTGCAGGGTGTACGCGTCGAGCTGCTCAGTAGTCATGGTGCTGTAAATGGCAGTGGGCAAGCCCATCAAACCAGCAGCCTTGTTCTCACTGGCATCGCCCCATCGATTGCGCTTCTTGCGCTGTCGGGGACCATCGGGATCTATGGTATCGCAGTCAGTACGCGATCGCGTATTCATGGAGAGCCAGAACTTACCACGCTGTGGGCTGCGACCGCGCTTGAGCTCAGACAAACCTTCCGCTGGCGCTGCAGGATTGTAACCTCCTTCATCAGCGTCGTCACCGCCGAAGCGACGGCGATTTCCAAGCGGAATGTTATTCGAGCCGGTGATGCCCTGGTTGCGCCAAGACATGATTGTTGCGTGAGTTGATGGGGAGGGGATGAGGGTGAGGTGTTGGGAACGTCGCGGTAGAAAGCTTTCGAGGAGGCGGATGAACATCGGCTAGTCCGTTTGCTGCTTATCGTGGGTTTGGTCACGTGCTGATAGGCCGCTGCTTACAACACGTGCCTTCCGAACCAGGGCAGGCCTCTTTTAAGACTAATGGAATTGTCATGCTGCACTACTAGAATGAAGTGCAGTCGAGTGGACTTCGACTCGATCTCTACGAATAGTGTGGATGATGTTAAGCCTGCCCGAATTCCCCATGTATCATGCTCTTCACAGCCATGGAGAACTCGGTGAGCTCATAGAATTTGCTCGCAAAATACAGTTGCAATACGAACTAAACTCGAGTCATATACCAAATGTCCAACACTTCGTAGAGTAGTAAGTCCGTAGCTCGGCACTACTACATTTCTAATCAGCTTCCCAAGTCGTCATAGTTGCCCCTCAACGACCCCACTCGAATTGACAAACGCTGTCTTCATAACACTTTGGACTGCATTCTCACAAAAGCTGGCTACGCATTGCTACAACAGAGCATCATGTCTTCCCAGAACTCTGACATCACTTTGTACACTACGCAGACGCCCAATGGCATCAAAATCTCGATCACGCTCGAAGAGCTAGGGTGAGTTATTGACCTTCTTACTTTTCATTGGGACTTTGAAGTCTACTATAAGAGCTTCTAGTATCAAAACGCCGGTGATGCCCTTCAATCTGGAAGAGCAGAAAGCTATAGATAGCCAGAAGGACGAAGAACGAAAGTGTCAAAACATACACTCGAACAACAAGCGAATGAAGACTACAGAGTGATGGACGACGTGGCTGGACTCCATTAACATACTCTCCTGATACTATGATTATTTGACATACGATGATACTAGCGCGGATTCTAACATCATCCCAGTCTCCCCTACAAAGTCCAAAAAATCGACATCAGCAAGGACACCCAAAAGGAGGCCTGGTTTCGAGCCATCAACCCTAATGGCAGGATTCCAGCTCTGACAGATACCTTCACTGATGGCGAATCTATCAACCTCTTCGAGAGCGGTGGCATCATGCAGTACCTCGTCGAGCGCTACGATACAGAGTACAAGATCAGTTTCCCCAAAGGCACGAGGGAGTACTACGAGATGAACAACTGGCTGTTTTTCATGAACGCAGGTGTAGGCCCAATGCAAGGTCAAGCAAGTAAGTCCGAATCATTTATTTGTCATGAAGGGAATGAAGCAATGGAGCGGATCGATAGTCCCGTCTGTCAGCGCAGAAGGAAATCACCTATTCGCCATCAGATCCACCAATGTTGCAAAATTCTACACACAACATCCTTGAAGCAAGGTATACGCCCAAACGATTTAGCTCCAGACAAATCCATCGCCCCCAAATTGACAAGGGCATAATCTCGGAGTCGGCCACCGATCGGACAATATCTTACTCAACGAAAAAAAAGCACACCATGCATATCCCAGCCGGCAACCCGTCTTACATATCAGCAGAAGATCAAACAATAGTCTCCTTAGTGTCCTTTCCGCCCGTTCCCGGATCTGCGCCGGAGTCTTACATACGCTGCATGTGGAGCGATGACTGTACGGAACTTGCAAGTTGACGCGAAAATCTCACACAGACCATTTCACCCGCTACGCTCCCGAACATATCGAATACGGCGTGAACCGATACCAGAACGAAACGCGCCGTCTATATGGCGTGTTGGACAAGCATCTCGCAGCCGACAACCGCCCGTACATCATGGGTGAGAAGTGCACTATTGCCGGTAAGCATCGCCCCCTTCGTACGTCATTCACATCACTCATGCATCCTGCACACAGATCTCGCGCACTGGGGCTGGATCGCGGCCGCCGGGTGGGCGGGCATCGACATTGATGAATTTCCCACGCTCAAGGCGTGGGAAGAACGCATGGCGGCACGCCCGGGCGTCGAGAAGGGTCGCCATGTACCCGATCCGCACAAGATCAAGGAGCTGCTCAAGGACAAGGCGAAGATGGACGAGTACGCGGCCAAAAGCCGTGCATGGGTGCAAAAGGGCATGAAGGAAGATGCCGCGAAAAGCCAGAAGTGAGTAAGTGATAAGATTTCCTAATTACCTGGTAGTCAGCATGGCTTGACCTGTCGACGCGGTTGTCGGAAAGTGGAGAACGGGAGATGAGCGGTAGCGGGCGGGACAGTTTTTGTCATACCTTATGAATCGATGTGGTAGGTGTGCTGGCTGGGGCTGAAGGAAATGATCAAGTACCTACCACGATAACGACATCCCAGCTGACTGTTGCCCACGTGCAGGTTGTAAGCAATACCTGGCGGACGAGAGGATGTTGTTCAGCCTCCTTGCCACAGTGGACTGATTCTAACGATAACTGCCCGAAGTAAGAAGAAAAGAAATTAGTCATGTGCCGTCCCGTTGGTGATGCGATAATCCTCCTTCCGTACACCCACATCTCTGATTTCTTCTCCGGGACACCTTGATACAATGCCTGACGTCCATCAATTCCCTGCGCCGCTGATCTCACCAGTTAGTCTAACAATTACGCTTCCGCGCACTTCACCCAAACTGCCTGCCTTGTTCTCAGTTGAAATACCAAATCAAGATCATAAGCAGATCTGGTGCTCCCATGTCTAGCCAGGACCCACTATTAGAAGTGGCTATACCCATGGAGGGCGCCTGAGATTACCGAGCCGATGGCGGGAAAGAGCAGTTCCCCTCGATTTTCTAACGTCTTGGGTCCAACAATCATTGGGCTTTCGCGCATTAGTCTGAAACACTTCAATAATGTCGTCCAGCTTCGACGATATGGTAGATCGCCACTTGACCGGCCGTGTTATACAGTGGTGATCGACCAGAATAGACGTTGTTGCTTACGGTGTGCGTGGTGCACACGTGGCGACCCCTTGATTCACTTTGCCACTGTGCATCAGCGCTCGAGAGTGGCGTTGCTGTATATTGCGTGCATGGCTGAGGTATGAAAAGCGTTGACGGTCCTCTTGTGTCAGGTGATTTCCGTAAGTCATGGTTGCGTACTCATCGGTCAAAGGATCAAGTGATGCAGTGCCTGTGATCAGCAATACCAACCTTGACCCTGTCGATTAGAGTGAGGTAGTTCACAATCGCGTTCTCGTTCGTTGTCGCTGAGATTCCCTCATCAAACATCGGCCCCGGAACGCATTACCTTGTCCTGTTCCTTGATGCCTGCCCACTGAGGTATTGCTCAAGCCCTTGCATATCCCCACACGAAATCTGCGATGCGGCAGCTTGCTGCATGATGTCGAACAAGTCTCGCTTAGCGCGGAGAGAAGCGCTTGCCTAAGTGTGTTTGTTTGCAATGTATTTTGTTGCTTCTAACCACAACGGGTCTTGGGGCTGTACCCAGGTATGAGTCTGGGGCAACTCGAGCATAGCCGGTTTACAATTGCCCAGCAAACAGGCCACTCTTGATGCTTGATCCTAACATTGCAGTACCACTGTACGAGGGCTGTGTGGGCCCTTATACAACAAGAGGGTATAATAGAAGGGAGGGAGGTATAGGATGAGCGGGGCTTGCGGCATCGCTTCGTAGACGCCGTTCCGCTCAGCCGACATGTCCTTCCCGTTGTGAGTGCATACATTGTGTGACCCAGGAACTGATAGGCGGAAAACCTTGGGTGAAGGACCACCCACCTCGAGGTCGGCCTTCAGACATGCGGTCAGTGCGTGGCAGCACCTCCCCAGCCCAGTTTATCCTGCAGCTCGTGCGACGTCGGTACCAAACCTCGTGATGCCGGATTGTAACAATCCCGGTCAAAGCCATCTGTCCCAATTCAGCTGGTCTTGGGTGATATTTCTTGGTGGATACTCGGCGAAGGCGCCAAGTGCTGGACCCTTAATCTAACCGCTCACAATATATCTATCGCATCCGTCATTTCCACAGAACTCTGTCGCATACCTCTATGCCTGCTCACGAAACCTATTGCGCCAGGCAATCGCCGAGACTAACACAAGTGGCCACACTAGGCCATGGTGAAGCACAGGACATGACATCGGCATGTGGGGGAAGCCGTCCCGTTCAGAGTTTAGGGCCGAAGCCTCGGTGAAGCATTTTGTTCCACTACTTAGCGCTGGACGGAACAGGCTTAGAGTCGGCGCGAACAGAAGAGCCACATATTAGCGTTTGTGGAGAACCTCAGGGTTACTTCAAGGCTGGCTGCTGATTAGCGGCCAGGACCCAACGAATCGCATGGGTCCACCTAACCGGAAGCCGTCAAACGGCCGTGACCGCTTGACCCAGCATGGGAGGACCTACTGAAGCACCGGGGCTCCACAGCACAGCTTGCGGCGTGCGTTATGCTTCCAGGTTGCTTGTTTCTTTGGGAGAGGAGACTCGAGGGGTCCGCGCCAATGCAAAGACGCGCCCTACACCCCGAGACATGCAGCTCGATACTGCAGCAGCGTTAAGGAAGCAGATTGCGCACAGTTCTGCCGCGACGCAGGATGCAAGGTGGCTCTCCGCAGTGGCCTCGTGCTTGCCTGCAGCAATGCTCCAGCAATTCTCGGTGTAAATCAACAAATCCACGAATCAGCACCAGAGAATTTGCATTTCTGTTTGCGCGAGCTGTGGGCGGACCGGTGTGCGCTGTCAGCACGAATCCTTCGTTGCGCATCTGCATAAAGCCACGACTTTGCATGTGACGTGAAGATCAACGCATGGAAGCAACACAGCTCTTCCCCTTTGCTCCAGTGACTTGTTTTAGGTTAAGATGGACTGCTCCTAGACCGGCGTCTGTGTTGGTATCACGATGGGCGACTAGCCTCATGGCCAGGAGGGATGTCTCCTGGAATTTGTAGCAGCATGAGGCAACTAGGAGTTTGTGCTTCACGTTGAAGTGGTAGTCGACAGCGCATAGCCGACAAAAGGGAACATCCTCGGTGACTGTTTTGTCATTTCACGCTTACCTGACATGGACAATCTGTCACATCTTGGGATGGGCTTCTCATTGTTGTACGGTGACCTTGGGCGGGTACATTATCGAGCGCACTGGGTCAGCAACCCCACAGCATTGTCCAACTTCCTTCTCCGGAGGCATCTGCGCCTGCATACTGCCAAAATGTTAGCCCCAGAAATTTTAAGCAATTATGCACCAGTGGTTGGTACTCACAGAAGGCCCTGTCGCTGTGTTTTGGGCGCGACCTGCTACCAAGGTACATGCGAGTTCTCGAACACCTGTCTTTGTCTTCTATGGCACCAAAAGTGGGTCCGCTAAGGTGGGTCTCCAAAAGTGGGTCAGTCAGCACGTCATTCGCCGCAACGCCGGTAGCCCAAGCACACGCGTGAGGGCTCGTTTGGTGCCACTGGCAGCTGTTTCATGGCGTCGGAGTGGCTTGCGTCCACAACAGTGATGCCCTGACGTCTTCTAGTCGATCGCCATGTGTTCGTCCAACACATCTGGAATCGACATGGAGCCCGTTTCAGCAGGCTTTAGCATTACCAAATTGTGCGCGTTAGCAGTCACATTAGGGATATCAGATATAGCTATAATGGGCACATGATATAGATTTCACCCCCTTGTCAGTACGCAAGGCACCGTTGGGGATTTTCAGCGCTCTCGAGCTACGGCTTGCTAGAGAGCGTAGCCAAGCGGTAGTGACCAGACGGGTGTTGACGTGCAACCAAGCGGACCTCTGTCCCGCGCAGAAAGCGTCGTTCTCTAGCCTAGCAATGCGGGGGAGTGTGCGTCTTTATCCAGAGCCCCTGTCGACCCAGGGAATTTAGCCGTAGGCGCTGTGAATGGCCTGTCGAGATGGAGGTGGCGTCGCCGAAAACCAGGTGCCGACCGTAAGTGCTCTCCAAGATCGGCAAGCCAATCCTTGAGACGTTCCATACATCCATGGGTGGTGGAATTAACGATTCTGATATTACACTCGAGGTGATCTCGCTTCTCGAAGACGCATGGACGCACAGAAGATTCAGATCGTGGCTTTCAGCGACCAGGATTCTTCCAGGTCGGAACTGCTTTGCACTAACGCTCCGAGGGCCCACATTGCTCCCCAAGTAACGCATGACCGTCCCCAGATTTTCCCATTGTCTGACCGCTTCCTCCCGCTCTTTGAAGTCGAGACTCTTCGAGTCAATCGATGCTGAAATCTGTTACCCTTTTTGACAATCAACAATGGCCACCATGGACCCCGCCGTCGCAGACATTTCGAAACTTGAACGCAGGAGCTCTGCACCCGTCAAGCGAAGAGTAAGCCGAGCGTGCGACCACTGCCACCGCATGCGAACCAGGTGTAACGGCCAGTCACCGTGTTCTCGCTGTATCGAGCTGGAGTACGTTTGCCAGTACAATCGCGAGAAGAAACGCCGTGGAAAGGTGTGTATTCCTTCCTCAATGCAACCGCTGCACATCTCTGCTCTGTTGTAGAACACTTCGACAACAACAGTCGAAGGTGTACAACCATTCAGCACTTGTTGCCGCGCGACTTGGAAGCTGACTGTGCAAGGTGCCGCGTCACATTCAAAAACAGCGAGAGGAGGCCGCTGCGGCAGGGCACAGCCCGCAAACACCTGGGTTGGCGCAGGGCAATGGGTACTTCGAGAGACCCAGTCTCTCGGAAATGGACGAGGAAGTGTGGTCTCAATCAGAAGCAACGCCAGTAGTCCCACAGTTTCCATCAAGCAAAGCTTTGCACAGCGCGCCGCAGGCTGAGTGGCAAGCGATGCACCCAGGTAATCACTACAATGCTCGTGTTTTTGGTCGGCGCTGACGATCGCCAGGCGCCCAGTTCGAAACGCCCGTCAACCACATGATGATAGATCCTTTGCTTCTCGGTTCTGGCGCAGCATACTCATCGATGCATGCTGAAATGCCAAGAGGCGAGCTGATGTATGCCATGAACGGCATGCATCTAATGCCAGAGCAGAACGGACAGGTTCCGCCCGAATATGCGAACATCGCAAATTACTCCATTCAGTACCAGGCTGGAGCCAGGCAGTCTTCGCCACACAGTTACGGCTCCGTGGACACGGGATCTCCAGGCTCTGGAGTAAGCGTCAGCTCCTCCCAGAATGGAGGTGCCGGTATGGTGCCGTGCAGGTACCCTGTACTGAAGCCGCTGATTTCACACCTCGGTACCATCATGACAGTCTCGACCGCCTGTGACCTCCTCGAATATTATTTCCAAAGCTCGTCATCGGTCTTCATGGAACCCACGTCGCCTTACATACTCGGCTCCGTTTTCAGGAAACGGTCGTTCTTGCGCCAACACAAGCCTCGCAAGTGCAGTCCTGCACTGCTAGCGAGCATGTTGTGGATAGCTGCTCAGACCAGCGAGGCCAGCTATCTGACTTCGTCGCCTTCTGCGAGGTCCGCGATTTGTCAGAAGCTGTGGAAACTGACTGTCGATCTCCTCAAGCCCCTTGTCCACTCTCCGTCATCCCACGGGTTCGCTCCTGGTTCCGGACTTTCAGCAGCAGCACATGATAGCTTCCGCGTCGATCGGGTGATGGGACGCTATGACGGTCGACCTGACGGAGCAATGCCTCCCACAAGTACTCTGGACGACATTGCGACCTATATGAATCTCGGAGTCGTCACATCTGCAAGCGAGTATAAAGCCGCATCCTTGCGATGGTGGAACGCGGCGTGGTCTCTCGCCAGAGAGCTCAAACTTGGTAGGGAACTGCCTCAAGATCCAGCGAAGGAGCGAGACCCGCATACATCCGAAAGCGGTGAGATGGATTTGACAGACTGCTCTCGCTCAGGTGCACAGGTCCCCGTTGGAACACCAGCAGCGGCCGTGATCGAGGAGATGAAAGAGGAGAGGCGACGACTTTGGTGGCTTCTCTACATGGTTGACCGACATCTTGGCCTCTGTTACAATCGGCCACTTGCTATGCTGGACAATGAATGCGAGGACTTGTTTCAGCCGGTCGCTGATACCCTGTGGCAGACTGGCGAGTTTTACACTGGCCACTCTGGACCACGCGCCAAGGGATTGAATTTTCAGTGCACCTCGCATGATGTCTTTGGCTTCTTCCTTCCTCTGATGACAATTCTCGGCGACATCGTCGACTTGAACGCACAGAAGAACCACCCAAGATTCGGACAACGGAATTCCTGGGAACTCCACGAGGCTGAGATAAGACGCCAACTGGAGAGGTATGCGTACAGCATTGAAGAGTTCAAAGCCCAGCACGGCTGTGGACCAAGCGAGGAGAACCAACAAAGTACGAGCCCGGACCCTGTTCGTAGCGAATGGACACACCAAACGCGGAAGGTTGCTGCATACGCGACACACATCATGCACGTTCTGCATATACTGCTCCACGGCAAATGGGACCCTGTCGCACTTCTTGAGGACGACAACATGTGGATTTGCTCGCAGAACTTCCTCGCCGCAACTTCAAGTGCGATTTCGGCTGCGCACGCTGTCGAGGAAATCCTCGACCTGGATCCAGATCTGTCGTTCATGCCGTATTTGTTTGGAATGGTAAGTCATCAAATTCCCCGTTAGCTTCGCTATTGCGATCCATTGCAAATGCTACCCCACATGTCGATTTGAAAGGATCATGGCTAATCCAGAGCAGTACCTCTTGCAAGGCAGTTTGATTTTGCTCCTTCTGGCTGACAAGTTGTCTACCGAGACGAATGACGGTGTCATGAGAGCGTGCGAGACCATTGTTAGAGCGCATGAAGCTGCGGTAGTTACTCTCAACACCGAGTATCAGAGGAATTTCCGAAAGGTCATGATCTCGACCCTGGCGCAAATCAAGGGCCATGGCCACGCTCGAGAAATGACGCCAGCGAAGCGACGAGAAGTGCTTTCTCTGTATCGATGGACTAGTCTCGGCAACGGCCTTGCAATTTGAAATCGGTGATGTAGTGGCGCAAGGCGTTTGGTATTGAACGTGATATCCTGGGCTGGTTCAACTGGGGCGCAAATCGCGTTGGACAATCTGCGGTAGTCCGGGGGTTGTATATGTTTGTAAGAGTACGGATTGGGTATGGTAACAAAAATCTGCCAGCAGGTCACGAGTTGAGCGACGTTTTTTGGTGGTTCGATATTTGATTTTTAGAAGCGTAGAGGCTTGGTCTTCATTCGAGCGTATGCAGTTCAGTTGTTCTACACATGGTTAATGTTGAAGTAGAGCTCTTGATGAGTTCAATGTTACATACAGTTCCTGATTCCGCATGGTACAATGTCCCAATAGCTGCGTCGCAGGAATGACCTTTCGCTCCCCCGAAGGTGGCTATTATAAGGTAGCTGTTTGGGTCGGAATGCGCTCGTGTTTATGGTGCCGTCTTCCAGGAAGGGGAGGGACGCCAGGCGTGCCAAGACATATCAACGGCACTATGAGAGTGTTGAGCGTATGCAGTGCAAATACGTGCGTGCGGCCGCGCGAGATCGAATGTGGTGAGGTGAGATGATTAGTTCCGTGGCGGGAAGTTAAGGCTATATGTAAGGAAGGGCTTGAGCTGTCAGTTCGTGCACGTGACGTCGTCTTTTGCCAAAAGGCAGGCGCGACTACGCGACGCCCATGTGGGGCAAGATTAAGTAATTGAAGCACCGGTATAATATATAGGTATAATAAAGTAGCGGCATCGTGCTCGGTGTTATGCACAACCAGCAAAGAAGCTTGATCATTGGTAGCACTACATGCTAAGCAAGAGATCTGCGTTATGGACACTGGATGGCGCATTTGCAATTGCAGTAGGTGACCTCAAAGTCACACATCGGCCGCTGTTTGATCATCTACGTATTCCGCAGAATAACAAATGCAAAGTTAGGGAAAGTACAGTACAAACTTGTCAGATTTCTTTAAAGCTCATTCTCAACTTCCATGACCTCGCGGATGCCTTCGGCGACCGCATCAACTCTCTCCTTCGGCAGCCTCTTGAGAGGTCGGCGGGGATATCCACCGTAGCCGTAGTATGAGTGAATAGCTGATTTGGTTCCAGGAATGGCAGCTTTCGTCAGCACCCAATCGCCCTTGCTGAGCACTTTCTGCAATGCGATAGCTTCGTCATATTTGCCGTCGGCCCACAGATTCCATACTTTGACGCAAGTCTTTGGGAGGACGTTGGCTCCTCCTGCAATGATTCCGGAGCCACCACTAGCAGCAGTCTGAGCAGTAAAGTCTGCCATTCCACCGAAAGCCATGTAACCACTGCCATTGCTCTTCGTCGTACACGCATCTGTGGCCAATGCAACGCGTGTAAGTTTTCCGGTGTTGCCACAGGTAAACTTTGTGCCAACAATGTTGGGATGCTGGGCAAGCTTGATGATGAGATCGCTATCCATGTCGATTCCAGCAACAGCTCCGGGGTAGTTGTAGAGGACTATGGGAAGTGGCGAGGCATCTGCAACTTTTGTAAAGTACTCGATGATTGCGTCCTCGTCAATAGCATAGCGGTAGTAGCTCGGAGGTACAATGAGGACGTATTCGCCGCCCGCAGCTTCTGCTTCCTTGCAGAGCTCAATAGTGAGTTTGATGCCGTGCTCAGAAGCTCCCACCAAGACTGGCACATTTTGGTACCCGGCCTCATCCAGTGCTTCCCTGGTCGCTCGCGTGACTGTGGCCTTCTCCGCTCGCGAGAGATGGACGGCCTCTCCATTTGATCCCATAGTCACAAGACCCACGAGGCCAGCTTGTGCAAGCCTGACAGCGTGCTTCTTGATGGTGGGGATGTCCAGCTCTTCGGTCTCGGGGTCGAAAAAGGTCATAGTTGGCGAGTAGATACCTGCCCGCAGGGGCGTACGCTCCTTATTCTGCCCATTGCTGTGGCCATTGGTGCCGTTGTTGGAAGTCATACTGGAGTTATTTCAAGCAGAGCTGACAGTGTAGCTTACAGGAAATGGTTGATAGAGAGTGAAATAGCAGATGGTGAGCTGGGAAAAGAGGAAAGAAGACTAAAGTCGTCGCGGTCTTGTCAGATCGTCGATTCGCCAGAGACAACATGACTGTGAAACGGCGTGGCTAGATCCAACGTCGAGTGCAAGGGGCTGTGGGCCGTCTGACATTTCGGGGGACAACTGCGCGAGGTTGCGGGACATGATGCGGCGTTTTCCTCGGGGCTGGTGACTAAACCTCGATGACCCCATGGATGGTAATACCGTCTGTGGTAGGGTTCAAGCTAGCAGACCGACCTCTCGAAGGTACAGACGTAAGAAGTCGGTATATTTCTCCACCAATCGCACGTGGCGCAGCCGTGTGGGGGCACATGGGGAGGGATCACCTCTTTTTCTTGGCCTGGGGAAGGTGGCATGAACACCTCGGAGCTGCGTCAGCTTACACGTCCGAATGCTGAGCAGCAACGCGTTCCAATTCATCGTTCACGGCGCTTCTAGCCATATAAATTTTGCAATTGTACCGCCTAGACAACTATCATCAATCAACCATATTCTGGAGCACTTAACGTCATATGGCCGCGGGAGCCGGGAAAATTGCGTCTTACCGTGTGAGCGCCTCAGCCCCTCCAAGTGCCCCTCATGTCGCTACGGGGGAAATGTAATTCCAGCTTGCCCTATTTGACCAAGCTCTGTGTGCTTCAAATGCCGCGGCATCTGCGCGTGTCGAATGTAGTGAATGCACCTCCATCGCATTGAGCGTCACTCATCTTGCTGTTCTTTGGGAATTGCAGCTGAAGCTGGAGACTAGTGCCACTGATCTATTCATTGTTCGGAAACGTCAAGAGCAGCTACCATGGCGCCTCCAGAAGTTCTCATGGTACTGTTGCCCCACTCATCTGTCGTCTCCAAGTGCAATGTTTTTGACAGGGATCACAGGTCGGTACAGGAGAGTACACAACAGGATTTGTTGGTGGAGGTGCGTCTAAGTCTGACAAAAAAGTTGGCGTCGTGGGCTTGACACTTTTCGACCTTCGGAAGCGTGGAAAGGTTGGAAAGCTCTCCATGGTGGGAGTCTCTGGAGGCAAATATCCTGCAATCCGTGAGTGGAGAGCCGCCTCACTGGTTGACTTGTAATGCTCATAGTGTGTAGGCGAGCACTTGCAGAAGAATATTTCTGAAGCCTACAATGGCCTGGATGTGTCTTTTGATGAATACCCAAAAGAGGGCAAGACGGACCCAGATGCGTACAAGACCGCAATAGATACTTTACCGAAAGGCAGCGCAAGTAAGTTGGGGTGCCATCTCTCGAATAAAATGGTCTGCTAATTTCGCGTAGTCACTATATTCACACCTGACACCACTCACTACCCGATTGCTCAATACGCGATCGAGCGCGGTATCCACGTCCTCATCACAAAACCAGCAGTGAAGCTGCTCGAGCACCACCAGAACCTCATGGCGCTAGCGAAGAAGCACAATGTATTTGTGTACATTGAGCACCACAAGCGCTACGACCCTGCGTACGCGGATGCGCGATTCCGGGCGCAGAAATTGGGTGACTTCAACTACTTCTACTCTTACATGAGTCAACCAAAGTAAGACAATCCCACATCTACTTAGAGATGAAGCTACTAAATACCGATGTAGGAGCCAACTCGAGACCTTCAAAGCATGGGCGGGCAAGGACAGCGATATCTCATACTACCTCAACTCGCATCATGTCGACATAAACGAGTCCATGATACCAGATTACAAACCAGTGCGCGTTATGGCCAGTGGAGCTAAAGGTATCGCAACCAACCTTGGCTGCGATCCTTCCACTGAAGACACCATAACCCTTCTGACCGACTGGGTGAAGAAGGATGACCCAAACAAGCGTGCCACCGGTGTGTACACAGCAGGCTGGGCAGCACCACAGAAAGCCGGCGTCCACTCAAATCAGTACTTCCACTACATGGCCTCCAAGGGAGAGATTCGCGTCAACCAGGCAAAGCGAGGCTACGACGTCACTGACGACGACACTGGTCTGCTTTGGTATAACCCGTAAGTACCTGCAGATACCTATATTTTCGGCAGATGCTGACCGCCCCCAGCTTCTACATGAAGTACGCCCCAGATGAAGAGGGCAACTTCGCGGGGCAAACTGGCTACGGCTACATCTCCTTCGAGAAGTTCATCGACGCCGTGACGGGCCTTAATGAAGGCAAGCTCACACTTGAGCAGCTCGATGCACGCCCACTACCTACACTTAAAAACACAATCGCGACCACTGCTATTCTGGAAGCGGGTAGGAGATCACTAGACGAGAACCGGCCGATTGAGATCATCGAAGAGAACGGCGTGTGGTCTCTGAAGTGAATTGCAAAATATCATTTGCCCATACGCATTGTCCACAACATCCAAGTTTCCCTCTTCCCCATCTTCACCGTGTCCAATATTGATATAGATCGACCGCTAGGCCACGCACATGCACTAAACTAAGTCCCTTCCAACGCGCCACACCCACGCATCAACACGCTAGCACGTGGTCGTCGGCTGTGACACCACCCCACCCCCACGGTGACATGCAGGGTGCCGTGAAGTCAAGGGCTGACCGACGCAAGGATCTGGGGGGATCGCCTTAGCCCTTGCTGTCTGCCACTGTCGGGTCAACGGTTCCCGAAGGCTTGGGCGACTTCTTCCGCTACTTCAGCCATCGGCGCCGAAACTGTACCACAGCTTTATGGTGGGATACGTTGCTCGCTACATGCGTACTAATAGACCGTGGTGGTGATTGGGCGGTGTATGATGGTGCAATTGTGCAGTCGAGATAGTCCAGTGGATGTAAGCAGTGCATAACATTGACTACATATCTCTCATGCACAGCACTCTACATATGGTATTTTAAAGACGCCCAAGTATACTCAAGTGGGTTTGAGTACCTGAGCTCGGAATAGTTTAGTGACACTTGCCGGCAACACGTACACTGACAGACGCAAGGAAAATTGAACTGCACTACACTATACAATGTTCAAGTCCGCTAAGCAAACAGTGACGGCATCCTCCATCAGGACTAGGTCCACATCGACCTGCAATACAACAAGATACTAAGTAAGCAAAGCTTACGCATGGCCCACCTCGATCATTCATACCCACCTTCCCAACTCCCTTCGACATAGCCGCGTCACCGTTGAGATAAGCACTACGGCCAAATCTTGGACGCTGATAAGTATCAATCAGAAGAGCTTTCTCGTTGGCTCTATATTCATTGAGAAGTCGTCAGTTGCAGATACCGCACATAAGAAGCACCGGTGGGACACCTCGCATACTTGCAATTACAGCAGCAGCGCAATGCTAGGATAATTTCTCTTTAACGCAAGTTAATGCATAATATATACTTACGTTGCGTTAATAAGAGCTTAAGAATTAATTATCTTGTTTTTACTATTGCTGTACAGATTAGATTGTTGTGTTTACCAGGCCCTCCGTGTCCCACCGGTGGTGATTTTGTGCGGTAAAGAGGTAAGTTCACACATC
>Ga0265780_10003683_pt1 | contig 20036 bp, 24 predicted proteins | sample P1T30metagenome_FD_192432 | JGI IMG/M metagenome (GOLD analysis project Ga0265780, IMG submission 192432) | Plant litter microbial communities from East Loma Ridge, Irvine, California - P1 T30 | ecosystem: Environmental > Terrestrial > Plant litter > Unclassified | place: USA: California...
AGAGGCCGTCGATTTGGCTGCGGATGACATTGGCCGCGGCGCTGCGATGATCAGCCGGCGCGGGGTTCTGACTGCCGGCACTGTTCGATATGTCTCCGTCTGGTTGCGGATGGTTTTGCTGTTGGTGTTCAAGCGAATCGTTATTGTCAGGGTTCATATCTTTATTCCTACTGCCATCTATTGTACAATACGTTGGTACTTTTCAGTAGCAACTCAAGTCATGTGCCGCGGTGGTGGAATGGTAGACACGCTAGACTCAAAATCTGGTGTCAGCAATGACGTACCGGTTCAAGTCCGGTTCGCGGTACCAAATGAGTTGATGGAATGCTCCCCTTCTTTGTGAAGCGGGAGTATTTTTTTGCTTTTAAAACTGAGGTTATGCTGGTGTACAATAGGAACACTAGCTAACAGGAGGTATGCATATGCCAGAAACGCAAGAAACGACCGAAGTACGTGAAACGAGCGCCCAGCCGGGCGGCGCGCAAGTGCAAAGAAGCAGCGTCAGCCAGACGACGCGATTGTCAGGAGTCGGCGTTGCGCAGCGCATCGTATGGTTCATCGTCGGCGTCATTGACGCGTTGATCGCCATCCGTTTTATTCTCTTGCTGCTCGGTGCGAACCGTGACGCAGGGTTCGTTGACTTCATCTACGGCATTACCGGCGGCCTCGTCGCGCCGTTCACGGGCATCTTCGGACAACCGACATTCGGTTCGTTCATGTTCGATTGGAGCAGCGTGCTCGCAGTGATCGTGTACACGCTGATCGCTTGGGGCGTCGTCAAGCTCATTACGTTGACACGACCGCGCGAAGAAATCTAACCGTTTCACTCAAATAAAAAGGCCCCGTGCATCTTTCGAAGTACGGGGCCTTTTCGTACGGCTCAAGTGTAGATTTCACGAGGTGCGAATAATATGAGCTGATGCTATGCGATTTTATCAGTATCGTACTGTTCTTCGACGACTCGTGTGACGAGCGCAGAAGCGTTTTCCGCTAATTCCGGTACCAATCTTCCTGTCAGGCCCAGTGTTGCTTGCGCCAAATACGAACGCCTATTACGTACGAGTTCCTTTGCGATTTGTCGAGAACGCATGAATTCGGCTTTATTGACATACGATGGTTTATCTTGAGGCTGCGTATCGCTGAGCAGTCCCATAGCGATTTGGCCTGGGAGCGAAATGCGTCCCAAAGAATTGTGTGCGGGAGCGGAATTACCCAGTTCGTGTTTGCTGTCGACGATCGAAACAAAAGTACGGTCGTAGTTTTTCTTTTCCACGTCCCTTCCTACGGAATTTGTTTTTACTTGTATGCCTCTGACGTTTTTACGCTCAGTATCAATAAGGAGTTGATCGGCGTTACGCCATGATCGCCGGTTGTTTTCGTACCGTTGAGGTGCGGGCACTGCGACCAGTTCCGGGTGCGTCTTCATCATTTCCATCATGACGATTGCGGTATCCGCTTCAGAAAGTATTCCTTTTGCAATTTGGTGTTCGGGGCTCTCAGTCGTCTCTTCGCTTCCTTGCAGCTTTACGAGGCGCTGCATGGTAGGAGCCATGCGTGACGCCATGTGCAGCTGAATGTTCGTCAGGTACTGTTCGCTCAATTCCGTTTTTTCGTAGTAAAGCAACCGATACCAAAGGAAGGCCGTCGGACCGTTCAGTTGATGAAAGGCGAATTCACTTTTCGCATCGTTATGCTGCTGTGAAGGATTATCAATCTTGTCGAAATCTTTCATGAGACGCGGGAGGAAGGTGTAGTTCCATGCTGCGTATTCGTGGAGTTTCTTCAAATACGTTTCTTCGTCAGGCACCGGTTCGCCCGAAAGGTATCCGTGCATTGTGTCGTCAAAAAAACGCATCCATTTTCTGGGTGCGGCAAGCAGTTCGCGGCGTTCTGGGTTGCTCGGTGGATTTTTCTCCGGCAGGTCTTCGTACGCGGCGGCAAAACGACGGTTTTCCATACGTATATTATGGCATTTTATAATGCACAAAGCAAACTTTGAATACTGCTTCTAAGATAACAGCGAACTCGTAATCGCCTCCACCGGTTTGCTCGGCGTCCATAACCAATACGCCGCGGCTTTTGCTGCCACGCTCCCCCGCCATATAAGCATCGGGTTGTTCCATAGTTGGCTGGTAACCTGGCCGTCGTTCGCGACGAACAGCGTTTCTTTGTGCAGCACGACTAACGTTACCGGGTACGTGATGGTGAATTTGTGGACGGCCTCAACGAAGTTGATGAGCTGCATGCTGAAGGTCAGCACTTTGGGGTAATAGACGGCTTGGAATAATTTCTGCAGCTGCGCGAACGACACGATGAGTACCGTGTTCGGCCGGTCGACCAGCAAATCGGCGCTGTTCTTCACCAAGTCGACGGCGTCGCGGGTAATGACGAGCGGGCCGTCATATTTTTGAATGAACTGCTCGTAGACGACGGCGGTTTCGCCGCTTCTGCCCGCGTCGCCGATCAGCAGGATGGAATGCGCCCATTCGCCGAGGTCGGTCATTTCGGTAAGCGCGTCGTTCGAGAGGCTGCCGGAAATATTCGTCGGCGCGAAGACAGTGTCGGTGATGGTTTTGGGGATGGTTTTTTGCAGCGCGTCAGGCAGCAGGACGCGGACGGAACCGGCGCCGGTCGACAGTGCGGTCATGTAGGCTTCAGCAACGCCGGCGAAGCCGAGCTTGTTGCCACCGATAATGCCGAGTTTGCCTGCCATCGACTTCTGTTCCGGTTTGCTCCATTCGATGTCGGGGAACAGCGGCGCGTCGGCAGTTTGGCGTTTCCAGTAAGAATAATCCATCCCTTTAGCCTAATTGCCTGTCGACGTTTTGTACAGCGGTCTCCATGCCGTTCAGCATGCCGTGAATGTACTGGTGCGTGTAAATCGGGTGCGTGTGCTGACGTGCGGTACGTATGACGTCGTCGGCCGCCTTGAACAGGTCTTGCGGCGTCGTGCCGGTGTTCACGAAACTCAGCCAGTTTTCCGCCATGTTCATGCGGGCGAATGCGATGGACGTCATGGCTTCTTCCAGCCGTTTCTTGATGTCACCGAAATGGACCCGCTCTTTTTCCAGGCGCTGTTGGTAGATGCCTCCTTCTGCCATGACGAACACGGCGGCGAATTCGTTGAACCCGGCGCTCATCAACGGCTCCACGCTGTCGCTCAAAATCGGACCGAGGGCGTAGGCGCCGATGTTTTCCGGCGCGGTGCCGTACAGGTGCCCCGTTTTGTTGACGGAGTAGTTAACGAGTTCTCCCTTCTCGATTAAGGCGCGCATGCTCTGGTGCGTGACGCCTTCGTCGGCGGTCACGTAATTTGCCGGGTCTTCACCTGGGCGGCGTGGGCGCGTGGTGGTAGTGCCGAACGGTTCGAACTCGGGTGCCAGCTCTAATATTTTATTGGTAAGGACGGATTTGCCGACGCCGGTCGGACCGATGAGGCCGACGAACGTTTTTTCGGCCATGGTGCGGGCGGTTGCTTCGTCAGGTCGAAACAAGTACGTTGATTGCTGTGCTTCAAGCGTGCGGATAATGGATCGGGTTTCGGGCGGAAAGTCGGCCGGTATGGGCATGGACGTGTGATTACTCCTTAATTTCAATGCTGACGGGACAATGGTCTGAACCCATGACGTCGGGGTGGATGGCTGCCGCGACGACGTCTTTTTTTAGCGACGTGCTGGCGAGCCAGTAATCGATGCGCCATCCGACGTTGCGTGCCCGGGCGTTTGCCCAGTGCGTCCACCAAGTGTAAAGTTCCGGTGTTTCCGGGTAGAAGCTGCGCAACGTATCAATGAGGCCGGCTTTCTCGAAGTTGTCAAACCCTTCGCGTTCTTCGTTCGTGAAGCCGTGCTTGCCGACGTTCGGCTTCGGGTTGGAAAGGTCGATGTCGTTGTGCGCCACGTTCAAATCGCCGCAAAAAAGCACCGGCTTGGTTTTTTCCAAATGCTGAATGTGTTCCAGGAATGCAGGGTCCCATTGTTTGTGACGCAGGGAGAGGCGGGACAAATCCCCTTTCGAATTCGGCGTGTAGACGGTGACGACCCAAAACTTTTCAAATTCAGCCGACATGACGCGGCCTTCTTTTGTCGGGTCGCCGTAACTGTCATTAACGAGATCATATTTTTCAGCGATGCCGTCAACGAAGCCGTTCAAAACCTGCAACGGTTCAATCTTTGAGAAAATGGCCGTGCCGCTGTAGCCGGCTTTGTCGGCGCTGTTCCAATGCAGGTGGTACCCGGGAAGGTCGAGCTCTACCTGTTCCGGTTTGGCCTTGGTTTCCTGCAGGCAGACGACGTCCGGGTCGTGGTCTTTGATGAACTGTTGAAAAGTGCCTTTGGTGAGGACTGCGCGGATGCCGTTGACGTTCCAGGAGTATAATTTCATGTTCTTATTATAGCCGAACTTTCGCGTCTCGTTCTTGGTCTCGCAATTTGATGGACTGGCGTTTGTCGTAGTTTTTCTTTCCTTTTCCGAGCGCGATCACGAGTTTGATGTGACGGCCCTGTGTCAGCAGGCGGAGCGGCACGATGGTCATGCCGGATTGACGACGGTCGGCCAGTTCGTCGATCTCGCGGCGTTTTGCAAGGAGTTTGCGCGGCGACGTGTCGACGCTGGTATCGGAAACGTTCTTGGTGTTAAGTACCAAGCTAAAGCTGGCGTTGTTCAGCCACAGTTCGTCGTTTCGAATGGTGACGAACGAGCCTTTCAGTTGTACGCGGCCGTCACGGGCGGCACGGACTTCGCGGCCGGTCAGGGCGATGCCGGTGACCAGTTCATCGTCCAGGGCGTAATCATAAGAAGCGCGTCGGTTGACGATCGCGCGGGCTTTTTGTTGCTTCTTTTTTTGTGCGGCCATGATTACCCTATTGTAACAGATTGAACGAATGAGTTCAGGCCGGCGCTATACCAGTGATCGCAATGCGTTCAGCAGCGTTCGGGCGGACGTTTCCCAGGTAAAGCCGGCAACATGGGCTTTCCCTTTGGCAATCAGCGCGTTCCGGACGGATTCGTCATCGAGCGATATGACCGCTTCGGCAAATGCTTTCGGATCTTTCGGGTCGAAATAGGACGCGCTGTCGCCGGCGACTTCGTGGAAAATCGGCATATCGCTGACTACTGCGGGTACGCCCATTGCCAGCGCTTCGGCGACGGGTATGCCGAAGCCTTCGTATAGGCTGGCAGTCGCGAGCACGGCATTGTCGGCCAGTACGCGGGCGTACGTTTCGTCGGACACGCCGTTGTGGTACACGATGTCGGTTCCTTCCGGTGTGATCGCGTCGAACTGCGCGCGGCGTTTGGCGGTTATCTTACTCATCAGGTGCAGCGTGCGGCCCGGCAGCCATTCCATCCCCTTTATGAGCGTTTCGACGTTTTTGTACGGCATGAACGACCCCATGTAGACGATATTTTTCGGCGCGTCGCCGTGCGTCGTAACGCCTGCGTATTTTTTCAGGTCTTGCGGCGCGTTCGGGATGACGACGATCGGACGGTTCGTCAGTTTGGTGCGTTCGAAATCATCCTGCGTCGTACGGCTGACGGTGGCGACAAGATCAGCGCTGTTCAAGGCGGCCCGTTGCGGCGCGTACGTCACGTGGTACAGGAACCAGCCGAGCCGGAGCAGCGGTGACAGGTTGCGCGGCGGCGTGCGGTAGTGGTAATAAATCATGTCGTGCTGGGTCAAGACGAGTTTGAAGGTGCGGCCTTTGGCGCCGAACGTTTGCAGCGGTGAAAAAACGACGTCGGGCCGGTACCGGTTGATGCGTTTCGCCATGCCCGGTTCGGTCGCGAGAGCCGGTGCCGGCGCTTCGACGTACGCGGCGTTCGGGTCGATAAGGTCGCGCTGTCGAACGTCCGACACGATGAACGTGACGCTGTCGCTTTCGGGCAGGATGGCAAGAAGCGCCTTGGCGAGTTCGGTCGAATAGCGGCTGATGCCGTCATGAAAATCGAGGCGGATGTATCGGGCATCGTAGAATATCTTCATATGCCTGCCATTGTAGCATGCCGCCCCTGTTCATACGTCTTTAGAAAAGCTCGTGGATACCCGTGGTATAATGGGAAAATATGAAAATCCTGATTGCGTCGGACCTGCACTACCCGACGATCAACGGCGTCGCAACATTCGGTCGGAACCTGGCTCTTGGATTGGCTGAGCGCGGCCACGAAGTCATGGTCATCGCGCCGAGCCAAACCAGCAAGCGTTACAAAGAAGTCGACGTCAACCACGTCGTGGTCCGTACGGCCTCCGTGCCATTCGCTCCGTACCAGAACTTCCGTATCTCCCCGACTCCGGGCAAGGAAGTCAAAAAAGCGATTCTGGAATTCGATCCTGACGTCATTCACATTCAGATGCTGATGTGGATCGGCCAAGCAGCCATGAAATACGGCAACAAGTTCGGTATTCCGATCGTCAGCACCAACCATGCCATGCCGGAAAACTTGATGGATAACATCGTGCTGTTGGCACCGATCGCCCGCCCGATCAATTACATGCTTCGTCAATACGGCGCGCGGTTCCATTCCAAGGCAGACTTTATTACCATGCCGACCGATTCGGCCATCAAAATGTTCAACGTGTCGGAAAAAATCACCACGCCGATGGAACCGGTTTCAAACGGTATCGACTTGAAGCGATTCCACCCGGGAACGCCCGGCCCTGAAATTTACGAGACGTACGGCTTGCCGCAAGACGTTCCGATCATTACCTACGTCGGCCGCGTCGACGCCGAAAAGCACCTGCCCGTGCTGATCAAAGCATTCGCCAAAGTATGCGCGAAAACCGATGCGCATCTGCTGGTCGTCGGGTCCGGCCAGGAAACGCTGCACTTGAAAGAAATCGCTCACGAGCTCGGCGTGTTCGAACGCATCACCTTTACCGGACGCGTTTCAGAAGAAGACAAGATGCTGTTGCACCAGATCGGTACCGTTTTCGCCATGCCGTCACCGGCCGAACTGCAAAGCATCGCGACGCTCGAAGCGATGGCCAGCGGGCTTCCGGTTGTCGCCGTCGATGCCGGCGCGCTGAAAGAATTGTGCCAGAACGAACGCAACGGTTTTTTGTGCGCGAAAGACGACGTCGAGCAGTTTGCCGACGGCTTGTACAACATCATTGCAAACCCGGCAGAACGAGAGCGCATGAGCAAGGAAAGCCTGGAGATCGCAAATACTCACGACTTGAATACCACGCTCGACCGCTTCGAAGCGATCTATACTAATTTGATAAATTCGTCAGCAAACGCCGCGACCTGATCGGGCGTTTCGTAGTGCGTCAGGTGGCCGACGCCTTCAATGATCTTCAGGTCCGCATCTTCAAAGAGCTCAACGAGCTCTTTTTGTTTTGCGACCGGCGTGATGTCGTCTTTGTCGCCGGCAATGAGCAGCGTCGGGACGTGAATGTCGGCCGCAAACTGCCGAACGTTGTGCGATACCGACGTTTCAAACGCTTCGAGCACCGAACGCGGCGAATGGAACAGGCTGAAATATCGGCGGTGCTGGTCGAAGATGAATTTCCGCAGCGCTTTGTTTTTGCTTTTGGTCATGGTCTGGCTCATGACGTCAACGATGACCTTGGACGCCAGCCATTGGTGCGCAATGGATTCGGGAAGTTTCGTTCCCAGCCAGTAATAAAAGACGGCCAGTTTGCTGAACATTCCGCGCGGGCCTTCCAATGCCGGCGCGCCGATCGGGTTGACCAAAATGAGCTTTTTGATGGTATCGCCGTACTTTGCGGCATAAGCTGAAGAAACGATGCTGCCGAAAGAATGGCCGAGCAGTACGGGCGGGCGTTCGAGGGATTGCTGCGCGATGAAACCGTGCAACCATTCGACGTATGATTCGAGGTCGTAGCGTTCCAGCGTATCGCCTTTCGCGAACCCCGGGAGGTCGGGAATGATAGTGTCGTATTCGGCCAAATGCGACGCGATGCGCTCAAGGCCGTCGTGCGTGCCGCGGAAGCCGTGGATAAGAATGATCGTGCGTTTTGCCATGCATTCAAGTATACCCTAATAAGAAAAACGCCCGCTTCGTTCGCGGGCGTTTTAAGTTTTTGAGCGGGCTTTAGCTTACGCTGCGACCGGCTGAATGCCGTGGGCTTTGATGGCGTCCTGAATTTTCGGACGGTCAAAACCGAGGACGAGGTCGCCGGCAATGTCGGTGACGGGAACGCCGCGGAAGTCGCCGTTGATTTTCTTCATCAGTTCGTCGTTGGCGTCCTGGTCAGCTTCGATGTCTTTGGCGACATACGGAATGCCCAGTTTGTCGAGCCACTGCATTTCAGTGTGGCAAAAGGCGCACCAGCTGGTGCGATAAATTGTAATCTGTGGACTTGTTGTATCAGCCATAAGCGGTACCCCTTCAAGTTATCCTTATTTCACTATACATTGTACAGTATTTACCATTGAAAGTAAATACGGTATGCAACTGCGCTTATGCTACAATAATTCGTAAGAAATATATAGGGTGGCTAACGAAAACAGCATGCAGAAAACAGGACGGCAGACGACACGTCGACGACAGGCATTTGCGCTGCCGACTGTTCTGATTGCGTCAATCGTGCTGCTGACAATCTTGTCGGTATCCGTGACGGCGACCGCTGCGGTCCGCACGACGCTGAAAACACAGTACTACGTGCAGCTGGCTCAAGTAGCCGGCGAATCAGGGGTCGCATTCGCCAAAGCCTGCTTGGCATCAAACGCGAACGTCCCGACGTGGACGGATACGAGCCCGCTGACACCGGCGAGCGACTGTACCGGTGCGATCGATCCGGATACGTCGTGCCCGTCTGACGCGAGCTGTTCCGTAACGGTCAACGGCAACGTGCGCAGCTCGTTCAGCGTGCCGAAACCGACGGTTGACGCCTCTGGCAAAGCGGTGACGATTTTGAATAACGGCTATACGGAAATCACTCGAACGTCCAACGGGTCGGTGTGGCGAACGTATCGCCAGCCGAGCGTGCAGAATACCGTTGTTCCCGACCTTTGTTCTGGGAACGCGTCCGCGATCAGGGGGTGGAACGCCGCGGTGAAAGCGACGCAGCAGGACGCCATTTCAGCCACGACGACCGCGCAGACCATCGGGCTTTCAACGGCAGCGGTCAATGCCGGTTCAATGTACTTCAGGAAAGATTTCAATGTCAGCCGCGCCGATTCGTACGACCTGAACTTATATACGAACGCCGGGCAAGACGCCGCCACGGCATACGTTGACGGCACGCAAATCACGACGGCCGCCGGCGGTCTCGCAACGAAGGCCGTCACCTTGACGCCGGGCTGCCACGTATTGGTCGTGAAACTCCAGAACCAGACGGTGCTGCCTCGACAATCGGATTTCACCGCGTCGCTCGGTTCGAAGAATGCCACGACCCCGCTCGTCGTGAGCGATACCAGTTGGCGCGTCACCGCCGGCGACGCCGCGCATTTCTCGACGACGAATTACGAAGAGACGTCGCTTGCCTGGGAACCGGTCTACGTGCTAGGCGCATGGAACGATTCGACCATTCCCATCTCAGGCCGAACGGCCGGCTGGAATACGGCCAGCGGAGAATCTTCCGCGCAGGTCATATCGACGTCGTACGGCGTCAACTCTTCGACCGCGCCCCGCCCGCCCAGCTCGTACGCTTGGTTCAGGTCGCAGCAATTCTCGGTATCAAGCACGGTCAACGTCAACGTGTCTTCTGTCTGCGATGATGCCTGCGACGTGTACCTGGACGGCAATCTCGTGTTCAACGCGCAGCTCGCGCAAAGCATCGTGAATGAAACGGTGACCGTTTCGCCGGGTGCGCACCAGTTCGGCGTTCGTCTCTACAATGGCGGTACGGCTGACAACGGTTCATACTTCGTGTTCGCCGCGGTCGATGCTGACAGCGGGACGGTGTACTCCCGCAGCAACGGCGCATGGCGCGGATCAACGAGCTGGACGACGACGGCGGGCAACCCGTATTCCTTCGACAAAACCTTCCAGCCGACACCGACGATCTAACGGAACGAAAGCTGTCCGCCTGCTGGCAGTACCCTATGCAAAGCCTCTTTTTCCTGTTACCATATATGGGTAATGTCTCAGTCGCCTCGACTTTCTGATACCGAACCATCCAATGGCTCAAGCCAGACGACCAAGCAGTCTTCTTCAGCGTCCGTCGTTATTTTGATGACCGCGCTCGACACGACATGGAGGGCTTTTGTCCCCACGCTCGGCGGAACGTTCGCAGGAATCGGCCTCGATGCATGGCTGCATATCGCCCCTTTCGGCGTTATCAGCTGCCTCATTTTGGGGACGGCACTGAGCGCGCTGCTCATCACGCAACAACTGATTAACGTAAGGAAACCGCTCCGATGAATTTCGCCGCAATAGAATTCCACATTTCAATTTCGTCTCAGACGCTTTTCACAGTGTTCGGTTTTCCTGTCAGCAACGCCATGCTTACAGGGCTGGTCGGGCTGCTCATCACGCTCGCTATTCTTTTCTACGTCGGTGGCAAAGTAAAACGCGGCAAGTACAACCGCTTCGTCGGCCTGGTGCAATGGGTGTTCGAAGGCCTGCTCAAGTCGGTTGACGACATCATTCCTGACAAAAAGCTCGGCCGCAAGATCGCGCCGCTGGCCATCACGATCTTTTTCTTCGTGCTGTTCAACTACTGGTTGAGCGTCATTCCTGGCCTCGAATCAATTACTTACCATGACATTCCGGTCCTCCGCAGCATGGCTGCCGACCTGAACTTCACGTTGGCCATCGCGGTCATCACGATGGTGACCGTGCAGGTGTATGCTATCCGCCACCTCGGCGTGTTTGGCAGCGGCCACCGCTACTTCCGCAACCCGTTCAAGGATTTCATCGGCGCGTTCGAAGGTTTCCTGGAGCTGATCGGTGAGTTTTCCCGCGGTATCGCGTTGTCACTCCGTTTGTTCGGCAACGCCTTCGCTGGCGAAGTGCTGCTGATCATCATCGCGGCCTTAACGAGCTACTTCGCAAGCGTCGTATTGCCGCTGTTCATGGGCTTCGAACTGTTCATCGGCTTCATTCAAGCCTACGTGTTCTTCGTGCTCACCCTCATCTTCACCTCACTCGCCGTGGCATCGCACGGCCCCGAAACCGATCATTCCCCTGCTGCTCAGCCTAAGATTCCCGCCAGGGCCGTCAGGCAAGAGTAACAGTGGCAGATGATATAATTAAGCAAGATTAAAGAAATTTTCACAGGAGAAATAATTACATGGACGCATTAGCATTCGGACTCACATACGGTTTACCAGCTGTCGGAGCGGCACTCGGTGTCGGCTTTATCGGCGCGGGCGCATTGAACGCCTTCGGACGCAACCCTGAAAAACTCAGCGACATCCGCACCCTGATGATTACCGCGATCGTCTTCGCAGACTCCCTCGCCATTATTGGTATCGTCGTCGCGATCATTGCAAAACTAATCTAGGAACGGAAGACGAATGACTTTTTTGAGCCACTTCGCCGCTGAAACGACGGCGACGAACCCGAATCTATTTACCGCCCTCGGCATCGACTGGCGTCTGTTGATCATTCAGATCATCGCTTTCTTGCTGCTCGTCTTCCTGCTCGGCAAGTTCGTGTACCCATGGCTCATGAAGTCGGTGGACGAACGCCAAGCGAACATCGAAGCGGCCGCGCAAGCGTCTGCCGAAGCGCAAAAAGCAGCTGAAGAAAACAAGGCTGCCGTCGCGGCACTGTTGGCTGAAGCCCGCAAAGAAGCGAACGAAATTTTGAGTACCGCCAAGTTGGAATCGAACAATACGCTTGCTGCCAGCGAAAAGAAAGCCTCGCAGGTTGCGGAACGTATCGTTGCCGAAGCCCACGAACAGGTTGAAAAAGACGTTGCCAGCGCCCGCAAGACGCTGTACAACGACACGCTCGACCTGGTGAGCATGGCGACTGAAAAAGTCATCGCGACGAAGCTCGACAAAAAGACCGACGATCGTCTGGTCGCTGACGCAGTTGCTACCGCGAGCAAGGCGGGGAACTAACACGTGGCCCGATTGTCACGTCGCAGCATCGCCGACTACGTCGCGTCCAGCCTGATTTCCGGGACGCCCGGCACGCAGCAGCTGTTCCGCGAAGTCGCCGCGTTTCTCGTCACTGAAAAGCGCACGAAGGAACTGGAGCTCATCGTCCGCGACATCGAATATGCGTTGTCAGAAAGCGGACACGTCCGAACGAACGTCCTTTCGGCGCATGAGCTGAGCGAAGCCGCCAAGGATGCCATTGCCGCATTCGTCCGCACTGAGACCGGCGGCAGCGACGTGCAATTGACCAACACCGTCGACCCATCCGTGCTCGGCGGCATGAAAATAACCGTACCTGGGCGTGAACTGGATCAAACCGTCGCCCGCCAACTGACCGTATTAAAGACGAGCTTCAAGAAAGTATAAAAGGAATGATCATGAGCGAACTATCTATAAGCGAACTATCAAAAGAGCTGCGTGCAGCGATTGAACACCTGGACACCAAGAAACAACTCGACGACGTCGGGGTGATTACGCGTATCGGTGACGGCGTCGCCTGGATTCACGGCCTCCGAAACGCCGGCTACAGCGAAGTCCTGAACATCGAAACCGAAGAAGGCGTCGTTGAAGCGTTCGCGCTCAACTTGCTGGAAGATGAAATCGGCGCGGTGCTGCTCGGTGACGACAGCGCGGTGAAAGCCGGCCAGACGGTCCGATTGAAGGGCGCTTTGCTTGAAGTGCCTGTCGGCCCCGAACTGCTCGGACGCGTCGTGAACCCGCTCGGCCAAGCGCTGGACGGCGGCCCTGCCATCAAAACGTCTCAGAACGGATTGATCGAACGCGAAGCAATCGGCGTCATGGGACGAAAATCAGTCCACGAACCTCTCATGACCGGCATCGTCGCGATCGATGCCATGTTCCCTATCGGCCGCGGCCAACGCGAACTGATTATCGGTGACCGCCAAACAGGTAAAACTGCCATTGCGATCGATACCATGATCAACCAGGCGAAGCAAAACACCGGCGTCATCAACGTGTACGTCGCAATCGGACAGAAGAACTCGAAGGTTGCCCGTCTTGTTGAGCGCCTCAAATCTGAAGGCGTTATGGACCAGACGATCATCGTCGCGACCAGCCCTTCCGACCCGGCTTCCCTTCTGTACCTCGCTCCGTACGCCGCAACCGCCATGGGCGAATACTTCCGCGACAACTCGCAGCACGCGCTGATGATCTACGACGACCTTACCAAGCACGCCGTTGCGTACCGTCAGATGTCACTGCTCCTTCGCCGTCCACCGGGACGCGAAGCCTACCCGGGTGACGTTTTCTACCTGCACTCCCGCCTTTTGGAGCGTTCCGCGAAACTGTCCGACGAGCTCGGCGGCGGTTCGTTGACTGCCCTGCCGATTATCGAAACGCAGGCCGGTGACATCTCGGCGTACATTCCGACCAACGTTATCTCTATTACCGACGGCCAGATCTTCCTTGAAACCGACTTGTTCTACCAGGGTATTCGCCCGGCGATTTCAGCCGGTCTGTCTGTCTCCCGTGTCGGTGGCGCCGCACAGACGTCTGCAGTCAAATCGGTATCCAGCCACTTGAAGCTCGGCTTGTCACAGTTCCGCGAACTTGCCAGCTTTGCACAGTTCGGTTCAGACCTCGACGAAGCGACCAAGAAGCAGATCGACCGCGGCCAGCGTTTGACTGAGCTTTTGAAGCAGCACCAGTACCTGCCGGCAGCGGTATGGGAACAGGTCGCCAGCATCACGGCCGTTTCTGACGGACACTTCGATACCGTTCCCGCGGCGAAGATCAAAGACGCGCAATCTGCGTTGCTGACGAAGTTGTGGGCTGACCACAAAAAAGAAATGCAGACGCTCGACAAGGGCGGCAAGCCGGACGAAGCGATCAGCGCAGCGATTGCCAGCACCGCGAAATCCGTCGCGAAAGGCTTTGCAGGCTAGCCCATGGCTTCCACTCAAGTACTAAAATCACGCATTCGCAGCGTTACCAGCACGCGCCAGATTACGAAGGCGATGCAATTGGTAGCTGCCAGCAAGATGCGCCGCGCCCAGGAAGCGACCAAAGTGTCGGCTCCCTACACGCAGGCGGCGCGCGAATTGTTGGCGGCGCTTTCGACGCACGCTTCGACGAAGGGCCACCCGCTGTTCGTCGAACGGCCGGTGAAAAGCCGTTTGCTGATCGTCATCGCTTCCGATAAGGGATTGGCCGGTGCCTACAACAGCAACGTTTCGAAGCTGTACGTGCAGGAACTGAAAAAAGACGACGAAGCGGGCATTCAGAACAAGACGATTACCGTCGGGCGTAAAGCGTCGCAGTTCGCGGCGCGTATCAAAGACACCGAAGTCCTCGGCGCGTACCAGGAACTTCCCGACCGTCCGGACGGCAGCGAAATCCGCGCCATTCTGGACAGTGCCAAAACGTTGTTTACGTCCGGTGAAGTCGACGCGGTCGACGTGCTGTACACGGAATTCGTCAACAGCATCACGCAGACCGCAACGGTCACGCGTTTGCTCCCTGCCGGCGGCGACATGCCGACCGAAAAGACCAACGCGCAAGACGTCATCTACGAACCGAGCGCCGAAGAAGTGCTCGACGGCGTGGCGTACCGTCTGGTTACCGCGCAAATTTTCCAGGCATTGCTGGACGCGCGTGCCAGCGAACACAGCATGCGCATGATGGCGATGAAAAACGCCTCGGACAACGCATCGGATTTGATCGATGATTTAACATTAGAAATGAACAAGGCCCGCCAAAGCGCGATCACCCAGGAACTGGCAGAGATATCCGGCGGCGTCGAGGCATTAAGTGAATAAGGAGAACAGTATGGCTACCAAAGAAAATAGTAAAGGAAAGATCGTTCAGGTCGTCGGCGTTGTCGTCGACGTGCAATTCGACGGCGATATTCCCGCAATTAACGACGCGCTGACCGTCAATCACAAAGGCGGCGTATTGACGCTGGAAGTCGCGCAGCACCTCAGTGAAACCACCGTGCGTTCCATCGCATTGTCGAGCACGGACGGCCTTCGCCGCAGCGACGAAGTCATCGCGACGGGCGCTCCTATCAGCGTGCCGGTCGGTGATTTGACCCAGGGCCGTATGTTCAACGTCGTCGGTGACGTGATCGATGGAAAGCCAGCCATTGAAAACCCGACGCTCGCTCCTATTCACCGCCCCGCTCCTTCGCTTGACGAACAGGCGAACAAATCCGAAGTCCTCGAGACCGGCATCAAGGTCGTCGACCTTATCGCGCCGCTCGTCAAGGGTGGAAAAGCCGGCCTCTTCGCCGGTGCCGGTGTCGGTAAGACCGTCCTCATCACCGAGCTCATCAACAACATCGCGAAATTCCACTCCGGTAACTCAGTGTTTGCCGGTGTCGGTGAACGTACCCGTGAAGGAAACGACCTCTACTACGAAATGGAAGAAGCCGGCGTGCTCGAAAAGACCAGCCTCGTCTTCGGACAAATGAACGAACCACCTGGAGCACGTTTGCGTGTCGCCCTTTCCGGTTTGGCCATGGCCGAAGCCTTCCGCGACGACGGCAAAGACGTTCTGTTGTTTATCGACAACATCTTCCGTTTCACCCAAGCAGGCGCAGAAGTATCCGCACTGCTCGGCCGCCTTCCGTCAGCCGTTGGGTACCAGCCGAACCTCCAGGAAGAAATGGGTGGCTTGCAGGAACGTATTACATCTACCAAGAAGGGTTCAATTACCTCCGTCCAGGCCGTCTTCGTTCCTGCCGATGACTTTACCGACCCAGCGCCGGCAACGACCTTTGCGCACCTCGACGCGACTATCGTCATGAACCGTGCACTGACGGAAATCGGTATCTACCCTGCCGTTGACGTCTTGGCTTCAAGCTCGACTAGCCTCGACCCTGAAATCGTCGGCGAAGAACACTACCGCGTCGCCCGTGAAGTGCAGCGCGTGCTCCAGCAGTACAAAGAACTGCAGGACATCATTGCCATCCTGGGAATGGAAGAACTTTCCGACGAACAGAAACAGACCGTTGCCCGCGCCCGCCGCATTCAGCGCTACCTGTCGCAGCCGTTTTTCGTGGCTGAAAAGTTTACCGGCAACAAAGGCCAGTACGTGAAGCTTGAAGACACGATCCGCGACTTCGCCGACATCCTTGCCGGCAAGTACGACGACCAGCCGGAAGAATGGTTCTACATGTCGGGCGAAGTGCTATCCGTCAAGGCGAAGAAGGCCTAGTTCCATGCGTTTGCAGCTTATTACGTTGACGGGCATTCGTGTCGATGCGGACATCTACGAATTGACCGCACCGACGGCTGCCGGCGAAATCGGCGTCTTTCCAGGACACGAACCGCTCGTCACGCTTGCCGTCCCCGGCGCATTGGCCGTCCGCTACAAAAAAGGCGACCCTGACACTGCGATCGAATACTTTGCAGTCAGCGGCGGCGTGATTGAAATCAACCAGACCGACATCCGCGTTCTGGTGGATGAAGCCGATCACGGCGACGACATCGTCGAAGCGGAATCGAAAGAAGCGCTGGAACGTGCGCTGCAGCTCCGCAGCGAGGCGAAGAACCAAGTCGACCTCGAGCATGCGCGCGAGCTCGTCGACCGCCACACGGTACGCCTGCAGGTCGCAGGCCTCCGCCGCCGCAAACGGCAATAACGCCAAAATGAATACAAACGGGTCGATTTCTCCGAAGTCGGCCCGTTTCGTTTTATAATAAGTACATAATTATTTGTAACTGGTGAGATATATGGAAAAAGACGGTATGGCTGAAAAAGAAAAAAACGTAGAAGTATTCGGAACGTTCGTTGCGCGGCTCGGCGATTTGGGATTGGGCAATCCGGACGGCATCCCTTCCGTCTATGCGGGCGCATCAAACGAAGCGCTGCAAGAGGTTGCGGAACAACTGCAAGAACGACTCGTCGACGTACAGGATGGAACGGCATTGTCGTGCATCGACGGCCGCCATACCAATGAAAACGCCGACCACTCACCCGCTGCGCTGCGTTACCGACGCGTCGGCGGTTCGGCTTCAAACTACGGCGTCGCATTGAATGCCGGCGCTGCTGTCGTCGACACGTTCGGCGAAGAAGAAACGATCGGTGAACACGTCGCCAAAGTGGACGCACTGGTCGCTGAAAAAACCGGCTTCGAACGCTCTGCTCATTTAGGCGGATGCGGCGGTGCGAACGGCGAACTTACCGACGATGTCGCTTTATATGAAAACCCTGCAATTTTGAATACCGTCAAAGCCGTCATGCAGATCCCTGCAGTCGCTGCATACCTTGAAGCCGACTGGGACGACGACAGTGCTGAGATCGTTCGCCAGAACGCCGGCAAAACTGCCGAACTCCTGCGCGTAAAAGGCTGGGAAGGCCAGGCGTACGTGGACGGCGTCGCGAAAAGCAATCCGCACGGCGTTGAAGACCTCGAAGTCGACCATGACGACGAAAAATTCCATGGTCATAAAGAAAACACTCTCACTATTATCATCGGTGACAAAACGCTTGAAGGTGACGACGATTTCGTATGGAACCTCAAGGCGTCAAAAGAAGTCGCACAAGCTTTGTCTGAAGGCGGAGACGAAGGCGCCTACGTTCGTGCGCTGATCGCTGAGCTCGGAAAGCACGTCGCGGTTGCCAACCGTCTGCCAGGCAAAGACACGCCGGTCATGCTGCTGCAGAGCGAATACGCCAAGGCCGTATAGTCCGACATGGAACACGGTGCATCTTCCAAGCCGCAAGAAACCCCGAAGCCTGCAGACACGTACATGAAAGTATTTCCTTTCGTGTCTGCGGCGTATCGTTTGAAATATCATTTTGACGTTGAAGGCGAAGAGCGTATTCCTAAAGGGCCATCGATGCTGGTAGCGAACCATCTGCGCTTTGACGATTCCGTTATCATTGCGGCTATTTTTGCGAAGCATACGGGCCGACCGCTGCGACTCGGTGCCAAGAGCGAATATTTTGAAGGTGCGGGCATCAACAACAAAGGACGCCTTGGCAAAACGATGAAAAAGTTCGTCGAATCGACTCGACAACTTCCCGTGCACCGCGAGGACAATGCGCGCGGCACGGCAGCGCTCGCAAAAGCAATCAAAGAACGGTTTGCTGATGGCGATTCAGTGTTGCTACACGCCGAAGGCACTCGTTCGTTGGACGGGCGGATGAACAAGTTCAAGCACGGCGCAGCAGCATTTGCCATTAAGAATGCCGTTCCGATCGTTCCGGTCGGTATCTCGTACGACCGACCGCACCATCTTCGTACCCATGCGCACGTGACGTTCGGCGAACCGCTGGTGCCGCACGGATACGGCATGGAAACACACCATATTCCAATGATTCCCGACAGCGTGATGGAATCGATTGAACCGCGCATTATGAATCAAAGAGAACGTACGGACAAGGTCACGCACGTTTTGGAAGATCGAGTCGCCGAACTGTCCGGCCAAGAACAGTCCGGGTTCTATCTCGACCCGTATAAAAAGGTCTACTACCTGCCGGCTACAAAAGCGGCGAAATAAGCGCCCGTACTTCGTCGGTCGTTTTGGTGTGCATCAGCTGGTCGCGCAGCTCTGACGCGCCGTCGAAATTGCGCACGTAAATTTTAAAGAAACGTTTCAACGGGTCGAACTTGCGCGGCTCGAGTTCTTCGTTGTACTTGTCGAACAAATCAAGCTGCATGGAAAGCAGTCCGAGCAGTTCTTCCCTGCTGTGGTCGCGTTGTTCTTTTGCGAAGGCGTACGGGTCGGTGAAGATGCCGCGCCCGATCATGACGCCGTCGACGCCGTACTTTTCGACCAGTTCCAAGCCGTGGGCACGGTCTCGAACGTCGCCGTTGATGGTCAGCGTCGTGTGGGGTGCGATTTCATCGCGCAGTTTTTTGATTTCGGGGATGAGTTCGTAGTGCGCGTCGACCTTGCTCATTTCCTTGCGGGTTCGAAGGTGGATGGTCAGATTGACGACGTCTTGCTGCAGAATGTGCGTCAGCCAGCCTTTCCATTCGTCCGTACGTACGTCACCGAGGCGTGTTTTGACGCTCACGGGGAGGCCGCCCTCTTTGGCTGCGGCAATCAGTTCGGCGGCGAGTTCCGGCGTGCGGATCAAGCCGCTGCCGCCGCCGGTTTTAACGACGTCTTTGGCCGGGCAGCCCATGTTCAAGTCGATGCCGGCAAAGCCCTGTTCGGCCAAGCCTTTTGCCATGAAGGCGAAGGTTTCCGGCTTGTTTCCCCAAATTTGCGCGACCATCGGTTGCTCGTCTTCGGTGAAGGCTAAGCGTCCGCGGGTGCTGGCGCGGCCCTTTTCGCTGAAGTAGCTCGAGGCGTTGGTGAATTCGCTGAAGTAGACGTCAGGCCCCCCGGCCGCTTCGACGACATGACGAAAAACGACGTCGGTAACGGCTTCCATCGGCGCCAAGATAAAGAACGGTTTTGGGAGATCCTGCCAGAAATTTTTCATACGTTTCCTATTGTCTCATGTATTTCGTTTTGCATAAAAAACATCTCTCATCGACCATAAAAATTTATGATGAATGAGAGATGCAGAGATAGTGAAATCCAAGCTTTTTGCGAACGGAACCTTGCGGTGCCGAGCGTCCCTCTTGCCTAGAACCGGTCTGTGAGCTAGTGCTCTTCGCCCTTGATGATCCTCTGGACGAGGCGTCCTTCGGAGCCGGCTTGGCTGGTCGTACGGTTGATGGCTGCCTGTTCGGAGTCCGAGAGGCGCTGACCGTTCGCCTGCGCTCGCGCGAGTTGACGGATCTCTTCCTTGCTTGCCATGTTGATCACCTCCTCGGTGGTCTCGATGTTGCGTGGATTGGGTGGGAGGCTTCCCTTCAGCGTGCGCTGCTGTGTGCGAACGCCATTGTTCGCGGGGAAGCCTCCCGGCTTTTGAAGCTTGGCCGGCCCCACTGCGCTAAGTTGGGGTTTTCTGCTTTGGGAGAGCAGAAACATAGCGCAGTGGGGACCCGTTCCGCAAAACCTTCCCGGGTTCTGCGGAACCTTTTCACTATCTCTGAATGTGCTGCAGAGAGATCGTGTGAGATGATGCCGATACTTTATCTATCATCCGCATGCATGT
>Ga0265780_10003684_pt1 | contig 20034 bp, 23 predicted proteins | sample P1T30metagenome_FD_192432 | JGI IMG/M metagenome (GOLD analysis project Ga0265780, IMG submission 192432) | Plant litter microbial communities from East Loma Ridge, Irvine, California - P1 T30 | ecosystem: Environmental > Terrestrial > Plant litter > Unclassified | place: USA: California...
CGCGGGATTGGACGTCCAGATACCCTCCTTTTCAGGAATGGTGCGCCATCGCCATCGTACGTTTCTTTACTATTCTATCAAACTCCCAAACAGCCACTATGTCTTTCTAGGAAATGCTCCGTCGAGGCGACCTCCGCTCCTATAATTCGCTTGCGCATGCGTTCATTGACATGAAGTTTTCAGCTTGCCACTACCGTTGCCACTTTCGCTTACGCCACACCGCACCTTCGCGAGTCAAGCTGAGGCCTTCGGCGAAGTCCGTAGATTATTGGAACACGAAGAAAGCATGGACAATTGAGGTATCGGGGTTGATCATTGGCAAAATGGCGACGAATAGGCAACAACTCGTGCTTGTCACATGCACGGAAGTCGTGAAATGGAGATCAGCGTGCCAGATGCGGTTCAGCTAGGGTAAAAGAATTGTACCCCAAGAGGCCGGAGATACAGCAAGAGTAGCTTGAGGCTACGGGCCGTATGAAACGACAAAATTAAGTTATTTCAGGATGCGGAGCTATTGGTATGGAAGAGGCGAGCTTTGAAAGCATTTGCAAGGACGGGAGTGGAGGCTCCATGAACTACAAGGAGAGACATGCGGGAGAAAAGAATCAAATTACGACTGAAAAATTATTGGAATCCAACGCAGTGCCGCATACAGTTTCTTCCGATGGTTATGTAGTTAATTTTCGCAAAACAGTACCTCAGTGATCGCAGAGCAGAGGACAGGCCGCCTTCGCAGGGCACTCTTTGTCGGAAGTCAGTCTTTCCAATGCCACCATATGGAATTTGTGTAGTCCACATAGGGAAAATGCTCCGAAATATGGGCCGGTGAGTACTCACCGGTTTTCTTTTGGGTGTGGTCAACTTCGAACCTACGCAGCTGGGGGCTTCTAACCCGTTGAGGGCATCGAGGTATCAAGGCCAATGAAGATGAGAAATTTTCAGCCTGGACGCCTCCGCTACAGTTTTTCATCTATAACTAGGCTTTTTCAGCAAATGTCACTAGGGCTTGGAGGACTCAACTAGTGTGATACATACGTGCAACTTCTGTGGCCAACGGCGGTGACCGGGCCATAGCCAAGTGCAATCAAAATTGTAATCCAATAATGGCCATACATCAGGATTTCAGGAAATGTATGGCTGATTGATGCCTAGTCAGTCCGCAATGGAGAGTTTGTACACTGCGCATAGCTTAATTGCCTCGGATGCGCGGGAAGATTTGCCATATGACCAACTTCTACGGACAAGCTTTCCGGGCATCAAACGTCAATGCTGTACGATGTGTCTAAAAAAGTCCAATTCTTTCTTCAACTCGTCGATCGCTCCCGAGGTCGTCTAGACTCCCATAGCTCTTTGCTTCGAGATCTCGTTAGGCAATGGTGCTTCGATCTTGCTTTGAACAGTGCGCTTCTGCCTTCTGGGCATCGCAATGGGTGCTATGCGTAGAGTCCTACTAGTTGTTCCGTAGAAACATAGGTGACAACCTTCTTGAGGCGTCCCATGTCCTAGAGTGGACTGAGCGAAGGATGAAGGATGATGGATCGGATTGGTTGTCGATGCGATGTCCTTGCCCTTCGTATAGAGGACTGGGGTTTAAGCTGTACTACACAGTCATGCGACAGCAACACATCTGATACTCTGCCGTTGCCTGCCGTGCTATGCGTCATAGCAAACAGTCTCCGATTCGTACTCCTTCCCGCGGAATGGTCATTCCAGACCAGCATGCTATCCGCCAAACATGCTTCGCCTATAGAGATCTAGAAGCGTCTGACATTGCCTAAATTCAAGAAGGCAACATGGGCCACCGGTTCGCTGAATCCTCCGATCGTCGTGCGAAGCGCACCATGCAGATAAGATATCTGAAAGTCACACAGTCGCCGGTCAAAATGAGAAGGGCGAGTTGGTTCACCTAGCCCAGAACGATGGTCACCGAAAGGACTCGCACTGATCGAAGATTAGGTGAGGAGAGAATGATACGCCACAACGACTCACGCGACGCCAAAGCTTCTTCGATGACGGCGCAGGAGTACCTCGTACAATCCTTGTCCTTCCGAACATGTCATCATAAGGATTCATCGCTTCAATATTGGGCTATGCCCCGTAATCAAAGCACACTGAGTCACTGCGACCCCTTGGAGGCCTAGCTAGACAGCGTGAGATTTAGCATTCAACACCGTTTCCCCATTAACATACTCGCAACCTGAGCTTCTGAAAAGCATCGACCAATCATTAAATCCATCGATGTCGCAACTGAAACGATCAAATGGGTGTCGGCGACAAAAGAGTAGCCGCCCCACGTCAGTATTACTTTCTAGGCGACCACGCTCCTAGTCGCCCGAGGCCGTCCATGTCCGTGTCTCACCCCTGCCGCAATGCGAAATCTGCTTACTTCTTTGTTCCTGAAGATCAGTGTCTCAGTCAGCAGCCTTCGGCCTTGCGCACGTGTATTGGCCCCCACATTCCCGCGTTTTGCGGGACGATTGCCTATATGCCGATGGTCCTTCACATCCGATGAGTCGGAAGCCGGAAATTTAAGCATGCTCGAGCAATGAAAATCCTAGTGATCATGCACGTGCATAAAGTTGCTTTTTTCAGCCTTATCTCATGATGCTATCTCGCAAGTGATATCGGGCGTTTACATGAAGTAAAGGAAGTTTCAACTATGACTTTTTCGGTGCCTGGTAAGGTCATATCTTACCATTGAAGTAGTCAGGCGTCCAAAACATCCTTCGTCATCATTCCGGGGCTAATTTAGTTCCGGATTTAATAATGCCTTGGACGTTGACAACAGCCCTGCCATTACATATGCGCAACCACCAGAATTCATGATGAAGTTAGCTTCAAGTCGAGCATGACAGCCTCGCCAGATGGAATTGATATTACAGGCTTCCACGACATTGTGTGGGTGACCCGACACCACCTATGCTGTATTCCAATAGCCTCATCATACAGACCTGGGTATAGACCGAAATCAAATCGTGTTTCTTGCCGCTCGAAACGTCGAGTACTAATTGGTCAGAAACGTCACAATCGGTCCGTACACATCTGCCCAAGGATGCAAGGCAATTTACCGGTTCAGAAACGTTGTAAGCATGTAGCCTGGTCGTTGGGAGAGGACTCTGAGTCCATACAGATCTATGCATGCGCAGACCGATGAGAAGTACAATACACCTGGGTGCTCGCGATGCAAGGTATAGTTACTCGAAAAGCCTGCTGAGCGGGGTAGGTCATCTGAAGCTTACATTATTAGCCTAGTTCATTCTTACCCACACTCTGGGGCACATACAACCTGTAATGATGCCCCGCGGCAACGGCCCTGGAACACCCAACTTGTCTTGTGCCCCAGTAAGGATACTGATCAACGATTCGTGTAATGGAGTCTCAATCTTGTCTAACACGCTATAGGACAAAGCTCATCCCTACACTTCTACACTACATATTGCAGTGTAAGCCACAGCCTTGCAACCCACGCCCTCCAAGAGAACGGATTTCTGTTGATGGTCGCCGAAGTTCCCTCCCGTAGTGATCTTCCTTTTCTTGAGATGCACCACTTCATCAGAGACCTCCTTGAGTGCATCAGTCAAATCTTGGACTACACCTAAACATTGTATGGATCTCCGGCTTTTATTTCCGATGCATTCGATAAGAACATTAGCCACCCGACCTCGTACGGTATTTACGGTATTGGCTAAGCGGCTAAACCACGGTACCTATCGCACTTTTACTCATTATCTGCTTCTGAGCTGCATTGAAACTTTCTATCTATGATGACGAGACATGTACGTGGCGCGCATCATGCGCGGTGGTGTGGGGTGAAGATCGATTGGTAGATACCTAGGTATATCTTCAGCTGACTTTGAAGGGACACGCGTAACGGCGCGTGTCTCAACGATGTGCTGATGTTGATGATTGTGCGTACTTGGTACGCAAATGGATAATCGGTAGTGAGCATGCCGTCTATTATAGTCCATGTTGGCATCCCCGGGTATGACGTGGCTATATCGGGCCATGATGGGGTCTCATACTACCTTGTTTGTACTAGACTCCCATTTTGCCATATTTGAAGTAACATGCCGTTGTGGTATTCAAGCGATGACGACATCTAGGTCAAGGGCTGCAGCGTCTGTGTGTTGTTTCACATCTCGGAGATTCTACATTACTGGCCGCTGCTGTGAACCCACACAGTACGGTACATGCTTCACACATCGATTTAATGTTATGTTATCATTCAAACATTCTCAAAAGAGCCCACATGTTGACGTATGGAAGACCTGTTAGTAGTGATGATCCGGATGAAACCAGTGTTGTATAAATATTTCCGCCAATGTTCCCAAGACTGCATGCTAATTGCGATACGTGAGAAGCGCGAGAATTACTTCCGACACATAACCAGTTCAACATGGACGAGTTGGTATGCAACACTTCAGTTTTGAGGAACACCGTGCTTGAAGTGCATTGCACACCTTTCGACGAGTGATACAGACATATGACTTGCACCCAGATGCAATGTCTGATGCCAGATACACGGTTAACATCTTCATTGGTGAGCTTGACAGAAGAGTTGGGGGCTAGAGTCGTATCGATAGCACGATATGAAACCAGTTCAGAGGATTCCCATGCACTTCGTACAGCTCTATGCGCTCTTGCTTGTACCCTGTCTGTGACTCTAGCAATCAGCTACAGTTCCGGACTTTGCTCAAGACCGCAAGGCAAACACATGCTCGCCCAAGGCTTGAACTGCTGCAAGTCTAATAAGCCAATACCCGATTCCACCGGTCAAATTGTGACAACAATATCCGAAAAGCCTCATCTTTGCATTCCATGCTCCACAACTATGCAGGCCGAGTTCCTCATCACTACAGCTCTTACCATATGCGTAAACAGTGGAAGAGATGTGCTGTACAATTTGCTGTTTGTGGACCCCACTTCGATTTGGTGCAACAGGGAGCCAATCTCCTTTTCCCATATGCGTTAGCCCCATCTATTGGGCTGCGACAGTAACCATTTGCGACAATCAGTGTTCCCTTTACTAGGATCGCGTGTTGGCCCGTAGCCCCGAGTATAGCGTGTGTAGATGTGATGCGTGCTAAATACAACTCAGCCGTACTGGACGGTGGCCGGCGAGATGTGCGAGAAGAGATCCGACAACGTGGGCAAGCCTATACAATCTAGTATTTGTGAGGGTCTGTGCAACAAGCACCTTGGGTGCAGTCAATTCTCGACCTCGTGGCTGGCCTTTCGCTAACACGTAAGCTAATGTCACTGGATACTCACTCGATTCACTAGACATCTAGATGACTTGATAGGATACTCTCTAGAATTAGTCTTCCAAGACATGCAGAGCTTCGCGTTGCGCGTGGCTTCTATTTGACGATTCGATACCTACGTGTATGGTAAGCATTGATATTCGAAGTTGCGCACAGCAGTATCACAGAGTGGGGCAGAGAACTTCGTGTGCTGGTTGGGGCGGCTTCAAAAGGTTTCACACAGTGGTATCAAGTCGGTTGCGCATGGTTGCAGGACTTGGCTGATAGCGCTGCTGGGCCATGCGGTATTGTACATGTTACAAGACGTTGTGGAACGACAGTTTTTGAACAAGCACATTGATGTTCCGGATTGAGGCAAGATATCAAGTTGTTGTGAAACTGTGGTGAGATTCGGAAACGTCCAGACAATGGAGCAGGCAAAAAAAGGCAGGAGACTCGATGCGAGGAGATGTGAGAGAGGAGTCCGCGGCTGACTATAGAGATGTCATCCTTCACTAATTCTCAACGGAACAAGCTGTGACGGGGGAAGAGAAGACTGTGGAAAGGGGCCGGGAGTGCATGACGAGCGAGGTCAGCATGTGGTTCGTGGAGCGGCTTAAAACGGAACTAACATCAAAGATGGCCAGTCCGTCGAGCTGGCTGTTTTCAGGTGTGCGAAGGACCTCGTCGTCGATGCCTGAAAAATTGGCTATGCATGCAAGCCACGGTAGACCCATGACGATCGATCCTGGCACGCGCCGACACTAAGAAGCGACGGTTGCCTGCTTTGCCTGCTCATCAGCTTAAGAGGTGTCCGCCCACAATTTCGCAGAGCCGCACGCGTCCCTTTGCCTTGAACCAACGGCAGATATAGACTCGAACGTTTCCGGTTCAACTTGGAAAGGGTGCATCTGAACCGACGTAAATCCTTCATACCTCTTCAACTAGCACACTGTGTCGCGCGCGGCACTGCCGTCTTTGCTACAACGTGTTTTCCGGAGCGCGAATCCATTTAATCCTCACTCTGGAAGATATCGCTCGCTTTCTTGGGAACCGGAGCGTGGTTTCTATTTGGATCGCGAATGTGGCATCTTGGGCAGCAATATTCGAATCGAACCAATAGCGCAGGACTGTGTTCTGGAGGACTTTGAGCTTGCGACGCTGACTTATCGTAATCCACGCTAGCCAATGTTGTGGTTCTGGCAAATCAAGTCTCGCCGCTCAATCTCGCTTGACGACCGCCGACTACCACGATTCTGTTGCGCAATTGAGAACTACACCTGAGGCGATAAGCAAATCTGGAAAATGGACAATGCCCCCGTAGACATTCAGTCGAAATTCGTTAACGCGCTGCGCACACAGCAAAAGGCCGAATACTCACTTTCTAGCGCATTACCATGTCCGTTCCCAGGACACCATGGCCGCATGTTCCAGAGCATCGGACAGCTATGGGGTCATGCCAAACAAGCACATGATGAGGAAATTGCGCACCTTGACCCAGATCAAGCAAAAGAGAAGCTAAAAGAGGCTGCGCTCAAATTGAGGTGAGCGTGAAACAAGGCAAACTGTTGCCTGATATGCAAGCAGGCACCCACTAACGCCACAACAGGAGAACGAATACTTCATCTGAAGCCACAGCAGGGGGTGGCTCTGCGCCAGATATCACGAATCTGACATTAGAACCCGAAGATAAATCACGTCAATCATCACCTTACTCCGGTAAAAAGCGGCCTGCCGAGTCCGAGGGGCACGCACGTCGTAAAGCCCCAACTCACGTGGAAGTCGTCGATGCCGATTACAATCGCAGCATCCCTTATTCAGTCGTGCCTGAACATGCCCGGAAGCCAGATGCTACACGCTTATTCGACCCTAATCAGGCTTCCCCCAAAGCCGCATCAGCTCATCCATCAGCCCCAGTGGCTCCTAGTGATTGGTCCCGTGATGCCGCCAAGAATAGTCAATTCAAGGCTTCTCAGCCTCAGTCTCCATCTCGTCCTTTACCTCATCGGACAGCTCCCAAGGCACAATATCCTCACCGTCAACCGGGCTTAATTGAGTTACAGCGATATGACCCACGGTATCCAGGCCTGCTCTTGCAGCCAGATAGCCGGCCCATTTCTCAAGAACAACTTGCGTCAGAAGTAAAATCCATATATGCTGGATTAACAATGGTTGAGACCAAATGCATACATGTAGACAGAGCACAGGCCACTGCTGCACAAGATTCCTCGGACCCAGGCCATAAACTTGCCTCGGATCACTGGCAAGCCTTAATTGCGTTACACCGTACTTTACTCCATGAACACCACGACTTCTTCCTGGCGAGCCAACACCCGTCGGCTTCGCCAGCACTACGTCGTCTTGCAGCTAAGTACTCGATGCCGGCTCGCATGTGGAAGCACGGGATACATTCTTTTCTGGAATTGCTCCGACGTCGGCTTCCAGACAGTATTGATTATATGTTGGCCTTCATCTACCTAGCTTACCAGATGATGGCCTTGCTTTACGAGACTGTGCCAGCTTTTGAAGATACTTGGATCGAATGCTTGGGCGATCTCGGGCGTTATCGTATGGCTATTGAAGATGAAGATATTCGGGATCGGGAGACTTGGGCTGGAGTGGCACGCTCCTGGTGTACGGTTTGCTGTAATCTGTACTAAAGTACATTCAACTGACCCAAGTATAGACACCAAGGCTGCCGACAAGAACCCGACTGTTGGACGCTTGTACCATCACCTCGCTATTTTGGCGAGACCTAATGCACTCCAGCAGATGTACTATTACGCGCGATCTTTAACCTGCGTAAAGCCGTTTCTGAGTGCGCGAGAGAGCATTCTTACCTTACTAGATCCGATCCTGGGACGCGCTGCGGCAACGTACTCGCACGCCCTTCCTATCGACACTAACTACATTAAGGCACATGCTCTTTTGTTCGAGAAGCTGTCCCTCGATGACTTTAAACAAGCAACGACTGAGTTCACCAATAATTTAGACAACCACATCGGCCGTGTGACGGCCAAGTGGAAAGAGCAAGGAGTGTACATCGCTGTCACGAACGTGGCTGGCTGGTTCAACTACGGTGTCGACGACAACGCTTTCCGCCAGGTATTCCTCACCGAGCTCGTTGAGAAAACGAAGAACAACCCGACAGCACCAGAAGAGCAACTCCGCACCGCATCTCCAGCAGATCAGCAAGACCCAACGCCACCAAGCGTCCCTGAACACGAGCTCCTATCCACAGTGAACTCACTCTGCTCCCAGCCGCATTTCGAACAAGCCAAGGCCCTCACCTTCGACACCTTCGCCCTCGCCCTCCGCCGCATCGGCGACAAAAACGTCCTTCCCCACGTACACATCATGCTCTCCTTCCTCAGCACCTTCGCCGCCAACAAATACGTCTCCCACCTCCTCGCCGACACGCCGTGGGCCGAACTCGTTGCCTTCCTCAACACGCTGATCAAAACCGAGGGCCAGATCCAGTCTTCGATCCAATCGCAAACCACCGACTCTTTGTTCGCCTCTCCCGTGTTCCCCGCCGAGGGCGAGCGAAGCGACGAGCTGCCTCTTCCCGAAGACTACCTCGTGCGCGGCCTGATCTGGGCGCACGCGTACTTCCCGAAGAAGTGGTTTGAGCGCGAACATGACGAGGAAGAGCGGTATCTTGAACTCGCGAGCACGGTGAAGAGTCGCATGGAGCGTGTATTGAGGCTGGGGTACACGCTGGCATCGGTAAGTCCCCCGTCTCTCGCTGGTAGTTGTGAAAGCCAAATACTGACGTGGAGATAGCACGGGCGATGGATAGCTTACGACGCAGGATCCCATACGTTTTCCCTTCTTTCCTGATACGTTTTTTTCAACATGAACGTTTCGCTTTCTTCCAGGTTTTTCTGTTTGGGTGCGGGTGTTTGGCGTATGGGATCCTCGTACGTATGGGCTTGTCGCGCATCCCGGCTTCAACGCGTGTGGTATGGTGGCAATTGAGTTTCACGGGCGCGTTGAGTCTGAAGCAGGCGACGATTGCGGCGTCCGGGTCGGGTTGGGCGGAACAAAAAAAAAACAAAGAAACAGCAAAGAAAGCACTGACGACTTCACGAGCACACATCATTCATCCATACGTTTACATTTGGTAAATCTCCCCTTTTTACTCAACGTCCCAAAATCGGCGGATCATTCCCTTTTTATATACGTACTCTGTTTTGTGCGAGTCATACAAGAAACGTTTTTTTAGTAATGCTTCGTGCGCCCCTTTTGCACTGAGAGTGAGGCTGGGGCGGGCTTGCGCCCTCTGCTGTGATATGTGGTAGGAGAGGATATTAACAACGCACGCTTGCATGTTAAAACATGCGATACTAACGGCGTGTCTGAAGACTGGGGGGTGCGGTGCAATATGCCTGGCCAACCAGTCGATTTCTCTTACGAGAGAGCCGTGGCATTCTGATTGATTTGTAGTGCAAGCCGGGATTGTCTGATACATGGGAGTGAGAATGGTAGACTTGCGAACGGTGCTGGTCGCGATTCGGTGAACCAGGCGGGAGATACTGTTAACAAGGAGGATTTCAAAGACGGGATGCTAGGATGAAGTATCAGTAGGGCACACACGCGGGAGGAGTATGGGAACAGAGGTATATGTCAGGAGCGTGCAACGCGCGGGGAAGCCAGACGATGAGCTCGAAGGAGTCGTCTCGGCGCGCATGAGTTGGACAATTTCGAGCACAAGACACAAGTCCAAATCATCAGATCATTCCATCGTAATTCATTGCTCTCCGCTACACCACACCAGTCACGACATCAAAGTCCCTTCCCCTCAAGATACCCCTGCACCCTCTCCACAAGCTCCGCTTTCTTGCCCACTGCACTCTCTCCCCTCTGACTTAACCACGCCTTCAGCACCGCAACAGTCTGCTTGCTAATCTGGCCCTTGTGATTAACCGCCGCCATCTGCTCGTCCGTGAGGCCCTCATCCTCCCCCTCTTCCTTGACCTTCGGCTCCTTCTTGACACGCTTGGGCGCCGGCTTGTCGCCCGGGTCCGCCGACGCGCGCTTCCCACGGTGCGGGAACGTCGAGACGGCGAGTTGCGCAAACGCCGCTTCGAACGCCGTGGCGTATTCGAGGATATATTCGCCACATCGTTTATCGATCTGGCGAAACTTGGGCATCGTCTTATCATCTGGTTTGTCCGGTAATTCCTCCTCGAGCGCCATAGCTTGAAGGATGCGGTAGAACCACTGGAGGTCCGGGTTGGGGTACTTGGCCGGGTCGTAAACGCCCTTTGGGAGCTGGAGCTGCTCGATGATGATGCGCATCTTGTCGGTGAGGGCGTCGGTGGTTTTGAGCGTGTCGGCGGCGGGCGAGGGGAATTGGCGTATGTCATCGGCCCAGGGGAGGGGGACGAGCCAGAGACCTGGGGGCATGGCTTGTTCGCCGTCGTCGGTGGTTTGCTCTTCGGCGGGGATCAGGGCGCTGAGGACGGGGGCGGCGTTGCGCCGCGCGATAAACCAGACGAGGCCCATTTTCTTGGATTTGAGGAGTTTTTGCTGGAGGGCGGAGAAGACGCGCGTGGAGCCGATGAAGTCGACTTCGGACGGGTAGATGAAGGTTGCTTTGTTGGTGTTGGCCCAGATGGGGAGGCAGGAGATTGGCTTGAAGCCGATGATGCGGATGACGGGGTCGCCAAAGGCTTGTCGGATCTTGATGATCTCTTCTGGTGTGAATGTGACGGCGTCACCTCCAAACTTGTATGCCTTGCGAAGCTCCGTCTTCTCCACCACGCGGGCTGTGTCATCGGCCATGTGTGACGTTGAAGAGGAGACAATCTGTGGCTTGTCTCCGCCGACCCAGACGTAGCATGATTTGGCATGTTCTTGACGCTTAATCAAGATGTAGCCTTTCACACCTATCCGCAAGTCCGGGCCCAACTCGAGTGGCAGGCTGAACAGAGCGCGGCGCGGTGTGGCTTTTGAGTTTATCGACGAGATCAACTGCTTGAGCAGGGTTATGCCCTCGCCACCTTTTGCGAGCTTCGTTGTCGTCGCGACCGCAACAGGTGCATCCGGATCAGACGGTGATGTGGGGTACACGAGATCGTCGTAGAAGCGCGATCGATCGAAGGTCTGGTCTGGTTGTGAGATGGGGAAGAGGTCGATGGTGCACCCTAGGTCATACAGATCACGTGCACGAGTGACTGCTGTGTCCTTATCCGCCTTGACTTTGACCGGATAGTCGTTGTCTGTGACAAGAAACAATCGTCTTGAGGAGAAGTTGGGTGCTTTGGTTGTGAAGATCTGGTTGGCGCAGAACAGCACTGTCGCTATGCTTGCGCCGTCTTTCGCTGGCTTGAGCATCTGCTCTGCCTCTTCCTCGTCCTCGACCAAGTCTCGCAAGCGCTTCACATCCTATGCTGAGGGCACGTCCAGGTCGGCTAGCAGGTAGCAGTGCTGGAACGTGCTGTCGCCGTCTTTGAGGTCCGTCTTCTCTGTGCCAAACAGCAGTATGCCCATCATGTCGTTTGGATTCGAGATGATGCGCTGCTGCATAAGCTGGTAGGCGCATTTCAGTGCGGCCGACGTGGGCGAGTCGCCATCTGCTTTCTTGTCTTCTGTCTTGGGCGGGCGCTCGAGCATGGAGGCGCTGACGTCGATGGCGAAGAGGATGGCATCTTTCATAGTCTTGTATGCCTAGAAGGTGTGAGAAGGCGGCTTGAGCCGGCTGTGGAATCGGGGCATACTGAATCGTCAATCTCGTCGTCGTCGTCCTCTTCCTCGCCCGGCCGATTGTCTTGCATATCCGCCATGCTGATGCGCTTTGGACGAATGCGCGCGTATGAAGTTGATTGAGAGTTGACAGCGCCAATTCGTGAGTTTGCCCAAGGCCAGTGAAGTAAAAGCCGAATACGCAATCGTAGACTGAAGGCGGTGGGAAACGAGCGCGGTTGTGGGATGTATATATCGAACAAGCCCGCCAGGCACCAGTCGCACTTGCCCCAGGGTGACGCGCCTGCCTCACGCGAAAACACGTGCAGCGTACCTGCCAATGCTGCAAGTGCTTCGGCTAGATGCCGCCTTAGCGTATAGTCGCTCGTCATCGTCCGTCAAACATAGTAGCCGTCATTGGCCAGACAAGTGCCATACAAACTAAATTCCGTGAACGCCTCGGTGACTTTCTCCTCCCATGAGCTCCCCCCGCAAGCTTCTGACTAGATTCCACTCTTTGCCGTCCATTGATACTTTTGCAATGGCTCTTCGCACACCTCTTGCCCGGGCGGCGAATAGAGCTACATCGTCAGTTTCAACTCGGGCTTTCTCGGCGTATTCACTACAATTCCGGAGAGGCAACGCGACGGTCGCCCCAGTCAAGCAACATGTCGCGACCGGATCGAAAGGACCCACCGCCATGGTCTTCATGAACATGGGCGGGCCCTCGACAACCGACGAGGTCCACGGTTTCCTCTCCATGTTATTTGTTCGTTACTCCGACCTCTGCCACCATCACAACTAACACCAGACACCAGGCCGACAAAGACCTCATCCCCCTCGGCCCCCTCCAAAACTACATTGGCCCCTATATCGCCCGCCGCCGGACCCCCAAGATCCAAAAGCAATACGCAGAAATCGGCGGTGGCTCGCCCATCCGCAAATGGAGCGAATTCCAAGCCGCAGAAATGTGCAAGATCCTCGACAAAACTTCCCCAGAGACAGCGCCGCATAAGCCATATGTCGCGTTCCGATACGCAAACCCGCTTACAGAAGACACGTACAAGAAACTGCTCGCCGACGGGTTCGGCGGCGGCAACGGAGGCCGGGCAGTCGCCTTCACCCAGTACCCGCAATACTCATGCTCGACGACGGGCTCCTCGCTCAACGAGCTGTGGAAATGGCGCACGCGCCTCGAAGGCAAAGACGCCGACGCATCCGGCGCAATCAAATGGTCCGTAATCGACCGCTGGCCGGCGCACCCAGGCCTCGTCGAAGCCTTCGCGCGCCACATCGAGGCCAAACTCGCAGAGTACCCTGCCGACCGGCGGGACGGCGTGGTGCTGCTGTTCAGCGCGCACTCGCTGCCCATGACGGTCGTCAACCGCGGCGACCCGTATCCCGCCGAGGTCGCGGCCACCGTGTACGCCGTCATGTCCCGCCTGGGCATGAAGAATAAGTACCGCCTCGTGTGGCAGAGTCAGGTTGGGCCGCAGCCGTGGCTCGGCGCGCAGACCAGCGATACCGTCAAGGAATACATGAAGAAGGGCCAGACGGACATGCTCCTCATCCCTATTGCGTTTACGTCAGACCATATCGAGACGCTGTATGAGCTCGACAAGGAGGTCATTGGCGAGGACGCCGAGGGACATGAGGGCGTGCGCAGGGTGGATAGTCTGAACGACAGTCCGGTGTTCATCGAGGCGCTGGCGGATATTGCGAAGAGCCATTTGGATAGCGGCAAGGCGACGAGTCAGCAGATGCAGCTGCGCTGTCCGAAGTGCACGAGCGAGAGGTGTCAGGCCAGCAAGGAGTTCTTCGCGGGGCAACAGAGCGTGTTGGACGCGGCGGCGTAGATCGATAGCGGACTGAGATATAAAATGTACACTAGCGAGCGAGCAGGACATGTTATGTGGCATGAATGCATCACAGGAAGCACATTGAACATCATATCAAACTCGGTCAAATACAGCATACATGTCTCTCCTCAAAGCGCATGATTCATAGAATTACACTCTCCAGAAATCTATCATCCCCAACCCTTGCCCCTCACATCCACGTCACGTCCCTCCTCTACGACGTCCTCGCAACACTCTCCTTCTCGCCGCCCATGTCATGTTCCTTGTAGTAAAAGTTCTCCTCGGGGATGCGTCCGCGCAGGAACTCGGGCTCACTGCCGCGCACGTAAATGTCCTCGTACAGCACCTTGCCCGTGGCCTCTGGGGGCGCCATCTGCTCGGCCTCTGCGACCTCGGCGTCGACGTCGGAGCGCGCCTGCTTGTCGATGGACTTGAGCTCGTCCTCGGAGGTGATGCCCCAGTCGAGGAGCTTGGTCTTGAGGCCGGCGATGGGGTCGTTGGTGGAGCGCATGCGTTGGATTTCCTCGCGGGTCTGGAGGTTTACATTAGAATTATTACAGGTTTTCAGAAGAAGGGGAGGTAAGGCTTACGCGGTAAGTCGTTCCGGGGTCGGACATGGAGTGGCCTCCGTAGCGGTAGGTGACGTATTCGTAGACGAGCGGGCCCTTGCCGGCGGCGGCATATTCCTTGCCGTACTTGACGGCGGCCTTGACGGCGAGGACGTCCATGCCGTTGATCTTGAGACCGGGGATGTATTGGCCGCGCTTGTAGTAGTCTGTGATGGCGGAGGAGCGGTTCGCAGCAGTTCCCATGCCGTACTTGTTGTCTGTTGGCTGTTAGCTGAAATCCCGCTGACTTGACTATCGTGGTCTACGCACTCTCGCAGCCGAAGATGATGGGCAGGTTCCACAGCTTGGCCATGTTGTACGCCTCAAAGACCTGGCCCTGGTTGGAAGCACCGTCTCCGTAGAGCGCAAGCGTCACATTCTTCTTGTTCTCGTACTGGCAGGCGAAGGCAATGCCCGCGCCGACGGGGACCTGAGCACCGACGATACCGTTTCCACCGTAGAAGCCGGGGGCGAACATGTGCATGGATCCACCCTTGCCGTATGCGATACCCTCTCTCCTGCCGAGCAGTTCGCCGATGATGGACTTGACGGTGCCTCCGCGCATGAGAGCGAAGCCGTGGCAGCGGTAGGCGGTGATCAGGTGGTCCTCGCGCTCGATGGCGTGCTCGATACCAACGGCGACAGCTTCCTGGCCGGTCGACAGATGGCAGAAACCGCGGATCTTCTTCTCCTTGTAGAGTCGGTCGGCGGCCATTTCCATGCGTCTGCGTCTGATTAGAACAATGCGCTCCTGCACGTATAGTGGGTGTCCCTACCGCACGGCGACCATGTCGTAGTACATCTTCTTCAGCTCGTTCTTGGTGACCTCGAGCGTGTATGGCGGCGGGTCGAGCTCGTATGTCTCGAAAGCCTCATCGGAGAGGCGCACCTCGAAGGGCTTGTCATCCTCCTACTGCCTGTCAGCCATCTGTCCCAGTCGCGCACACGTCGATGCAGGGTATAAGAGCTCCTCCTACCGTGGGCACGTTTTCCGGGTCGGCGTGCGATGAAGCCGCGTCGGTGGTCACGCTTCTGAAGGCCGGACGGGTCGCGATGGGGGATGCGACATTGCGTCGGAGGGGCGACGCAATGCTTCGCCTGAATGTCCGTGACAGCATGGCTATACCGGAGTGGAGGTAGCGGGGATTGTGGTAGAGGGACGGTGTTTGGGGACGTCTGAAAAGATTAGAGCTCTCCCGCGCCAACTCCGATCCACCTCAAAAAAGGGTCCAAGCTCACGATTGTCCCAACGGAATCTTACCACGATAATAAACAGGGCATCACTAGTCACTTTGCTGACCTCACGTCACAGTTGGGTATCACATTGCTGATACTAATGACTGGGTGAAGAATAGTCTCATTCATGTTCACGGGGTATCAAGTGCTTTTGCGCGACCAAAATCACAGCCAATAGCATCGGCGCGACGTCCGAACAATGCCTCTATCCCTCTCCGCCGCTTGCATTCTCGTCCTCCGAGTCCTCCTCATACTTGGCCTGAGTCGACTTGGTGCCGAGACTCTTCTTAGTTGCTTCAACGCCTCCGGAAGTCAGGTACAGGAATTGCGGGTCCCTCCAGTTGTCGAGATGTGTAAAGAAGGCGTTGAACCTAGCCATCGTTAGTGCCGGACGGTAGGTGGAGGGAGAATGTAGACTCACTGATTACCCTGCGCCTCTTCCCGGAAGATACGCTGGTAGATCTCCCGCTCCTTGAACTCCTCAATCTTGTCGTTGTACCTGTTGAAGTCGATCTTCTCACGTCCAGCCTGCTTGGCGGACTTCTCGTTGTATGAGTCGAACACCGGGCGCTCGAGAAGCAGTCCCAGACCTGGTACCTTGGGTATCCGCACAATCTTGTTGCCGAAGCTCTCCATCATGATTTGCTGGTTTGACCCACACCGCACAGTAAGCGCGGCCATGCCAACCATCTTCCTGATCTGATGCATCATGAAGCTCTGACCATGCACCTTCAAGCTCAACCACTCCGTGTCATTGATGATTATAGGCTTCGGCGCCACTTTGAAGCTCTTGATGTATCGCTGTGCGGACTTGTCGCTGAACTTCTTTTGGACGGTGTAGTTGTGGAACTTGTGCGTTCCGAGGTAGTTGTCGAGAGCTGACTGGACTCGAGCCTGTCGCTCTGGAGAAATGCGGTAGGCTTTTTTTGCGGACAAGTAGGCTGCCTTTAGGGCCTTTACAGCCTCTTCAAGCGGGGAGACGTGGACGGTCTTTGAAGGTAGGGGTACTGAGCCATCGGTCTCCGCATCGAGAGTCAAGTTCGGGTCCTGCTGTTGGATGGCATCCACCATATCCTTCACCTCATCTTCGGGCTTGTCAACGTTCATTGGCTCGCCAGCGTCGGGCCTAGCCGTCTCTTCAGCAGCCTCTTCCTTGGGCGGGGCAGGCTCCTTGCCTGCTGTGTCAATGGAGGCATCGATCAAGGGATCACCTGGAGGCGCATCGACCGCATCCTGTGCATATAGAGCTTCCTCTACGAGCGGACGTATCGAATCGTCCAGGCTGTCTAGGATAGGCTTGATGTACTTCTCTTCTGTCTCTGGCCAGAAGTGGGCTACTTCGGCCTGTCTCGCACGGTATGCATGCACGTCACCTTCTGACTCTGCATATTCCTCCAGCTTCTTCCCGAGGAAGCTCGACGGGTGGGGTGGAAGGAACGAGTGGGTAGGGATCAAGTACTCGTACCAGCGCGAGTCGCACGCCTGGTAGCAGCTGAATGCACCGGTCGTCCGCTGGATGCCCCAGACCCTGATCTGCTCCGAGAGGTGGCTGTTGATCTTTTCGATAATGTCGGCCTCCTCAATGATCAGCTTTAGGGAAATGACGTTGCCGGCAGCATGGACGCCTTTGTCGGTGCGGGCGCATCGGACGAGAGAAGACTTTTTGGGGTCGTCGGCGTTTGCTTTTGAGATGGCACCCGCCGCAACGAATGCGGTGAAGAGGTCGCCCTCAATGGTCTTTTGCTTGTTGTCGATTTGCATGCCCTTGTAGCCAGTGCCCGAGTAGCCGATCATGACGGCGACTTTGCGCTTCGGCCTGCGCTCCTCGGCCTCGACCTCTTCGGCGGGGAAGGCAGCCGGGAGAGCGGGCTTCTCGTTGTCGCCCTTTTCCTCGTTGTCCTTGTTTTTGTCCTGTTGTTCAGCATTGCGGCCTCGGCGGTCTAGTTGTGTGCTTCTGCTTAGTTAGAGCTGCGCATTCGCGGCTTGAGCAGCACTCACTTATGGTCTTTACGCCCCATATTCCTCTTCTTATCCGGACGGCTGCCGTGCTGAAGGGACCGACCGCCTCTGCCTCCCCGCTTGCCGCCGCCGCCGCGGTCCTCCCACTTGCGCTTCCTGTCGCGACTTGACGCGCCATTGTCGCCGTGGGGGCCCTCGTTGTCGGCCATGGCTGCAATTGGACTTTCCTGGGCAGCTTGCTCCGCAGTGTGAAGCGCGCAAACATGTGGTGGGGAGAAAAGTGAGAGCAGCTGGAGCTAAGGTGGGGACCTCGAGAGCTTCCTTCCTTTGATTTTCTCCAAACTTATCGATAGGCCAAGTTAGTGCCGCCTGCGCCACAGCTAGGTACCGCGGCCTTTACTTCCTACGCTTGCACTTTCGACTCGTCCATTCAACCTCACACCCGCCCTCACGTCAAACATCCCGAGGGCAAGTAATAAACCTACGACCGAGCCCGCCGGATACGTTCGACGCCGTCCCCAACTCGCTCTGACCGCAATTCTCGAGGAGCGAGCGCCGGCGCATCCACCGCTGTAGACAAAGCCGCTGCTGCCTTCAAGTCTTCCCCTACGCATCCTCGCCCACCACCATGAAGGACCCCGTCGAGACAGCCAAGCAGCTCGTGCGGACTGTAGTGCGCATGTTTTACGAGATCGAGCATGTGGTCGTCATGGATGCGCTTTGCTACCACGGCGCGCTGCCGGTCAACGACCTTGTCCTTGTTCTCGAAGCTGGCAAGAACACAAAGCACGTGGGCAAGATCGTGGGAAAGCTCAGGGAGGCAGGCATGTGTGCTGTGTAGGTATTACGTCTGTGATTGGTAAGCAGCGCTGACTGGCCCAGATACACGCAGCAAGTCATGCGCGAGGGCGCAACCAAGCAGACCAGCCGCGAGTACTACTACATAGACTACCGACGCGCCATCGATGCCTGCAAGTACAAGATCCACAAGATTGACGAAATGGTCAAGAAGAATGCGAAGCCGACCGCCGAGAAAGCTGAGCTCAAGTGCGCGCGTTGCAAATCACAATACACGACCATGGACGTCCTCAACAGCATCGATCCGGAACCGTCAGCTGAGTCGAGTGGGTTTATATGCTTGAGGTGTGCTCATCCATTGGACGAGATAGACGCAGGTGGTCAGGCCGATGACATAGCCGACGACACGCCGGCCAAGTTCAACAAGATGTTTAGTCCGCTCTTGAACCTGATGGCCGAGATAGACCAAATGAAGATTCCACATGTAGAGGGCAAGGACGCCGTTGATGCCAAGATTGACCTGCCGCGCGACAAGAACATCGACCCTGGCACAAGACACGAAGTTGTCGAGACTGTTGTTGCAAGACCCACGGCGGTCAGGGGCATAGACAATGGCCCAGAGAAGATCAGCATCCAGATCAGCTCTACTGCTGAGCAGAACGAGAAGCAGCGCGCAGCTGAGAAGGCACGGAAAGCCAAGACTGACACGCAAAACCAGCTTCCGGAATGGCACGTTCGCTCCACGGTGATCAAAGATGCAAATGGCACTACTACCACTGTCAAGGAGGAGTCGAACGGCACAGACTCGACGCTCATCAAGACGGAGGCTCCCGAGGCCGCGGGCGCTGAACAGGACCTGTCCGTCGTCTTTGCTCGATTGGAAGCTGAACGACAGAAAACTATCCAAGACGCTGAGGACAATGAAGACGACGATGATGATGACGATGAGTTTGAAGATGTCGCTGTAGGCACTCCAAGCACGGTTCCTGATGCAAAGCGGGTGAAGCTTGATTCCTCGGCTGCACCCACACCCTCGAATGCAGCGACGCCAGCAGTATCGAATGGCGATGGTGGAGACGAGAGTGAGGAAGACGAGTTTGAGGATGTGAATTGAAATTCTGCATAGCGTTGGCGTTGGTTGAATCATGGTCACGGCGTTCTATACCAATAGATGTAAAAGGGCTCTGTCCATTGGCGACAAGCAAAAAATGGCATGTATTTGTAGATCAGAGCGCAGTATACCGAAATCTATCTCGTGAAGACGCGTCCACTTTGTAATACCTAAATGTGTCGCTTCAGCCCTACCGACGGCGCCGAGGGAGGTTTAGGCGAAAGTCCGACATGCCACTTCATCCCCGCGTGCTCCAACAGGCCGTCCACCAGCCGTCCACACATGGACAATTGCCTGCGCCCACGACCTTCCTGCAGCCAATTCGCACCCTGAAGCCCCGCCCATGGATAACACGATATAACACGCTCAATCATGGCCGCCTCCGCAAAATCCCTCGCCTCACTCCTTGCACAAGCTTCGCTAGAGGACCACGACGAGGTCCTCAAAGCTGCCAACGGCGCAATCAAGAAGTCAAAAACAGATATTGAGGCACACCACGTAAAGGCGATAGCTCTGCTAAACCTTGACCG
>Ga0265780_10003685_pt1 | contig 20032 bp, 10 predicted proteins | sample P1T30metagenome_FD_192432 | JGI IMG/M metagenome (GOLD analysis project Ga0265780, IMG submission 192432) | Plant litter microbial communities from East Loma Ridge, Irvine, California - P1 T30 | ecosystem: Environmental > Terrestrial > Plant litter > Unclassified | place: USA: California...
AGATAACAAAATACCAGCCGATAATATACCGGCTAAAACACTTTTATATAATAATATCATAGTAATACACTTCGCATTTAAACGACGGCGAAAATCAGAAATTATAGCGCAGCTAAAAAGTAATGTGCAAATTATTTTTTCTTGAGTTAACTGTTTTAGCCCGGCCGCTTAATACCTGCCAAGTAATGCTTTGCATATTCACTTCATTATCAAACTAAGCGTTGCCAATTGCATGGTAATGCTGCCTGCCATATGCCTAATATACCTGTTTAATGCGTTGTTAAATTTAACCTATTGTAGAACTGCAAGTAACAAGAATTTTACTTTATGGGGTTATAGTTAATATAGAGGCGGTTTTTTAGCGCAAAGGTAATATAACTATGATATGCCTTTAACATGTAGTTAACATCATAGTTGGACTTTCGCCGATAAAAATACAGGCATTGAATTCCCCGAATAATTAATCGGAAACAACAACCTCATTAAAATGAAGAGAACAATTACTTATTTCTTATATACGCTATCGGTGCTGGTGCTTTGTTGTTATACGCCTTACCAGGTATACGCGGCCAAATCTGCTTTTCAGCAAAGTCAGCCTGCATTAATTACCATCAAAGGTACTGTTATTGATGATAATGATTTACAGCCCCTAATTGGCGTTACCATAAGCGATGGACGAAAAACGCTTGCGGTAACCAATTCGAGCGGTGCATTTACGGTGAACGTTCCATCCGGTTCTGCTATTACAGCAAGTTACATTGGGTATACGGCTCAAACTTTATCTTATACCAGCAACCAAAATAATGTAACCATACGCCTTAAAAGCAGTTCGGGACAATTAAACGAAGTTATTGTTACGGCCTTAGGGATTAAAAGAGACGAAAGAGCGCTGGGTTATGCGGCGCAAAAAGTAGATAGCACGGCGTTTACAAATGCGGTAGCCAGCAACTGGACCGACAACTTATCTGGAAAAGTGGCAGGTTTGAATTTGGTTAGAAACAGCGGCCCGGCAGGATCGAACAAAATTATTTTGCGTGGCGAGAACAACCTTACCGGCGATAATGAAGCCCTGATTGTAATTGATGGTGTGGTGGCTAGTAGCTCGGCCAGGAGAACGGCGGCATCATCGGGTGGTGTATATGGTACCTCCGGCGATATTATGCCTGCCGATTTCGGTTCGGCCTTAAATGATTTAAACCCCGATGATATTGAAAGTGTAACCGTTTTAAAGGGACCTGGTGCCTCTGCGCTTTACGGTCAGCGTGGTGCTAATGGCGCCATTATTATCACTACCAAATCGGGCAAGGCAAAGAAAAAGCTGGCCATTACTATCACGTCTAACAACACCTGGGAATCGGTTAATAAAAGCCCCGATATTCAAAACCAGTACGGGCAGGGGCAATTTGGAGTGAACTTTTTTTCTTACGGCGCTTCAGACGATGGTGGCAGCACCAATGGTACCAGTGCTACATGGGGAGCACCTTTTAATCAGGGAACAAGTTTTTATCAATATGACCCGGCTACTAAAATGAGAGGCCTCACCAGAACACCATGGGTAGCCTATGAAAATCCGGTCAAATCGTTCTTTAAAACAGGCTTTGAAACGTTGAACTCTATCAGTATTGATGGAGGCTATAAAAACGTGGGTTTGCGCTTGTCGGCCAACCACGGAAACGACAACTGGATTGTTCCAAACACAGGTTTGGCACGTACCAATGTTTCACTATCGGCAAATAGCGATGTAACTAAAAAGCTCAACATTCAGTTCAAAGCCATTTACAACAACAGAACCAGTGATAACCTTCCTGCAACAGGTTACGGTAATCAATCATTAATGTATTGGTTCATGTTTGCTCAACCCAACGTAAATACAGATTGGTACAGAGACTACTGGGCCCCCGGAAAAGAAAATGTGCAGTTTGTAAACATTACCACCACAAACCCTGAAAGCCCATACGCTATTTCAGAGCAGTATATTAATAAACAGCGTAGAAATGGTGTGATAGGCAATTTGCAAGCCACCTACAAGCTAACCAACGATTTAAGCTTAATGGTGCGCGGGTCTATAGATTACAATAAAGAAGCCCGTGAAACATTGCGCCCCTGGGATGCAGCGGGAAATAAATTTGCGCAGGGGTCTTACCGTGTGCAAGACATCACGGCTTATGAAATTAATACCGATTTCTTGTTGAGGTACAATAAAAAGCTTTCGAAATCTATTCAAATGAACGCCTCTGTTGGTGGTAGCCAGATGCGTAACGAATACAAAAAATCTGAGCTGAGGGCAGATGGTTTGGTTGTTCCGGGAGTATACAGCTTAGATAATAATGCTAATCCATTAATCTCAGTTCCGGATACTGCACGTTACAGAATTAACAGTTTTTACGGTTTAGTATCCTTCAACCTGAAAAGCTATTTGTATTTAGATTTAACCGGCAGGCAGGATTGGAACAGTACCCTGGCCACACCTTTAAGAACAGATAATGTAGGGTTTTTCTATCCATCGGCAAGTGCATCATTTATTGCTTCGGATGTATTTAAGCTGCCCAGATTCATCAGCTATTTTAAATTAAGGGCATCACTTTCGCAAGTGGGCAGCGGCGAAAAAATTCCATACCGTACTGCTTATAATTACGGCCTTGCTTCTAATGGAATTTATCCGGATAGCGCAATGACTAACCCTAATGTATTACCTAACCCAAACTTAAAGCCTTTAAAAACAACCACAGTTGAACTGGGTTCCGAATTGCGTTTATTTAATAGTCGTTTAAATTTTGATTTAGCAGTTTATAAAGGCAATACTAAAAATCAAATCCTTAACAGGGTGGTAGACAGGGCAACCGGTTACAACGTAGCCGTGTTTAACGTAGGTAATGTGCAAAACAGAGGTATTGAGCTTTCGGTTACCGGAACGCCTATACAAACCAAAAAATTCTCCTGGCAACTTACCGGAACCTTTACCGCCAACCGAAATAAGATTTTAGAACTGGCAGATAGCTCTGTAGTACTCAGGGCCGGTGCTTTAGGCGGTGGCGCAATTGTAGCTAATGTTGGGGGCAGTATGGGCGATCTGTATGGAAGAGGTTTGGTTCGTTCTCCCGACGGTAAGATAGTTTATGATGGGGTTACGGGTAATGCCAAAGCCGGTACCGATTTAGTTTACCTGGGCAATACCACGCCTAAATTCAGATTTAGCTTCGGCACTACGGTTACTTATCAGCGTTTCAGTTTTTCAGGATTGTTTGATGCGCAATTGGGTGCCGTAGCACACTCACTTACCTATTCCAGAATGGCTGCTTTAGGCAAGCTGGCCGTTACCCTGCCCGGTCGTTACAACGGCTTGGTTGGCGATGGTGTAGTGCAAAATGCCGATGGCACCTATCGTCCTAACGATGTGGTGGCCACTAACCTCGAAAATTTCTACACCTCGTTATATGGTTCAGACCAGGCAGAGGGAAGTGTGTTTAAAACCGATTACTTAAAGTTTAGGGAAGCGAATATCACTTATGCGTTTAGCTCCAAACTGGTAAAGAGAATAGGCATCAACAGATTATCGCTTGGTATATACGGACGTAACTTATTTATCTGGTCGCCCTGGCCAGCATTTGACCCCGAATTTGGTACGCTTTCAGGAACCGACATTGTTCAGGGGTTTGAAACCGGCCAGTTACCATCTACCAGAAGTTATGGCTTCCGTTTAGTTGTAGGCATCTAAAAAAACAGATCATGAAAGCACATAAAAAAATAACCAGCTATATATTGTTATCGGCATTTGCCACTTTGTTCTCTTGTAAAAAAGACTTTAATGAGGTAAATACCGACCCTATTGGCAAATCGTCTACCTCGGCAAACCAGCTGCTTGCACCGGCACTGGTCAATGTTCTATCGGCTAATATGTCGCGTAACCGTAGTTTTAATAACGAGTTAATGCAGGTTACGGTAGATATTAGCGATGCCGAAGGTAAAGTTTTCAGGTACGACGTAAGGCGTACCTGGGGCGATTCTCCATGGAATGCTTTTTATCCCGAGTTAACCAACCTACGCGATATATATACCATTGCCAGTCAACCTGCCACGTTAAATTCATCTTATAAAGGCATTTCTTTAATTACCCAAGCCTGGGCATTTCAAATCTTAACAGATGTTTATGGCGATATCCCTTACTCTCAAGCTAACCAAGGCAAAGAGGGTAATTATGAACCAGCTTACGATAAGCAAAAAGACATCTATCTCGATTTATTTACTAAGCTGGAAGAAGCAAATAAGCTACTAACAGAAGGTAAAGCCATTACCCCCACAGGCGATCCGGTATACCAGGGCGATGTTAGCAAATGGCGCAGATTGGGTAATTCTTTATACCTGCGTTTGTTGCTTCGTATTGCAGGAAAAGCGGAAGTTAGCGCACAGGTAATTGCTAAAATTAAAGAGATTGCCGATACCAACAAGGCCAATTATCCTATTATGGAGGATAACACCCATACTGCAAAAATTTTGTGGAACGGAACCAACAGCAGTACCGCGGTATATTCTTCTCCTTATATGGTTGGCGTAAGAGCGGTTGACTTCAGGACTCCGGCAATCACCAGTTTCTTTCTCGGGAATTTGACCAACTGGGCCGATCCCCGTGTTTCTGCTTCTTATGGTGTTAACGGCTACAATAGACTCGGCATTGCCGGAGGACCAGCTGGTTTAATTGGTGTGCCAAGCGGCTATGATACCGGCTCGGCTATTGTTAAGCAATCCTATTTTTACTCGGATGCACAAAGCGCTGCCGTAACGTTGCAAACCGACCCTAATACCGGCATCATCATGAATTGTGCCGAGGTAGATTTCATATTGGCCGAAGCTGCCGCCAAAGGCTGGATAAACGGTACGGGCGAAGCTTACTACATCAAAGGCATTGCAGATGCATTAAATTATTGGTTGCCCACTAAATTCACCTCAGTTTCCGATCCGGCTTTGATCACCTATATTAATGGTGCCGATATTGAATGGAATAACAATTTGCCTTTAGATAACACCACTGCAGGTACGCCCAGCAAAATGGAGCTAATTCAACTGCAAAAGTATTACGCCACGTTTCTGGTCGATTTTCAGGAGTGGTTTGAATACCGCCGTACAGGCCACCCTTTTCTCCCTAAAGGAACCGGCTTGGCTAACGGCGGCCGAATGCCGGCAAGGGTAAACTATCCATTGGTTTCTCAATCAACAAACCCAACAAGCTATAAAGCTGCTGTTGCAGCGCAAGGACCTGATGATATTAACACATTAGTTTGGTGGCAAAAACCATAAACCAATCACTAAATAACATGAAAAAGATAATATTTTACATTGCTGCACTTGTAGTGTTATGCATTACCTGGATGGGATGTAAGCGTGACAGTGATTATATCAAAATTTCGGTTAGTCCGTACATTTCAAACTTCGACCTGCGTCATCTTTTTAAAGGAGCAGATGTGGTACTAAATTCTGAAAACTTAAGTGGTGCAACTTTTATCAAAGGTGTTGTAGTTTCTGACCATAGCAGCGGCAACGTTCCGGCCGGTTTGCTAATTGTGCAAAACAGCCGTGTGGCAGGTAACGCCATCGACTCGCTAAGGGGTATCGCCATAAATATTGGTACCGAAGCCCCCAAATATCTTCCGGGCGATTCGGTGCACGTTAATATTTTAGGCGCTACACTAAAAAAAGCAGATGGAGTTCTAGAGCTTACCGGCGTGGCTCCTACAAATATTGATAAAAAGGCATCCGGTAAAAAAATTATTCTGAGAGCTGTAAACGCCGCCGCGTTAACCAGCAGACCTGAATTTTATGAAAGTACTTTAATTACCATCAGTAAAGGAAAAATGGATCCAAGCCCTGCAGCCATTGATGTTAATGCCGGCAATAAAACTATTAACGATGGGTTTGGAACAGCAGTTGTTCATACAGAAACGGCAGCTGCATTTGCCAATCAAAAGCCTGCACCATTTGCCGATATTACAGGAATTGTGTTTAACACGGCTTCAGGTGTTCAGCTTTGGCCAAGAACGGCGAACGACATCTATCCCCTTGCCGAAATTATACCGTCTGCATTGATCATTACAGGTTACCTTACAGACCCTGGGGGCGCGCCAGGTTCTGACGCAAACAATGAATATATTCAGTTTAAAGCTACTCGAGACATTAACTTCGCCGTAACACCATTCTCGGTTGTAACCTGTAACAATGCAGGTATCTTGGCAGCTCCAACTACAGGATGGGCTTTTGGTGGCGTAAGAACGTATAAAATCAACATTAATTCAGGAACAGTTAAAAAAGGGCAGTTCTGTTATGTAGGCGGAAACAAACTAATATGGGGCAGTAGTTCTACAGATATTAGCAATGCCGTATGGATTTCCAGTAAACAATACTCTACCGTGAACGGCGATGATTTTGGAACAGCAACAGCAAACCTGCTCGCCAATAGTGGTAATGTTGCGGGTGTAGCGGTATTTGCAGGGCTTACCGTAACCGGAAACTCGGTTCCGTTAGATGTAATCATGTATGGCGGTAACGGAACGGTATACTCGGCCGGCCCGCCAGAGGCAGGCTACAGAATTACCAATACCGATCAGTACAGCACCATTCAAAACAGGTTAACCGTACCATTTTATGGTGCAGGCACCAACAAGAACAAGTTTGGTTTCCCAACTACCACAGGCATGTTCACCATGTTAGGTGGTGTTTACAATACTACCGCGGGTACCTGGCCCACCGGCAGAACGGCAAAGTTTATTCCCTTAACTATTTCATCGCCCCTGTCGGCTATTGAAGAAGCTACGGGCTTTACTACCATTGTAGATAAATAAGAACTATAGCATAAAAAAAGCCGGTACTATATTTAGTCGGCTTTTTACATTTTAATAAGTAATAATACCATCAAATGAACCGCAGATTATTTGTACAACGTTCACTCCTATTAACAGGCTCATTAGCTTTAACCTTTAAAAGTACCTTTGGCTTTGGCAAAAATGCAGCGGTTACCGGTAAGGTAACAGCCGCCGGTAAGCCGGTTGCTGGTGCGCTGATTTCTGATGGATTTAGTATCGTTAAAACCGGGACTAACGGTACTTATCAAATCACCACCGATGCTAAAGCCGAATTTGTGTTTGTCATCGTTCCGGCCGGCTATGAAATTCCGCACGAAAAACAAATTGCAAACCATTACCACCGCATAAGCGATGGCGGCAGTTTTGATTTTAAGCTGAAGCCGCTTAAAAAGAATGATAGCAAGCACAGCTTCATTGTATGGGCCGATCCGCAGGTGAAAAACAAGAAAGATGTAGCCCAAATGCTGGCACAATCGGTACCCGATACGGTAAGAACTATTAAAGCTTTAGGTGCCGATGAATTGGTGCATGGGATAGCCGTGGGCGATTTGGTGTGGGATAACCATGAACTGTTCCCGATGTATAATGAGGCCGTGGCCGAAATGGGTATTCCGTTTTACCAGGGACTGGGCAATCATGATATGGACTACCGCCTTGGTGGCGATGAAACCTCAGACCAAACCTTCAAGAAGTTTTACGGCCCTACCTACTACTCCTTTAACCGCGGCCGCGCCCATTATGTAATGCTGGATGATGTACGTTACCTGGGTACCGAGCGCGAGTACGATGGTTATATAACCGAGCAGCAATTAAACTGGCTGGAGAAAGATTTGAAGTATGTAGCTAAAGATGATTTACTGTTTATTTGCCTGCACATACCGGTGTACAGCAGTGTGAAAAATAACGAGGAGCTATATAAGCTGTTGAAGCCGTTTAACAATGTACACATACTATCGGGCCATACACATTACAATGCCAATAACATTACCGGAAATGTGTTTGAGCATAACCATGGCACAGTTTGCGGCGCCTGGTGGACTGGCCCTGTGTGTGAAGATGGAACCCCGCGCGGTTACGCCGTTTATTCGGTAGAAGGTAACCAGGTGAAATGGTATTACAAGCCCATGGAAATGGACCGGACTAACCAGATGTCGGTTTTTGTGGAAGAACTTACCGGCCAAAAACGCATGATAGCCAATGTTTGGAACTGGGACCCTGCCTGGAAAGTAGAATACTGGTTAGATGGTAAATATAAGGGCGAATTAAAGAACGAGCATGGTATGGATCCGCTAACCGTTAAACTTTATAAGGGCCCCGAATTGCCCAACCCTCGTCCGTTTGTAGAACCACGAGATACCGATCACCTTTTTGTAGCACATTTTGAACCCGGCGTAAAGCAGGTAAAAGTGGTTGCTACCGATAGGTTCGGCGAAAAGTTTGAAAAGGAAATTACTGCCTGATGAGATTATAGTAAACCCCGTCATTTCAACTTGTTGTTACAACAAAAAAGCTTTGTGTAGCTTATGCAATAGTGATTATTGCATAAGCTATAACCTGACATTTATGTTACATGCATGTTTAAACAACAATTTGTACTTTCGTGTTATACTCCTTAAACCGCGCTATGAAATTAACTTATTACGGCCACTCAACCGTTGAAATACAAACCGGTGGCAAAACACTACTATTCGATCCGTTCATCACGCCGAACGAACTGGCCAAACACATTGATGTGAACAGCTTAAAACCTGATTATATTTTAGTTTCGCACGGCCATGGCGACCACATAGCCGATTTGCTTCCTATACAGCAAAGCAGCGGCGCCAAAGTAATTTGTATTGCCGAAATTGCCGGCTGGCTGGGTGGTAAAGGTGTTGATAATGCCCACGGCATGAACATTGGCGGAAATTATACTTTTGATTTTGGCCGTGTAAAAATGGTATATGCCCTGCACTCCAGCAGTATGCCCGATGGTAGCTACGGTGGTGTACCGGCAGGTTTTGTTATTTATGCCGAAGGTAAAAAGATCTACTTTGCAGGTGATACTGCCCTTACTTATGATATGAAGCTATTAGCCGAAGAAGACCTGGACTGGGCTATTCTTCCTATTGGCGATAACTATACCATGGGTATTGATGATGCCATAAAAGCCACAGACTTTATTGCTTGTAAAAATGTAATTGGTGTACATTACGATACTTTTCCTGCCATTAAAATTGACAAAGAGGAAGCTAAAGAGAAGTTCTTAAAAGCAGGACTTAACTTAATGCTACCTGCCATAGGTGAGAGCCTGGATCTGTAAGTGAAGAGCTTTAGTCCAATAAAAAAATCCCCGGCCTTATTAGGACCGGGGATTTTTATTTGATAGGAAATCTATAGGTTATATTACCGTACCATTTGGTATTACCGCACGTTTTTTAACCACTACAATGCCGTCTTGTACGGTGTAGGCACCGTAATCGCCATCGTCAAGCTTGTCGCCGCAATTAATGCAAACATCATTACCTATGTAAGCATTCTTGTCTATAATGGCATTCTTAATTTTGCAGCGGTCGCCAATACCCATAATAGGCGTATCGCTTTCTTTCGATTCGGCTATTTGTTCGAGCGTTTGGTAAGTATCGCCCCCCATTATATAGCAGTTTTCAATTTCGGTATTAAAGCCAATGCGGGTACGTATGCCCACAATAGAACGGGTAATTTTACATGCGCTGATGATACAACCATCGGCAACGATGGAACGCTCTAACAAAGTACCCGATATTTTTGACGGCGGCAACATGCGTGCCCGGGTAAAAATGTGGCGTTTATCAAACAGGTTAAACTGAGGTATATCATCTGTTAAACCTAAGTTAGCCTCAAAAAATGAAGGTATGGTACCAATATCTTCCCAATACCCTTCATACTGGTAACTTGCTACCCTATGAGTGCTAATAGATTTCGGGATAATTTCTTTACCAAAATCAGGATAATCGTTCCCTTGCAATAACTCGTAAAGTGTTTTACGGTTAAAAATGTAAATACCCATCGATGCCAGGTAATAACGCCCGTGTGCGGCCATTTCCCCGCTTACTTCTGATGCCCAGCTTTCAAAATTACTTTGAGGCTTTTCAATAAAATCGGTGATCAGGCTCTCTTCATCGGTTTTCAAGATACCGAAGCCCGGTACATCATTAGCATGTACAGGTATGGTGGCTATAGAAATATCGGCCTTGCTCTTGATATGTTGTTCTACCATATCTTTAAAATCGAGCTGGTAAAGCTGATCGCCGGAGAGGATGAGCACGTACTCAAAATCATGCACAGAAAGGTGATGCAGGCTTTGTCTTACCGCATCGGCCGTACCCTGAAACCAGCCCACGTTAGAGGGGGTTTGTTCGGCCGCCAGTATATCAACAAACGAATCGCTGAAGCTGCTGAAGTGGTACGTGTTTTTAATGTGCTTGTTAAGCGATGCCGAGTTAAATTGGGTTAACACAAAAATGCGCTCAAAGCCCGAGTGCAAACAATTAGATATTGGAATATCAACCAGCCTGTATTTACCGGCAATGGGTACAGCTGGTTTGGAACGGGTAGCAGTAAGCGGAAACAAACGTGTTCCCTGGCCTCCGCCAAGCACAATGCTAATTACTTTGGAGTTCATATAATTGGTGTTAAGCTGTCATATAATTGGTTGTACTGTTTGGCAGATTGCGTCCAGGAGAAGTCGAGCGCCATCATGCGTTTACGTAACAAATTTAAATGCGCAGTGTTCTTATAAAGTGTAATTGCCCTGCCAATTGAGTATACAATATCATCAACATTATTTTGCACAAAGCAAATACCATATCCGCCTTCATCGCCAAAGTCTATAACGGTATCAATTAACCCGCCCGTACGGCGCACAATAGGCACGGTGCCATAACGCAGGGCATACAACTGGTTTAAGCCGCAGGGTTCCACGCGCGAGGGCATCAGCAAAAAGTCGCTGCCGGCATAAATAAGGTGCGCCAGTTCTTCGTTATAACCAATAAAGGTTTTGTAATGGTCAGGAAACAGATCGTTAAGTTGGGTAAGGGCCGCTTCTGTTTCCTTATCGCCGGTGCCCAGCACCAATATATTTACATCGCCGGCATACTCTTTTAAACTGCGCGTAAATGCTTCGGGTAGCAAATCTGCACCTTTTTCAATCACTAAGCGGCCAATAAAGGAGATCAAAGGCTTATCTACCGGTAAATTAAAGCGCTTGCACAAAGCCTGCTTGTTGGCCAACTTACCTTTTTCAGGACTTAATACATCAATGGGTCCGGCAATCATAGCATCGGTAATGGGGTTCCAAACCTCGGTATCAATACCGTTAATAATGCCCAGTCCTCTTAAATGTTCTGTAACAAACAAACTTTCCAAGCCATTGGAATTGTAAGAAAGTTCTTGCAGGTAGCTTGGCGATACAGTGGTATACTTATCGGCACATTTAATGGCACAAGCCAGCGGGTTAATACCGCCGCCCCAATCCAGCAAACCGGCATAGCGCATGTCTACTTCGGGCAGGTAATCAAACTTATCGTAACCAAAGGCACCATGGTATTGCCCGTTATGAATGGTAAATACTGTAGCCGTTTTAGATAAGCGCCTGTACAAGGCCGAATGCTGCAGCATGAATGGAATTAAACCCACATGATGATCGTGACAATGAATAATGTCGGGCGTTTGCTGAGACCAGGTGATCCAGTCTAAAAACGCTAGTTGAAAGGCAATAAACTGTTCGCGCTCGTCGGGGTAGCTGTACACCTCGGGCCTGTCGAGCAAGCCGGGTATATGTATCAGGAAGAGTTCGAAACCCAACTTATTGGTGCGTTCTTTCAATATCTGGAACTCGTAGCGTGTTGATCCTAATTTGTTAGAAGCCTCGAACACTACATCAAACTCGTTCTCTTGTACAAACTTACGATCGTAATAGGGCAGCACTACTGCAGCATGCAAGCCGGCCTCAGTTTGGTATTTGGGCAAAGCGCCCACCACATCGGCCAGGCCGCCAACTTTGGCTACCGGGTAACACTCTGCTGCGAGGTGAAAAACTTTCATGGGTTAGGATTGAATGGGCTCAAGGTAAGTAAAAAATAGCTTACCAAATTACAACGGGAAAGTAATAAAATGTGTTTTGGTAAAGTGTTAATTATTACCTAAAAACAATAATAATGTTCTTAAAAACAGGAGAAGTGTCTAATAAATTGGCAAGGTTAAATATCTGTGTATCAACTCGTATTAGCCGTTTCAAAATATTATATTTGGTGAACCACCATTATAAATCAGCCTTATGAACATTTTAAGCTTTAAATGGCTTTCTATTGCTCTTTTATTTGTCTGTAGTACCCAGGTGTATGCACAACTTAAGCCGCCAGCTAACTTTAAGTTGTTTTTTGAAAAGGTTTATCTGCATACCGACCGTGAACTGTATGCTGCAGGCGATACCATATGGTACAAGGCCTATTTAACCGATGCACAAACCGGCGGGTTGACTACTACAAGTGCTAATTTATATATTGAAGTTATCTCTCCTGCCGATAGTTTGATAAGCCGCCAAACCATTTTGCTTAAAGGTGGAGCAGCTAACGGCGATTACACTTTGCCCGGTTTACTCACTTCAGGAAATTATCGCCTGCGTGCTTATACTAACTGGATGCGCAACTTTGATGAAGCTTTTATTTTTGAAAAAAGCATCACTGTTGTCTCAAAGTTGAATGCTGTGCCCATAACTACACATAGTCAAGCAGCTTTAAATGAAGGTAAACCGATAAGTATAAAAAACACTGTAATACCCGAAATTACGGTTCGCTTTTTTCCGGAAGGCGGGGCTATGGTGCAGCAATTAAGTGGCTTAGTAGCTGTGAAAGCTGAAATTAGCGATGGCACAGGGTTGGCATTAAAAGGAGCAATACTAGCTTTACCCTCTAATGATACGGTTAGCCGCTTTACTTGCGATAGCATGGGCATGGGCCTGTTTACCTTAATGCCCATTAAAGGCCAGCACTACCAGGCAGTGTACAGTTGCTATAATAAACCTGCAACTGTGCCTTTGCCTGCACCATTAACCCAAGGCCCTGTATTAAAAGTTTACCGTACTGATACTGCCTGGATTGCGAACTTAAGTGTTAACACCGAATTAGTGATTGACCCAGCGGGGCGCAACTTTAAACTAAACATTAAGCATGCTGGTAAAACGTATTTTCAGCATGATGTTACAGTTGACAGCGAAGGACATAAGCGTATAATAATACCACAAAAACTGTTGCCCCCAGGTATAACTTGCCTTACATTACAAGATGGCCTGGGCAGGCCCTGTTGCGAAAGGCTAATTTATAATGAACCATTACTACCTGTTAAGTTAACTCTGCAAACAGATCAAAGTGCATACACTACCCATCAAAAAACAATAGTAAATATTCAAACCACCAATGCCAGCGGTAAGGCAGTGAAGGCCAATTTATCAATGGCAGTTGTTGACGCTACCATTATACCCCTGGATGAAAGAAGTATTGCTACTTACTTGATGTTACAATCTGACCTCAAAGGGGTAATTGCACAGCCCGGCCGCTACTTTGATACCACCAACGTAGAAAGGCTTAAACAGCTCGACCTGTTGCTGATGACGCAGGGCTGGCGAGATTACCTGTGGCGTCGACTGGCCGATACTTCCATTAACCTGACTTATGCGCCCGAGCAAAGTCTTGCTTTGCAGGGAAAAGTGATAGAAGAAAACACCGGTAAGGCCCTGCATGGTGTTAATGTAAGTTTGTATGCAAATCAGGCTAAAGGCATCAAGCTATTTAGCGGTATTACCGATACGTTGGGCCGTTACTACTTTAATAAGATTATACAATACGGAAATAGCCCGGTTACACTGACTGCACACGATTTAAAAGGCAAGGATGCAGGACAAATTATAGCCGATACCGCTTACAGTGAGTTACCTGTTAAGAATTATTTGGCCATGTCTTCTTTAAAGATCGAAGAACACAAGAAATATGAGGCATTAATACAACGGCAGCTTGCAAAACCGCTTAAGGATACGCTAAAACTTAAGGAAGTGAAAGTAAACGGCAACAAGAACATTACCCTGCGCGATGTAACCGTTACCAGCTTTGGCTACCCGGATGAAGTACTTGTACCAGGGTTAAAAGAGAATCAGGAACGTACTATAAGAGATTACCTTTTATTTGCTTCCAAGCAAGCCCGGTATGAAAGTGTAAGTGGGGCCGATGAGAACCGCCGCCTTGATCGCATAGTCTTTTATGCCGAAGGCTTAAAATTAGACCCTCGGCTAATTGTTAATGGTTACGAGGTACCTATAGAATCTGTGGAAGAGTTTGTTAAAAACGATATGTACAATCGTTATTTTAATTTAAGCCTATCAAAGGTTGAAAGGATTGTGATTAAACGTATGATCGCTCCTCCTACATTAAAGAGAGCCCGTGGAGAAAGCGCTGAATTTATGAACATAAGTGGTGGGGTGGAAAGCAACGTAACCAAAATTGATTCTGAACCGGTATTCATAATTTACCTCACCTTAAAACCGGGCGCACTGGATGTAGAACAAAAGGGTGTAATGCATCAGCAGATAAATGGGTATTATCAGGCGCGTGAATTTTATAAGCCAACCTACGATTCCCCGGCAAAAGCTAACGCTCCAGATTACCGCACTACCATTCATTGGGAGCCCATGATGCAAACTAATGCGCTAGGCCATGCCAGTGTTAGCTATTACAATGCTGATAACAAAGGCAAAGTCAGGATAATAATTCAGGGAGTTACTGAAACAGGTTCCCCCGTTTTTGCAGTTGGCAATTATATAGTAAATTAGGTTGGCAAGGTATCGTTCACCAGTTGCATCATATAAATATCTTTTGGCAGGGGACTAAAAATTACTGCAAATGCCTAAACATCATTTAAATTATTAGGCTTTAAATTTCAGTAAAAAAATCGCCAGGCATTGTTATACAGTGTATTAACAGAAGATCTTGTTTAAATTTTTTCTTCATCCTTAAAAATAATTAGGATGCTTTTTAAAGCTTTATAAACTTTGCCATAACCAAAACATCGTTAACCTATTTTATACCATGCGTAAATTTCTATTAGCAGCATTATTTCTAATAAGCAGTTTGCTTGCAACGCAGGCCCAAACCATAACCTCTCCCGATAAAAACCTGACGCTTACTTTCGGGCTGAAAGAAAACGGCGTTCCAACCTATCAGCTTACTTACAAACAAAAGCAGGTTATTAAAACCAGTAAGCTGGGTGTCGAAACTAAAGATGTACCGTCTTTCTTGAATGGCTTCACCATAACTAAAACGGAGCAAGCCACTTTCGACGAAACCTGGAACCCGGTTTGGGGCGAACAAAAATCTATACGTAACCACTACAACGAACTGTCGGTTACCCTAACGCAAAAAGCGGTGAAAGACCGTTTTATTCGCATCCGTTTTCGCCTGTTTAACGATGGCTTGGGTTTCCGCTATGAATTTCCGTCGCAGCCTAATTTGAATTACTTTATTATTAAGGAAGAGCATACCCAATTTGCCTTAGCAGGCGACCATAAAGCATTTTGGCTTCCCGGCGATTTTGATACCCAGGAGTACAGTACCGTTACTTCTAACCTGTCGGAAATCAGAGGAAAAATGAAGGCAGCCGTAACCGCTAACGTTAACCAAACCACGTTTTCGCCAACGGGTGTGCAAACGCCGCTGATGATGAAAAGCAAAGACGGCCTGTACATTAACATTCATGAAGCGGCACTGGTAAATTACTCATGCATGTCGTTAAATCTGGACGATAAGAACATGGTGCTCGAGTCCTTTTTAACACCCGATGCCATTGGCGATAAAGGTTATATGCAGGCGCCAACGCAGTCGCCGTGGAGAACGGTGATCGTGAGCGATAAAGCCGGCGACATCCTGCTGTCTAAACTGGTTTATAACCTCAACGAGCCAACCAAGTTTAAAGATGTATCGTGGATAAAACCCGTGAAATACGTAGGTGTATGGTGGGAAATGATTACCGGTAAAAGTACCTGGGCTTATAATAATTTAGAGAGCGTGCAATTAGGCGTTACAGATTATTCAAAAACGCAACCTAACGGCAAGCATGGAGCCAACACGGCTAACGTGAAAAAATATATAGACTTTGCTGCCAAAAATGGTTTCGACGCTGTTTTGGTTGAAGGTTGGAACGAGGGCTGGGAAGACTGGTTTGGCAAAACCAAAGACTACGTGTTCGACTTTGTAACCCCTTACCCCGATTTTGACGTGAAAGAACTGCACCGCTACGCTGCATCAAAAAATATAAAGATCATTATGCACCACGAAACATCGGGTTCGGTGCGTAACTATGAGCGCCATTTAGATACTGCTTATAAGTTTATGGTAGAAAATGGCTACAATGCGGTAAAGAGCGGCTATGTAGGACAGATCATTCCGAGGGGCGAGCACCATTACGGCCAATGGTTGGTAAACCATTACCTGTATGCCATTACCAAGGCAGCCGATTATAAGATCATGGTAAATGCGCACGAGGCTATACGCCCTACCGGCTTGGCCCGTACTTACCCCAATTTAATTGGTAATGAAGCTGCGCGTGGCACCGAGTATGAATCGTTCGGTGGTAATAACCCCGACCATACCACCATCTTGCCGTTTACCCGCCTGGTGGGCGGACCCATGGATTATACGCCGGGTATCTTCCAAACAAAGATAAGCGCTTACAACCCCGAAAATAAATCGTTCGTGCATACTACACTTACCAAGCAACTGGCCTTGTATGTAACCATGTATAGTCCGCTGCAAATGGCTGCCGATTTACCGGAAACGTACGATAAGTTTGCCGATGCGTTCCAATTCATCAAAGATGTAGCCGTTGACTGGGACGATAGCTATATTATTGAAGCCGAGCCGGGCGATTACTTAACTATAGCCCGTAAAGCCAAAGGCAAAAATGAATGGTTTGTAGGCAGTATAACCGACGAAAACGCCCGCACGGCCACTGTTAAATTCGACTACCTGCCCAAAGGTAAAACCTATGAAGCCATTATTTATGCCGATGGTAAGGATGCTGACTATGATAAGAATCCGCAAAGCTATACCATTCGCAAAATAAAGGCAACCTCTAAAACTATACTTAAACAGCAAGTTGCCCCAGGTGGTGGGTTTGCGATTAGTATCAAATAAATTAAAGTTTAAATTAAACAAGAAAAGCCCGCCAATCAGCGGACTTTTCTTGTTTATAAACGAATCGTCATTGCGAGGTACGAAGCAATCTCTGCGTAGATATGTCGCCTCTTTACCAGTCGTGCAGCGATTGCTTAGTGCCTCGCAATGACGGGTTTGGTTAAACCCAATTAATGCGCTTCCAGCCAGTTAACGCCAACACCCATTTCTACCATAATAGGCACCTGGGTTTTAATAGCGGTTTTCATGTGGTGGGCTATAATGGGTTTAATAATTTCTACTTCATGTTTAGGTACATCAAACACCAACTCATCGTGCACCTGCATGGTCATGCGGGTACCCAGGTTTTGGGCTTTTAATTCGCGGTGAATGTTGATCATGGCAATCTTGATCATATCTGCAGCCGAACCTTGTATGGGGGCATTAATTGCATTTCGTTCGGCAAAACCACGTACGGTGGCATTGGCCGAATTAATATCGCGCAGGTAACGGCGGCGACCCATCAGGGTTTTTACATAGCCGTTTTCGCGGGCAAAGTTCATGGTTTCGCTCATGTAATTTTTGATGCCGGCAAACTGCACAAAGTACTGCTCAATAATATCGCTGGCCTCTTTACGCGGAATACCCAAACTTTGCGACAACCCAAAGGCCGACTGACCGTAAATGATCCCGAAGTTTACCGCCTTGGCATTACGGCGCTGATCGCTGGTTACCTCTTCTAAGGCAATGCCGTAAACGTTAGCTGCCGTAGCGGTGTGAATATCCAGGTTCTTGGCAAAGGCATCCAACATATTAGGGTCCTGGCTAATTTCGGCTATAATGCGCAGTTCTATCTGGGAGTAATCGGCCGATAGCAGTACGTGGTTCTCATCCCGGGGGATGAACGCCTTACGTACCTCGCGGCCCCGTTCGGTACGGATAGGGATATTTTGCAGGTTAGGGTTTTGCGAGCTTAAACGGCCCGTTGCAGCCACTGCCTGATTGTACGAAGTATGAATGCGACCTGTTTTTGGGTTCACCATCAGTGGCAAAGCATCTACATAGGTAGATTTCAATTTCAATAACTGGCGAAAATCCAGTATATCCCGCACAATATCGCTCTTGCTGGCTAAAGCCAATAGCACATCCTCGCCGGTTTGGTATTGGCCGGTTTTGGTTTTCTTGGCCTTAGGGTCGAGCATGAGCTTTTCAAACAGCACCTCACCCAGTTGCTTGGGCGATGACACGTTGAATTTTACTCCGGCCTTTTCATACACGGTTTGTTCCAGACGTTTGATGTCTGTTTCCAGTTCTTTAGAAAATCCGGCCAAGGTTTCCTCATCAATTTTTACGCCTTCAAACTCCACATCGGCCAGCACATAAATTAAAGGATTTTCAATTTCATTAATCAGCTGGTCGCCGCCTGCGGCTTGTAGTTTGGGTATAAATACTTCTTTAAGTTGCAGCGTAACATCGGCATCTTCGCCGGCGTAGTCTTTTACCTTCTCTACCTCCACATCGCGCATAGTACGCTGGTTTTTGCCTTTAGGGCCAATCAATTCGGTAATAGAAACCGGCTTGTAACCCAAGTAGTTTTCCGACAATATATCCATACCATGGCGGGTATCGGGGTCTAAAACGTAATGCGCCAGCATGGTGTCAAACAAGCTGCCTTTTACCTCTATGCTGTACCATTTAAGTACTAAAATATCATACTTCACATTTTGGCCTACCTTTTTAATGTCGGCATTTTCCAGTATGGGTTTAAATTCATCGGCCACAGCCTTGGCTTCGTCATAATTGGCCGATACAGGGATATACCAGGCCTCGCCGGGTTTAATGGCAAAGGACAATCCTACCAGCTCGCAGTTATTGGCATCTATGCCGGTGGTTTCGGTATCGAAGGTTATTTCGGTTTGTTGTAATAGCAAAGCAATTAGTTCGGCACGTTGTTCTGGCGTGGTTACCAAATGATATTCGTGCGGAACATTGCTAATGTTCTTGGATGCTACCTGAATCTCGGGTTCTGCAATATCGCTTACGTCAACCTGTAGTGTTCTGCTGGTTCCCGGTTCAGGGTTGCTAAACAGATCTTGCTGACCACCGGGACTGGCTTTGTATTCGGTAATGCTAAAATCGTCGCCAAATACACGGCGTCCCAGCGTGCGGAATTCCAGTTCGGCAAACAGCGGCTCTAACAGGTCGCGGCTGGGGTCGCATAGTTTCAAGCCTTCTTCATCCAGTTCAACCGGGGCATCCAGTAAGATAGTAGCCAGTTTTTTTGACAATAATCCCTGCTCGGCAAAGTTCTCCACATTCTCGCGCATTTTGCCCTTTAGCTCGTGGCTGTGCGCAATTATGTTTTCAACGGAGCCGTATTGCTTAATGAGTAGCTTAGCCGTTTTTTCGCCAATGCCTGGAATGCCCGGGATGTTATCCACGGCATCACCCCATAAACCTAAGATGTCTATAACCTGGCAAACATCATCAATTTCCCATTTGGCTTTTACTTCTTCAACACCCATAATTTCTATATCGCTGCCCATGCGCGAGGGCTTGTATACAAAAATATTGGGCGATACCAACTGGGCAAAATCCTTATCGGGCGTCATACAAAAAACGGTGTAGCCGCGCTGTTCAGCCTTTTTGGCCAGGGTGCCTATAATATCATCAGCCTCGTAACCATCTGAAGTAATTACGGGGATATTGAAGCCTAAAATTAGTTTGATAACGTAAGGCATAGCGGCCGATAGATCTTCGGGCATGGCCTGCCTATGGGCTTTATAAGCGGTAAAATCGGTATGGCGTTCGGTGGGGGCATCGGTATCAAAAACCACGGCCATATGGGTGGGTTTTTCTTTCTTCAATATATCCAGCAGGGTATTGGTAAAGCCCATTACGGCCGATGTATTTAAACCGCCCGAGGTAAAACGCGGGTTTTTACTTAACGCAAAATGCGCCCGGTACATTAGGGCCATACCATCGAGGAGGAATAATTTTTTA
>Ga0265780_10003686_pt1 | contig 20027 bp, 13 predicted proteins | sample P1T30metagenome_FD_192432 | JGI IMG/M metagenome (GOLD analysis project Ga0265780, IMG submission 192432) | Plant litter microbial communities from East Loma Ridge, Irvine, California - P1 T30 | ecosystem: Environmental > Terrestrial > Plant litter > Unclassified | place: USA: California...
TGTCATTGTCAGGCCGCAGACCGTGGCAATCCGTCCTGTTCTCCGCGACTAGTCCCGTAATGTGAAAAGTCTTGATTTTACCACTGAGTCGGGGCGTTTCCGGGAGGGCTTTTTCTATGATGGCTTTGTCACTTCTCAAGGCTGGTCGCATTGGGAGGACGGATTGCCACGGCCTACGGCCTCGCAATGACAGACGTACCGCACTGTTCATCGCTCACTATTCATTGTTAGGTTGTAGAAGCGCGTTGCGTTATCGCCCCAGAAGCCGTCTTGCTCATCGGGTGAGAGCTGCGTGATGTAGTCGGCCACTAGGGCATATATGCGGCCGTAGCCACCGGCCACATTGCACACCGGCCAGTCGGAGCCGAACATGACGCGGCTAGGCCCGAAGGCCTCAAACACGACGTCCAGGTAGGGCCGAAAATCCGCTGGCTGCCAGTGTTGCCAGTCGGCTTCCGTCACCATGCCCGATACTTTGCAGAATACGTTTTCGTGCGCGGCTAGGGCCTGCAGGTCATGCCGCCAGGGCGCCAGCTCGCCGGCCTTGATGAGCGGCTTGGCTAGGTGGTCGAGCACGAAGGGTTGGGCCGGAAATGCTTTCGCCAGCTCGGCCGCGTAGCCCAACTGGTCGGGCAAAATGAGCAGGTCATAGGTGAAGCCGTGCTGATGGAGCGCCGCCACGCCGCGCCGGAATTCGGGCCGGAGCATCAGGGCGCGGTCGGTTTCGCCCTGCAGCACGTGCCGGAAGCCTTTCAGCTTCGTGAACTGGCTGTAGTGGGCCAGCCGCTCGGCCACGTTTTCGGCTTGCAAATCCACCCAGCCCACTACGCCTTTGATGAAGTTATGCTCCCCGGCCAGCTCTAGCAGCCAGTCAGTTTCGGCTTCGCTCTGGCTGGCCTGCACGGCCACGCAGCCATCCAGGCCGTGTTGTTGCAGGATGGGTGCTAAATCGGCGGGGAGAAAGTCGCGCTGGATGGCCGCCATGTCGTCGGTTATCCAGGCGTCGCGTACCGGGTCGAACTGCCAGAAATGCTGGTGGGCGTCAATTCTGGGCATACGCTTTCACGGTTTGGCGCGAGGTGCCAAGGCCATCGATGCCCAACTCCACCACGTCGCCGGGCTTGAGGTATAAGGGCGGCTCCATGCCCAGGCCCACGCCGGCGGGCGTGCCGGTCGAGATGATGTCGCCGGGTAGCAGCGTCATAAACTGGCTGAGGTAGGAGATGAGGAATGGAATCTTGAAAATCAGGTTGGCAGTGGTGCCGTCCTGCATCATCTGGCCGTTCACGCTCAGCCAGAGGCGCAGGTTGTCCACGTCGCCGATTTCGTCGGGCGTGGCCATAAAGGGGCCCACCGGCGCAAAAGTGTCGCAGCCCTTGCCCTTGTCCCAGGTGCCGCTGCGCTCCAGCTGAAACTCGCGCTCCGATACGTCGTTGTGCAGCGCGTAGCCGGCAATATATTCGTGCGCATCGGCCTCTTCCACGTACGAAGCTTTTTTGCCGATAACGACAGCCAACTCCACTTCCCAGTCGGTTTTGACCGAGTTTTTGGGAATTACCAAATCATCGAAAGGGCCCACGTAGGCCGTGGTTGATTTCATAAACAGCACCGGCTCGGGCGGGGGCGTGGCGCCGGTTTCGCGGGCGTGGTCGGCGTAGTTCAGGCCGATGCAGAGGATTTTGGAGGGCCGTGCTACCGGTGGGCCCAGCCGCTCGCCATCGGCGATGGGCGTGAGGCCATTGTCATCGGCCTGCAGAAAATCGGCCAGTCGCTGGATGCCGTCGGTGGCAAAAAACGCTTCGTTGTAGTCCTCGCCAAAAGCCGAGACGTCGTAGTTGCGGTCGTTGATGATGACGCCGGGCTTCTCCTGGCCGGGCTGGCCGTAGCGGATGAGTTTCATAGGTTGGGTGCTGTGGTCTGGTTAGATGTGCAGCGGGTGGTAAAGATGCGGCTGGGGGTGCAGCCCGACTGTTCTGGAGTGTCCTGTAAGCAATGTTTAGAAGCAGTACCTTCTGTAGGAAATGTTCGGCTTTCGGAAAAATTTCCTACAGGAGTTGTAGGAAATTTTTCCGAAAGCCGAACATTTCCTACAAAGGTTTGCAGCTAGGTGGGGCGCCCGCACTGCAGCATCGAAGCAATCGAGAATGTCCTACGTGTTGAGCTTGATGAAGCCGCCATCCAGCGGGTAGTCGCAGCCGGTCACGAAGCCGGCTTCGTCCGAGGCCAGGTAAAGGGCCAGGGTGGCCACTTCGTTGGGCTGGCCCATGCGGCCGATGGGCTGGCTCTGCGAAAGCTTCTCGAAAATTTCGCCCTCGCGGCCGGCGTAGTTTTTGGCGATGAAGCCGTCCACGAAAGGCGTGTGCACCCGGGCCGGCGAGATGCTGTTGCAGCGGATATTGGCACTGAGATAATCGCGGGCCACCGACATCGTCATGGCAAATACGGCGCCCTTGCTCATGGAGTAGGCCAGCCGGTCGGTGAGGCCGACGTGCGCCGCGATGGAGGCCATGTTCACTATGGCCCCGCCGCCTTGCGCCTTCATCAGCGGCACGGCCGCAAACAGGCAGTTGTAGGCGCCTTTCACGTTCACCTGGTACACGCGCTCGAAGTCGGTTTCGGAGGTGGTTTCTACGTTGCCGACGTGGGCAATACCGGCGTTGTTCACCAGCACATCAACCCGGCCAATGGCTTGGAAAACGGCCACCACAGCCGCCTGCTGACTAACGTCGGCGGCGTGCACCTGGGCCCGCCCGCCGGCCTGCTGAATCTCGGCAGCCGTTTCCTGGCCGGCTTCGGCGTTCAATTCGATGATGTGAACGGTGGCACCTTGCTTGGCAAAAAGCAGCGCAATGGCCCGGCCGATGCCGCTGCCGCCGCCGGTGATGACGGCTGTTTTTCCGGTTAAACTAAACATGCGAAATTGGGTGGAAGGGGATATAGAAACAGCGGTTCCGGTTTGGCACCGGCAGCCCTCTACAAGAAAGCACCGCCATTCAGTTTGAATAGCGGTGCTTTCTTTTATCTAGTTAACTGACTAATTTCCAAGGCTACTGAATGGGGTCGAAGGAACCGCCAGGCCAGCCGTTGTTTTGCGCCAGCTTGGGGTTGTTGTCGATGGCCTGCTGGGGCAGCGCGAAGTAATAATATTCCGGCTTCCAGGCAATCCCGTTGGGGAAGCTTGCAGGCGTATCCAATACTTTCACGGTAGGAGCGCCAGTGGGAGTGCCGGTGGTGGTCAGGGTGAAATACGTGGTATACACGAGGTCGAGGTCAAGGTTGTCGCGGTTGGTGGCGAAATCAGCAGGGACACCGGTTGTTTTCAGCGTGATGATGAGGCCTTCGCGGCGCTTGCCGTTGAGCGTGCTTTCCAGCTTCTTCCAGCGCCGCAGGTCCCAGAAGCGCTTGCCCTCGAAGGCCAGTTCAATCTGACGCTCGTACAGAATGGCGTCGAACATCTGCGCCCGGGTCATGCCGGTTTGCAGGCCGTAGTCGCCACTGCCCGCCTCAATGCCGGCCCGCGCCCGGATAGCCCGGAGCTGGGTGTACGCCTCGGTGAGGTTGCCCACACCGCAGGCGGCCTCGGCCAGGTTCAGCAGCACCTCAGCGTAGCGAATTTCAATCCAGTCGGTGCCCACAATGTTCACACTGTTGGCTGGGGCCGTGGGGTTGATGGCTTTGCGCAGGTAAAAGCTGGTTGGCGTGGCGCTGGCAGGCACAGGTTCCACGCTGGTGGTACCCCGCAGGTAAGTCCAGATTTTGTAGTTGTTGTTGCCATTCAGCGGCCAAGTGGCCCCGTTAAAGGCAATGGTCTGGCTAAACCGGGGGTCCCGGTTTTTGTAGAATTGCTGCACCGTGTATGGATAGCGGGTCGATTCGCCCGGCTTTTTGCCGTCGAGCATCGGGAAGGCCTTCACCAGGTCCCAGGTGGGGCGGTTGGAACCCCCGCCAGTGCCGGTGTAGGAAGGCCGGGTGCTGTTATCGTACTGGTTGTTTTTGGCAGGTTGGGTGCCGTTGGCCGTGGTATTGAAGCCTGTTACCATCACGGCCTCCGGGTTGTTGGCTTCCGTAAACCACAACTGGGAGTAGGAATTGACACCAGCCGAGGTAAAGAGGCCAAAGCCGTTGGCGCTCAGCAGGGCTTTAGCCTGCTGGCTGGCCGCGAAAGCCTTCTGCCATTTCGTAGCATCATCGGTGGGGTTGAACTGCGGGCTGGCGGCGGTGAGCAGGGCCCGGGCCTTGAAGGCCGCGGCGGCGCCACTGGTGATGCGGCCCCAGGTGCCGCTGCCCGTATACTTGCCCGGCAGGTAAGAAATGGCTGAGTCGAGGTCGGCAGTAATCTGGTTGAAGCACTCGGTAGTGGTGTTGCGGGGCAGGAAGGCGGCGGCGCGGGCGTCCTCGCCCACGGCATCCTGCGGCGTGAGCACCAGCGGCACCCCACCGTACACGCGCACCAGGTCGAAGTAGCGCCAAGCCCGGAAGAACAGCGCCTCGCCCTTGAGCGCATTGCGGGGCTGCGCCGGAATGGGCGACTTACTAATGGACCGGATGAACATGTTGATGGTCCGGATTTTCGTGTAGTTGGCGTTGGAGGCGGCGGCGAGGCCGGTGCCAAAGTCCGTCACGGTGTTCTGCTGCACCGTGCCCTGCAGGTAGGGGCTGTCGCCGGCGGCTTCTTCGGACAGAATGCTGGGGTTGGTGGCCCCAATGCCGGTCCCGCTCTGGCCGAACCAGGTGGGCAGGTTCTGGTCGTAGATGTAGCTCAGGTTGAGGAAGGCAATCTGCTCGTTTTGGTAAGCCAGCTCTTCGCTGGCGGCCGACAGGTCGGTCTTGTCGAGGACGTCTTTGCAGCCCGCCACGGTCAGCACCGAAGCCGAAAGCGCGAGCAGCATAGCAATGCGGGTAATTTTCATGAGTTCAGTGGGAATTTAAAAGCCAACATTCAGACCCAGTGACAGCGAGCGGAGCGTGGGGTACGAATCGAAGGCCCCCCCGTACACTTTGTAGCTGTAGGGATTGTAGAAGTTGATGGGGTTGACGGCTACGAAGAACACCTTCACGCTGCTGAGGCTGATGCGGCTCACGAGGGCGGTGGGCAGGCTGTAGGAAACGGTGGCGTTGCGCATACTGGCCGAGGTGGAGCTACGGAACCAGAACTCCGAGTTTCGGTTGTAGCTGTTGAACGTAGAGGGGGCCGGGAATGCAGCGTTGGGGTTTTCCGGAGTCCAGTGGTCGGCCCAGAACGCCGGCCGGTTTTGGGTGATTGGTAAGCTAGAGCTAACGCTGTTGCGGGCCGAGCCTTCTACCATATCCTGGCCGCCCCACGACATGCCCATGGTTACCTGCAGCGTCAGGCCCTTGTAGCTGATGCTCGGGTTCAGGCCGATGCTGTAGTGGTTGCTGGCCTTCGGAGTCAGGTACATCACGTCCACTTCCGTCACCTTGCCGTCGGGGGCAGTGTAGTTGCCGTTGGCATCTTTGGGGCCGCGGATGTCTTGGTAGTACAACATGCCGGGTTTCGCCGGTTCGCCGAAGGAGTACGTGTTCTTGTCCAGCTGGGGGTTGTCGCTGAAGAATTTGTCCACGTCGGCCTGCGTGCGGAACATGCCCAGGTACTTGTAGCCGAGGATGCCCTGGTCGCTCGAGCGGCCGGTGGGGTCGTCGTACTGCCCAATCTTGCCCGCGTCCACGTCCACTTTAATCTGCTTGTTGTCGCTCCAGGTAAAGAACGTATTCACGCGGTACGTCAGGTCGTTGTTGATTTTGTCGCCGTAGCCCAGCGACAGCTCGTAGCCGAAGGCGTCCACGGTGGCAAAGTTTTCCGACGGCAGCGTGGCCCCCACCAGCAGCGGCACCGACGACGAAATGTTGGTGAGCAGGTTGTAGCGGTGGTCGTAGAAACCATCAGCCGTGAACGACAGCCGGTCGTTCAGGAAGCGGGCGTCAATGCCCGCGTTATACTTCTCGTTGTTGTCCCAGCGCACGCGCCGGTTGGCCATCGCGTTGTTGGGCGTGATGACCAGCGTGCGGGGGTCGTTGCCGCCAAACACCGCGCCTTTGCCCACCTGGAACTGGTAGCTTTCCAGCCAGGTGTAGGGCTTGGTGCCGTCGCCGCCCAGCAGGCCGAACGAGCCGCGCAGCTTCAGGAAGGTAACGGCGGGGGTTTTGGGGAAGAAGTTCTCTTCCGAAATCACCCAGCCCGCCGACAGCGAGGGGAACAGGCCCCAACGGTACTCCGGCGCAAAGGCCGTGGAGCCGTCGTAGCGCACGGACAGCTCGGCGAAGTACTTGTTGGCGTAGTTGTAGTTGAGGCGGCCAGCGTAGGAGAGGATGCCGGTTTCGGAGGCCGCTTCGCCGGAGTAGTAGTCGCCCGTGGCAAAGCGCATGTTGTCGAGGCCGCCCGGCACCACGCCCGTGCGGTAGGCCTCCATTTGGTCGCTGGAGGTTTCGGCCTGCTCGAAGAAGGCCAGGGCCGACACGTAGTGCTTGCCGAACTGCTGTTCGTAGTTCAGGTAACCGTTGAACTGGTAAGAGTCCGTGAAGCCCGGCGTCACCCGCACGATGTCGCCGTTTTTGAGGGTGCGCTGCTGCAGCACCTCGCCGCCCGGAATGTGCTTGTTGGTGCCCAGACCCTTGAATTCCGTCACCTGGTAGCTGGTGCCGAACTGCTTGCCGTAGGTGTTGTCGAGGGTGCGGGCGTATAGCACCCGCGCCTTCAGGCCTTTCAAAAACGGAATGTCGTACTCCACGTTGGCCGTCAGGTTCAGACCGGTGTTTTTCTGCGAAGTGTAGTTGTTCGACTTCTGCACCTCGAAGAAGTTGGTGGCGTCGATGGTATTGGTGTTGCTGACGCCGGGCGAGGTGTAATTGGGCACGCCGTTGATGTAGAAGGGCATGAACTGCGGCGTCAACATCAGCGACCGCATGTCGTTTTCCACGCTTTCGGTGCCCTGCTTGAAGTAGTAGGTGCTCCGCTTGAAGATGTCGCCGCTCAGCGAAAGGCCTGCTCGCAGGCCTTTCGCCACGTTCACGTCGGTGCTGGCCCGGAACGTCCACTTGTCGGAGAGTATTTTGTCGAAGTTGCCGTCTTGGCGGTTGTAGGTCACGCTGGCGAAGTACGTGGCCCGGTCGCCGCCGCCGCTCACGTTCAGCGCGTTGCGCGTCACCAACGAGGGCTTCCAGGCCTCCCGCAGCCAGTCAGTGCTGTTGTTGGCAAAGTAGTCCAGCTCGTCCGGCGCATAAAGGAGGGAGGGGGTGGTGGCCGCAGCGCCCCGGTAAATGTTATAGTCATTGATGAAGTTGGCCTGCTGCACACCGTTCATCATGGTGGGCAGGCGCACCGCGTCCGACACACCGGCCGAGCCGCTGTAGGAGAAGCGGGCCGGGCCGGCCTTGCCCCGCTTGGTGAGCACCACCACCACGCCCTGGTTGGAGCGGGCCCCGTAGATGGCCGCGGCAGCGTCTTTGAGCACCGAAATGGCCTCCACCTCCGACTGGTCGAGCAGGTTGAAGTCTTCCTCCGAGCGCACCACGTTGTCAATCACGTAGAGCGGGCGCAGCGTGGCGCTGCCGTCCTTGGCCAGCGTCACGGGGTTACGAACTGTAATCTGACCTTTTTCGCCGGGGCGGCCCGAGCCGCCGCTCACGCCTACGCCCGGCATCTGCCCGGCAATGGCTGTGGAGAGGCTGCCCACCGGCAACTCCTCGATGGCCTTCATGTCCACAGTGGCTACGGCCCCGGTCAGGCTCGCCCGCGTCTGCTTGCCGTAGCCCACCACCACCACTTCTTCCAACGCCGCGTTATCGTCTTCGAGGCGGATTTCCAGCGTCGAGCGGCCGTTTACGGCCACTTCCTGGGTTTTAAAGCCAATGAAGCTGAAAATCAGCGTCTCATTGCCCGTGGGCAGGTTGAAGTGGAACGTGCCGTCGGCGCCCGAACTGGTGCCGGTTTTGGTGCCTTTGATGAGCACCGTCACGCCCGGCAGCGCGTTGCCTTTCGAGTCTTTCACCAAGCCCGTGAAACCAACTTTCACGCCCTTGGGCGAGGTGCGGACGGGCGGGGCAACAGCGGTGGCGTGTGCTGGGACGGTTCCCAGCAGGGTTCCCCCAACGAGCAGCGCGCAAGCTAGCCGTTTGGGGACCACCGCCGAGAGAGGCAATGATTTGGGTAATGAATGGGCCATAACAGTTTGGTGGGTTAAACTGAGAAAGAGGTGAAGAGTGAAATCAGTGCGAAGCCTCGGCGGCCTTGCGGGCCGCGATGCGGGCCTGCCAGTCCTTGCCGGCCTGGTTCATGTCGATGCCGGCAGCAGAGAGGTAGTTGTTGATGCGGCCCTTGTACTTGCCGAACCAGGCGTGCTTTTGCTCGGAGGTGCCGCCGTCCATGGCGTGCTCGCGGGCCTCGGTCAGCCAGGCCAGCATCTGGGCGCGCTGCTCGGCCGTGAGGTTGGGCAGCATGTCGTTGTAGGCCGTCATCGTGATGGGCAGCACGCCGTAGGTCATGCCATCCTTCACTTGGTCGATTTGGGCCGGCGTGAGGCGGCGGCTGAGCTTCTTGAGAAACTGCGGGTGCAGCTTATCAATAGCGGCGGTGGTTTCGGTTTCCACCTTGGCCAGCTCGGCCTTGGTGGCGTCGGTGGCGGGCTGGGCTTTGAGGGCGGCCTTGCGGGTTTTCTGCTGCTCGTAGATGTCGTTGAGGGCGCGGTACTGGTCGGCAATAATGTCACGGACCTGCACCGAGTCTTTCGCCTTCAGCCCGTCAATCTTGCCCACAATTTTGGCAGCTCGCTCCGTGATGGTGCGGGTGTAGGCCGCCTCTTTGGTTTCGGTGGGCGCGGTGGCCTGGGCCGCGGCCGGAAGGAGGGAAGTTGCTGAAAGAAAACCTGTCAGAAACAGGCTTCGCACTAAGTAATTCATGATTTGCGGATAGCTTCAGAAGAGCAGCAAGTTATCCACGTCCCAGAGGGGTAATATGTCAATTTTAACTAACTTATTGTACGATGTTATCATGAGTATGAAGTTCTCGTTAACTCTACCGATAACCACAGCTAAAAATGGCGTTCTGGCAACGTGTAGGCCCTTTTGACCTTATATCTAATATAATAATTTGCCAGCAAAAAGACCCAAAAAGTGCCCTGAAATCTCACGCAATCGTTCCCGGAACAGTTTCCCCTTCCGGACCATAAAGGATATAATCCAAGATTATTCATCTAGTAAAGGCACGACACTATATATGCTTTGTAGGCTTGCATCAGCTGCTGCCACCGGCCGCTTGCGCCAATAGTTGGCGAGAATGGAGCCCGAGATATTCATCCATGGACTGAACACCGCCGCCGGCAAACCCACCGTGCCCAGCTTGCCCATGCTGCCCGCCAAGCCCGAAGCCATGCCGCCGTTTTGCAGGCCCACCTCAAAAGCCACTGTGCGGGCCGAGTTCACATCGAGCCCAAACAGCCGGCTGAGCCAGTAGCCGAAGAAGTAGCCCGCCGCATTGTGCAGCACCGAAGCCAAGAACAGCAGAAAACCTACCCGTAGCAGGTTGTCGTGCCCGGCCGCCGTGGTCACGGCCGTGAAATAGATGATGCCGGACATGGATAAGTAAGGCATCACTTTATCGATTTTAGGCAACTTATTTGCCAATTGGTGATATAGTACGCCCACCACCAGCGCCGCCACCAGGAAGCTGAAAATCTCCAGCGCCTGCAGCAACTCGGGGCTTGGGAAGCTACGCGCCAGTAGTGCCCACAGGCCCAGCGGCAGCGCGGCCAGCCATAATACGCCTAATCCAGCCAGCAGGTCTACTGTGCGCCGGCCTTGCGGTGCGGCCGTCTTCAGGTAGTCGTGCAGCAAAGCGGCCATGATGGGCACCAGCACAATTTTGATGATTTCCATCATCATGTTCAAAAAACGCACTTCAATCAGCGTCCCGGCCAGCAGCTTTAAGAGAAGTGGCGTGAGAAAAGGCGCCGCCAGCGTGGCCATGGCTGTGATAACGACGGACAGTACCATGTTGGCCCGCGCCAGGTAGACCATCACGTTCGAGGCTAGCCCGCTGGAGCAGGAGCCGATGAGGATGATGCCAGCGGCAATTTCGGGCTCGAAGTGAAATACTTTGGTGAGCAGCAGGCCCATGAGCGGCATCACCGAAAAGTGGCACAGCAGGCCAATAAACACGCCTTTGCCCGTGCTGGCCAGGCCGGAGAAGTCCCGAATGCTCATCTGGATGCCCATGCCGAACATCACCAGCTGCACCACCACCAGAATCAGCCACTTGTTGCGCAAATCCACGCCACCCCACTGTTTGAAGGCATCGGGATACACCATGCCCGCCACTACGGCCACTACAATCCAGGCCGTGTACTGGTAGCTGCGCAGCAGCGGCACGGCCTTCAAGCCTATGGCCAGACTCACTGCTGCTACCACCGCCGCCGGGTGCCAAATCGTGGCATTGTGCTGGCTGATGCCCACCACCAAGGCCACGCCTGCAAGGCCGGCAACAACCAGGCAAAGCTGAGAAAGTCGATTCATGGCCGGAGAATGGAAATGGTGGGGATGCAGGAAGGGAGTTAGACTAATTCCGTAGCCAGGTGCTGGATGGCAATGCCGGGGCTGGCCAGGATGGGCACAACGCGGTCGGCCGCAGCCAGGGCATCGACTACCCGCGCCATGGAGGCCTGGGCCAGCACCACTACATCGACTTTGGTGACCAGCTCCTGGAGGGCGGCCGTTACGATGGCATCATGCTGGGCGCCGTTGCCGCTCATCAGGGCGTCGAAAGCGCCTTCGCAGAGCACGGAGGTGAGCTCGATTTTTTTGCCGGCGCGGGCAGCGCGGCGCTGCACCAGGTCGGAGGTGGGGCCCAGGGTAGAATGCAGTGTGGCGATAACCCCGATGCGCCGGCCGGTTTGCACCGCCTGGTCGGCCATGGGCTGGTCGACGCGCAGCACGGGTACGTTGCTCAAGCCCGCCGCCTTTTCCACGGCCGCGCCGATGGAGGAGCACGTCACTAGCACGTAATCGGCCCCGCCTTCCTCGGCAGAAGTCACGTAGTTGACCACGCGACGGGCTACAGCGGGCGTCAGCTCGCCCTCGCGGATAATGGTTTTCACCAGGCTGTCATCGACAATATTGAAGACCTGGACGCCGGGCAGGTGCTCGGCGCAGAGCTGCTGGAACACGGGTACCAGCGTGGCGGAGGTGTGGATGAGGCCGAGGGTTTGCGTTGCCATTGGAGTTGGGAATAGTGGCGTTTGGAGAAGGTGTAAAACGTCATGCTGAGCATAGCCGAAGCATCTCGCCTGCTGCTACTGACTCAATCGTTCAACGATTATGATTACTTATGATTACTACTGCACGCGAGATGCTTCGACTGCACTCAGCATGACGTGCTTTTATCTTTCTAGCCAGGCATTCTGCCTTCCTGCAGCACGCCGAAATATTCCGGCGCACCTACCTGGCCGCCTTTGAAATTGACTTCGACGCCATGCAAGGGCGAACCTGGCGCGGCAGCTCGACACAGCGGCGCACCGGGGTAGAAGGGGGCAATCATTTCTACCGCTTCGATGCCCATGGCACGGGCAGCGTAGCTGGAGGTGTCGCCGCCAGCTACTACCACGCGGCGCACGCCCGTTTGCCGCACGGCTTCGCGGGCAATGAGGCCCAGCGCCGTGCCCAGCTTCTGGGCCGAAAGGCCGGGCGTGGCACCGGCCGCGCCACTGTTGGTGTGGACGATGACACTGCGGCCAGCCCCAAGGAAAGCAATAGCCTGCTGCTGATAAGACGCTAGTGAAACCAGCGAATCAGCGTCGGCCGCGAGCTTGGGGGCATCCAGCACCACCTCGGCAAACCCATTGGCTTTGGCCCAAGCCATCTGGCCGGCCGTGACCGGTGAGCAGCTGCCCGACACCACCAGCAGCGGCGCGGCGCGGCCGGGGCTGGGCCAGTCCGTCACAGGCGTCAGCGTGCCGTTCTGTGCCCAGAGCTGCCCCAGGGCCATTTCGACCCCGGACGAGCCTACTGAAAACAACGGCTCATTTTCCGTAGCGTAACCATCGATGGCCGCGCCGATACCTAATAGCTGCTCTTCGTAAAGCGCATCGAAGAGCATGACCTTGGCCCCCTCCTGTACCTGAGCCCCTATTGCTGCCTGCATTGCGGCCAGCGGCTGGGCAATTTGCAGGATGTCGAGCAGGCCGGTTTTGAGGGTGGTTTGGCGGGCCAGATGCAGGCGCAGGTCGCTTTCGTTGGCGGGAGTGGTGGGGTGCCGGCTCATCGATGGATGCCGGTCGAGGCGGAAGATGCCGCCGTCGCTGCCGATGCCCAGCCGCGCAAATAGGTTGCCGAATACGCAGTAGCGGCCCAGCGGCGGCGCGGCCACGAGCAACGGCACGAAGGCGTTGGGAAATGCCTCCTTCCCAACTTCAATGGCCCGCCCAATGCTACCGATAGTCGGCGACGAATCAAAAGTCGAGCACACCTTATAATGGATGTGCCGGGCCCCCAGCATCCGCAACCGAGCAAAAGCCGGCTCCAAAGCCGCCTGCATGGCGTCTGGTGGCATGGCGCGGGTGAGGCCGGCCACGCCCACGGCATCCAGGCCGGCGTAGGTGGCGAGCTGGGCGGGCGTGGGCGGCTCGATGAACAGAGCCGTGCGCGCCCCGGCCCGGCTCAGAAATTCGAGCGCGTCGGTGCTGCCGGTGAAGTCGTCGCCGTAGTAGGCGAGGAGAAGCTGCTTGCTCATTGGCCACCAAATTTTCGAACTGCCGCCGCGAATTCTGGATGCTGCGCGGCGGTTTCAGCCAGCGTTAAGCCATCCACGGCACCCTGCCAGGCTTGTTGCAGGGCCTGCACGCCAGCGGCTGGTCCCATGGGGTGGGCCAGGATGCCGCCGCCCGCCATGTAGAGCAAGTCGGTGGTACGAGTGCGGCGGTAGGTTTCGAAGGCCTGCCCACCCCACTGGCCCGACGACACCACCGGCAGCACCGAATAACCGCCCAGCAGCGGCGTCTGGCAAGCCTCAATGGAGGCCACCACGCTGTCGTCCGACTCCCAAAACTTGTTCTGAATGCCATTCACGTGCAGCTGGTCGACGCCCGCCAGCCGCCACAGTTTCTGATAGGCGCGGAAGTCGATGCCCAGCAGCGGATGCCGCGTCATCATGCCCCAGCCGTTGCGGTGCCCATGAATGGCGAGGGCCCGTTGGTCGCAGATTTTGCGGGTGCCCGCCAGCCCCACGCTGTTGATGCTAACCATGGCGCAGGTGCCGCCGGCGCGCACCACGTACTCGTAGCGGCGCAGCATCTCGTCCACTTCCCCACTGATATTGAAGGCGTACATGACCTTTTTGCCGGTGCGGTCGGCGTGGCGGTTAATGACGGCCATCACGGCATCGACGCGGGCCTCGAAGGGTGAGTTGGCCGCGGCCATTTGCAGTTCGTCGTCCTTCACGAAATCGATGCCCGCTTCAGCCAGCGTGCGCACCAGCTCAGCGGTTTGCTCCGGCGTGAGGCCGATGCTGGGCTTGATGATGGTGCCGATGAGCGGCCGGCCCTGCACGCCCGTCAGCTCGCGGCAGCCGGCCACGCCGAAAGCCGGCCCGGCAAAGTGCTGTGCGTACGAAGCCGGCATGTCAATATCCATCAGCTTCAGCCCCGTAAACTGCCGGATTTCATACAGATTGCCCTGCAGCGTGGACACCAGCAGCGGCAGGTTATACCCAAAATTCTCCACCGACCACGACACCCGCACCGTCGCTCGGTGATAGAGCCCGCTGCTGCTCGTAGCGCCGGGAATGGCCGGCTCCCGCACCGTTTCCAGCGGTTCCACCGATTCCACGCGGGCGGCGAAGCGCTGCTTGAGCTCCGCCGTTTCGCCCGGCACGGCTACGAACGTGCCCGACGACTGCTCGCCCGCTAGCACGGCCGCCGCGTCTTCGGGGCGGAAAGGGGTTTCGATGTAGTAGGTAGCGGTGATGCGTTCCATTTTGTGGTAGTTCAGACGTGACGCCTCACCCCCTGACCCCCTCTCCGAAAAGGAGAGGGGGCACCGGCAATGCACGGTTTTGAAGCGTCTGGCTCCCCTCTCCTTTTCGGAGAGGGGCCGGGGGTAAGGCGCCCGTTAGGTTTTTAGCTCTGAAAAATCGACTTCAAATAGGCCGCGTTGGCCCCGAAATTCTTCTTCACATTGCGCGGGTCGGCGGCGTCGCGGGAGCGCTCGATAACCAGCCAGCCTTCCCAACCCATGTCGGCCAAGGTTTGCTTCACCTTGTTCATGTCGAGGCGAGTGTTGTTTTGCAGCCACACGCCGTCCTCATCGGTGGCGTGCATCTGGCAGATGCGCTTGCGCCCCAGGGTTTTCAGTTCCTGATGCAGGTCGCGGCCTTCCTTGAGCGGGTTCGAGAAATTGAAGTAAATCTGAATGTTCTTCGAGCCAATTTCATCGAGCAAGGCAACTTCGCCTTTTGCATCGAGCGCGGTTTCAATCCCAACAATCACACCCGCTTTCTTCGCCATTTCGCCCACCACGCGTAGCCGCTCCACGATGGCGGGACGCAGTTCGGGGTTCTTTTTCAAGTCGCCCTGGGTACCCAGCGGTAGGAAAGCCACCTTTACGTTCAGGGCCTTCATGGTGTCGAGGCAGTCCTGAATCATGCGCTGGTAGGTGGGGCGCGTGGCGAAAGACTGGGCGTAGAAGCCTGTCATGGCCAGCGAGCAGATTTCCAGGTTCAGCTCCTTGGCCTTGTCGATGAACTGCTGGCGGATTTCGGGGTTGGCGAGTTGGTTGTCGAAGGTTTCGCGCTGGCCCAGGCCGCCCATATCGATTTCCACGCCGTCGGCCCCGATGTCCTTGGTGAGCTGCAGGGCGCCCAGCTTCTGACGCTTCAGAATCATTAAATCAACCACTGCCACTTTGTAGGTCAGCTTCCTTTTGGCGGGTGCGAGGGCGCTGGCCCAGTTGGGCAGGAGCAGGCTGCCAGTCAGGAGGGCGCTGGCGGAGAGAAAGCCGCGGCGGGAAAGGGTATCGGGTTTCATCACAAAGCTGGTTTGTTGAGAAAGCGGTTGGGGAAGGCGAAAAACGCGGCCCGTAACCTGACAGGCGGGCTATTTTCTAAAGCGGGACTTTCTTAAGTGAGGGTAGTCGCTTCATTTTTTAACTACCCTCACCGGCTGGGGCTGGTCCGTTCGAAACGGCCGGGCCGGCAGCCCAGCTTCCGAAAACAGATTGGGTTGCGCTACCTCGTCCCAGCCAAAACGCACGGCCGTGGGCTGCTGCACGCCGGGCGCCGAAACCAGCACCTGAGCGCCCTGGATGCGTGCCTGCGCGGGTACGAATACGCCATCGGCTCCGGCAATGGTGAAGTCTGTCAACGCTTTGCCGTCTTTGCTGACCAGCGGCGCGGCCGTTGTAAACGACACAGTAGCCACGTCGCCTTTCACCTTCAGGCTGCGGAAAACCGGTCCTTCGGCCACCACGCCGGGCATTTTGTAGGTATTGGCCAGTGCCAGCAAGGCCAGCCGCCGCCCGATTTCCCACTTAAAACCAGGGTGAATGCCGCCCTCGGCGGTAGCTAGGTCGGTGGTTTCAATCATGGCTGTGTGCGGCACTTGCAGCACGGCCGCCTGTGCCTCCCGAAATAGCGGCAGGGTTTCCCGGGTCAGCACCACTTTATCGTGGGTATCGGAGTACTTGAATGGAGCCAGCGACACATAATAAAACGGCAAATTGGCATCGCCCCAGGCGGCGCGCCAGCTGCTGATGAGCGTGCGCATTTTCTGGGTGTAGGTAGTCGTTTCGGCCAGAAAGCAGTTGCTTTCGCCCTGGTACCATAGGAAGCCACGCACTGCCAGCGGTACCAGGGGCGCTACCATCGGCTCCCAGAATTTACCCGGCTCGCCGTCTACTTTCCGACCAGCAAAAGCCGGGTCTTTAGCAAAAGCTTCGGTCGAAATCCAGGGCTCGATGCGGCTGCCGGGAACGGCCGAGGATACCATGCCCACGGGCACGTTGAGGCGTTTGTTCAACTCTTTGGCGAAGAAGTAGGCAGCAGCGGAAAACGAGCGCAGGGCCGAATCCTGGGCTATGGCCCAGTCGCGGTGCAGCGAATCGGGCTTGGCCAGCGTTTTGCGGTTGACCAGGAAAATGCGGATGGCAGGGTTGTGAGCGTAGTTCAGCTCGTCCACCGGGTTGGGGCCGGGCACGTCGGGGCGCGTCACCTTGCTGTTTTTGCGCATGGTGTACTCCATGTTCGACTGGCCCGAACACACCCAGACTTCGCCCACCAGAATGTTGCGCAGCCGGATGGTGTTGCGGCCGGAAATCACCATCTCTGCTGGCGTGGCCGAGGTATGGAGTGGCTTCAGCAGCACCTGCCATTTGCCCGTTGCATCGGCCTTCGTGCTGTGGTGTTGGCTGGCAAACTGCACCGTCACCGCCTCGCCCGGCGCGGCCGTGCCCCAGATGGGCACCGGCTTCTCGCGCTGCAGCACCATGTTGTGCCCGAGGATGCGCGGGAGCGTGATGGAGGCCTGGGCCTGGAAGGATAAAAGGATGGAGAGAACAGTGTAGAGACGCGACCCCTCGCGTTTCGGCGTTGAACAGAGACGGCCGAAAGAAGACGGCAGAATGATACGAGCGACGCGTTTCCACTCGTTCAACATCAAGACGCGAAGGGGCGCGTCTCTACCTCGTTCTGTTGTCGTACTCATTTCTTCGCTAGCCAAATGACTTCTGCTCCATCCAATGAGCTGTTTAGCATGACGGTCTTGCCACCTTTCACCGTTTCTTTTGAAGCAGTGATAGCACCCGTTTTGGGGTTGATGTGGCGCACGGCAAACGTGCCGCTCATTCCCGCTAAATCAACCTGCACTGCCGACTTGCCATCCCGATATACAAGCAGGCCACTTTTGCCGTCGCTCATTGCCCACTGGTCTGCCGGCTTGCCGGGCAGCTCCACTGGCTTCATGCCAGCCACGGCCGAGGCGAAACCGGCATCAGCCACGCGGGGCAGGCTGGCCATCGAGCCGCCCGCCAGCAGCACCGCCCAGCCGAAGGCATCGTAGCCGTCGGACGAGTACATCACGGCTTTATCGGGAAATTGCTGACGGTACTCGCGCACGGCCCGGTACACTTGCTCGAAGGAGCTGCGCTTGGGCGGCGTGAGGCGGGCGTGCTGGCGCGGGGCCAGGTTCTGGCCGCCGGCTGGAGCATAAGCAGTGCCGTTGAACTGGTAATGCCAGTAGTTGATGTCGATGACGTCGACTACAGCCGCACGGGCCCCATCGGCCAGGATGGCGTCCTGCACGTCTTTGGTGGTACTCAGGGCAATGGTGGCGTGCTGGCCGGTTTCGGCTTCCCACTCCTTAATGGTGTCGAGCCAGAACTGCACGAAGGCTAGCGGCCCGGTGAATTCGGCCCCAATGAGGTGAATGACGCCGGTTTTGCCCTTGAAATTGTCGAGACACTGGCGGATGTAGGCGCGGTGCAGCGGCCGGCGCGTGGCATCGGTCACGTCGTAAAACTGCTCGGCCATGAAGATGCGCTTGTCACCGGCGTAGGGCGGCGGCTCCGGGAAGCCGGTGTTGTTCACGTTATTCACCGGCCGCCAGGGGAAGTCGGCGTAGTGCGCGCCGGCCTCAATTATGTTGTGCTGGAAATAGTGCTGGTTGAGCAGCACGAGGCCTTTTTGGTCAGCCAAATCCGCAAACTGGTTCAGGCGGCTCCAGTACCAGGCGTTGTACTTGGTGAGGTCGTAACGGCTGAGGCCGTCCCAGGCTTGGCCGGTGCCACTACGGGCAAAAGGCAACTCGTAAAACGGCGCCCACACCTCGCCGTCCATCCGGCGAATGCGCTCGTGGTCGTCGCGCCGCCGCTCGTACCACAGGCCGTAGTTGTGGTGCAGGGCCACCACGTTTTGCGCCCGCATCGAGTCGGTCATTTCCTGCAAATCATCGGTCAGGCCGCGGCCAATCTGGCCCGGCACAAAGCGCGTGATGTGCGGCTTGGGGTTGAGCAGGCCGTAGGGGCGGGCGCTGCCGTTCCACCACGGCACCTCCTGGCGGCGGCCAAGCACGAGGGCAGTGCCGCGCACCACCATGCCTTGCGCCACGTGCAACGGAGCCGCGTAGGAGGGCGCCGGGGCCGTTTTAATCTTCAGCTTATCAATGCTGGGGGCCGAGTGTTGGGTGGGAATAGGCTGGCGGGTTGGTGCGGCTTTTACAAACTCCAGCACGGTGGGAGCGGGGTTCACCGAAAGCCGCGTTAGCTCCTGAGCCACGGCCACTTTGGGGCTGCTGGAAGCCTCGGTGGGTACGGGCAGCAAGATGGCGCGGGCCTTTGCCGCGTCACCCAGCCGCTCCTGCAATTGCGCGTAGTAGAGGCTGCGCGGGTTGATGTTTTCGTTGGATTGGTCCCAGAAGCCGTTGCCGGCGAACTGCGCCCAGGTGCCGAAAGCCCAGTTCTGGGCCGTGGGCGGCTGGTAACAGTCCACGCGGGCGGCCGTGCATTGCCAGAGCACGCTGTTGGCCACGGCCCAACCGGCGCCTTGCCCGTCTTGCTCGCGGTTGCCAAAGCGCAGGGCCTGTCCGTATTCCTTGATGATATCGAACAGCACGCCCGAAGCCCAGCTATCGATGCCACCGCTGAAGCTTAGGGCCTGCTCAGCATCGCACTGCACAAATACATTGGGGCCGGCCGCGCAGTAGCCCACGGCAAAATCGTGGTAGCCCTGCTCTGCATACAGCCGCTGAAACAGCGTTTGTGAGCCCAGGGTGTAGAAAGTGTTGCGCCGCTCATTACCGATTTCCGATACCGGCTCCGTGGAAATACAGTCCTCCACCGTCAAGCGGCGCGTAGTGGCCTGGGCTAAAACTGCGGAGCCAGCGAAGTGACGAAAAGCCACTTGCCGTACCCAGGCATCCTGCGCGTTTTCAATATCAATAGCTACCCAGCGGTGGTTTTCGTCTTTTGGATTGGTCGCGTCGAAGGTGGATTCCAGCCGCAAATTCTCTACACCAACCTGTGAAATCAGTCCCGGCCAGGTATAGCGGACTACGGTGCCACCGCCGTAGGTTTGGTCTAGGGCGGTGGTGAGTGGGGCGTCCAGCGTGATGCCGTTGGCGTCCACGGCTACCACTTGCCGGTCCCAGGCGAGGTCGCGCTGGCCGGGTTTCCAGCCCAGCGAGGAGAGGCCGCCGCCGAAGGTTTCCATGCCCAACTTGTGCACCCAGGCCGCCGTGCTAGGCCGGCGTACCTGCACCCGGTCGCCCACTTTGAAGGTGCTGGCGTTAGATAGGCGGATGGTGCGGGTATTCACCGGCACGTACTTATTGGCAATTGCCAGCGCGGTCTCAAACTTGCGGTCGTTGCGCCCGCCCAAGGTCAGCAGGTGGTCACGCATCACGCCCGTGCCGACGACGACGGTGCCGCCGTCACCCATGCCGCTGCCGCGCAGCACTATGCCTGATGCGTGGATGAACAGCCGACCGGCCACTTCATAGGTGCCGCGTTCCAGCAGCACCGTACCGCGCAATCCGTCCTTGCCCACCGGCAAGCCCGCCACGTAATCCAGTGCCGACTGAATGCGGGCAGTGGCGTCGCCGGCCTTCACCGGCACTGTCACTTTGATGGTGGCAGTAGGAATGGCCGCTTCCCCGGCCCGGTAGCCGGCATACGAAAAATCGGGCACCCGATTGCCCAATGAATCCGGCGTGTAGCTCAGCTTTCCGTCTTTGTATTCAATAGGCCCGGGCGGTGGAACTGGCTTGGCCGGCTTTTGCGCGGCCGCTGGTCCCGCCGCGAGCAGGCCGGAGAGGAGTAGGAAGTAAAAGGTGCGGGTGGGACGGGGCACGGGCGAATAAGTTGTTTTCGAGCAATAGGCTAGTACAGAGCTAGGAGCGTCACGCTGCGGTCTGGTATTCTTCGTTGACGTTTTAGTGGGCGCCTCACCCCTAGCCCCTCTCCGAAAAGGAGAGGGGGACTAGCTTTTAATTCTAATCTAGCCCTTTAAAATCTAGCTCTAGAAATAGTCCCCCTCT
>Ga0265780_10003687_pt1 | contig 20024 bp, 16 predicted proteins | sample P1T30metagenome_FD_192432 | JGI IMG/M metagenome (GOLD analysis project Ga0265780, IMG submission 192432) | Plant litter microbial communities from East Loma Ridge, Irvine, California - P1 T30 | ecosystem: Environmental > Terrestrial > Plant litter > Unclassified | place: USA: California...
TGCCGCCGGCACCCACCCCGGCGGCATCCACATCGAGCTCACCGGCGACGACGTCACGGAGTGCCTCGGCGGCTCCGAGCACATCGACGAGGCGACGCTGGCGACGCGCTACGAGTCGCTCTGCGATCCCCGGCTCAACCACATGCAGTCGCTCGAGCTGGCGTTCCTCGTGGCCGAGGAGCTCTCCGCCCAGGCCTGACGAGCCCCGGGGCGGACGCCGAGCGCGATCGCCCCGGGACGGGTCACTGACGGTAGGTGAGCCGGACCGTGCTGCCCCGCTCGATGCTCGTGCCCGCCGCGGGCACGGTGTCGTCGACCAGGACGACCGCACGCCACCCGTCGAGGACCTCGCACAGCACGTTGGTGCACTCGTCGTAGCTCACGAGGATCCCGACGTCGTCGAGGGTCTTCGTCGCGGAGGCGATCGACTGGCCACGGACGTCGGGGAGCACGACGGGGGCCGGCCCCTTCGAGACGACCAGGTCGACGGTCCCGCCGGGCACGACGGGTCCCTCGCCCTGGGGCGTGGCACGCAGCACGCTGCCGGCAGGGACGTCCTCGCTGAACTCCCGCTCCTGCTCGACCCCGGTCAGGTCGACGGCCTGCAGGGCGGCGACGGCCTCGTCGACCCCCTGGCCGGCCACGTCGGGCACGGGACCGAGCGAGACCGTGAGCGTCACCGGCTGCTGCTCGCCGTACTCGTCGGCGTCGGCGAGGTCGACGGACTCGCCGTCCGCCCCGACCCCCGCGATGCCGACCACCGTGCCGTCCGGCTCGTCGCGGAACTGCGTCACGGGATCCGTGAGCGAGAACCGGTCCAGGGAGGCCGCAGCCTCGGCCTCCTGCTGCCCGACGACCGAGGGCAGATCGAGCGGCTCGGGGCCCTGCGAGACGACCAGGGCCACCTCGGCGCCGCGGCGCACGCTGACCTCCGCGGCGGGGTCCGTGCCGGCGACCTGACCGGCCGGCACCGTGACGGAGAAGTCCTCGTGCCGCTCGTCGGCGACGACGAACCCGGCCTCCGTGAGGGTGCTGGCCGCCGCGGCCGGGTCGCTGCCGGCGACGTCGGGGACGAGCGCCTGCCCACCGGGACCGGCGCCGAACCACCAGGCCGCGCCTCCTGCCAGCAGCATGAGGAGGAGGACCAGGACCAGTGCGGCACGACCGCGGCGTCGTCGTCGCGCGGCCGAGGCGGCGAGGGCGTCGGTCGGTGCGGGCGGGACGGGACCCGTGCGGTGCCGGGCTCCCGGGAGGACCGTGGTCTCGCCCGTGGCGCCGGAGGTGCGGGGCGCGGCCGCGGGGGGCAGCACCATGGTCCTCGCCAGGGGAGGGCCGGACGGGTCGCGGAGGACGCGCTGCACGTCGACGACCTGCTCGAGCAGGGCGCGGGCGTCACGGGGCCGGTGCTCCGGATCGCGCGCCGTGGCCCAGAGCACGAGCTCGTCGAGCTCGAGCGGCACGGTGGGCTCGCGCAGGCTCGGTGCCGGGACCGTGTCGTTGGCGTGCTGGTACGCGATCTGCATCGGCTGCTCGCCCTTGTAGGGCTGCTCGCCGGTGAGCATCTCGAAGAGCATGATCCCGAGGGCGTAGATGTCGCTCCGGGTGTCGGCGACGCCCCGGGTGACCAGCTCGGGGGAGAGGTAGGCGATGGTGCCGAGCAGGGCCGCGCCCGTGGCCGTGTTGGCGGTCGCCGCGCGAGCCAGGCCGAAGTCGCCGATCTTGATGCGACCGTCGTCGGCCAGGAGCACGTTCTCGGGCTTGAGGTCGCGGTGCACGATGCCCGCGGCGTGGGCGGCCGCGAGACCGGCCAGCACGGCCTCCAGGATGTCCATGGCCTGCTCGGTCGTGAGCACGCGGTGGTCCTGCAGGAGCTCGCGGAGCGTGATGCCCGGCAGGTACTCCATCACCAGGTAGGCGCTCTCGTCGTCCTGCCCCTGGTCGAAGACGTTGACGACGTTCGGGTGGGCGAGGCGAGCGGCCGAGCGGGCCTCCTGCACGAAGCGCTCCTTGAAGGAGGCGTCGTCGGCCAGGTGCCCGTGCATGATCTTGATGGCGACGCGCCGCTCGAGCCGCAGGTCGGTCGCGAGGTACACGGTCGCCATGCCGCCGCGCGCGATGCGGGAGCGGACCTGGTAGCGACCGTCGACGAGACGGCCGATCATCGGGTCGGTCTGGTGCGCGCTCACGCGCTCGATCCTACGGAAGGGTCGGGTGCCCGCCCCTCCGACTCACCGGGTCGCGGTCAGCGGATCAGCCGAGCTGGGCGAGCCAGGTCTTGGCAGGGCCCTCCCACTTGGCGTACGCGTCGGGGTAGGCCGAGATCTGCACGGCCTGCGCGGCCACGGTGACGCTCATGCCGGTCCAGCCTCGCACGTCGAGCAGACCACGGGTCTTGCCCTTGTTCGGGTTCGAGGGGCCGCCGAAGAACAGCTTGGTCGCGTGCACGGGGTCGGTCAGCTGGGCGGCGGAGCCCCAGCCCGTGCTGGGCCGCTGCTGGAAGAGCCCGAGCGAGTCGCGGTCGCCGTAGTCGATGTTCCGGAGGCTGGACTCCTGGGCGGCCGCGGCCAGGGCGATGACGATGCCCCGGTCGGAGATGCCGAGGGAGCGGCCGACGCGGATGATGGTCCGGGCGTTGCCCTGCTGCTCGTGCGTCAGCGTGGACGTGGTGACGAAGGGTGCAGGGCGCGTGCCCTCGGCGAGGACGACGCGGGGCACGCCGACGGCGGCCGTCGTCGCGCCGGGGAGGCGGAGCGTCCGGCCGGCGTAGATCGTGCTGGTCCAGCTCAGGCCGTTCGCCGCCATGAGCGCCTGCACCGAGGTGCCGGTCCGGCTGGCGATGGTGCTGAGGGTGTCCCCGGTGGAGATCTTGTAGCTGCCCGCCGGCGGCGTCGACGTCGGTGCCGCGGTGCGCGGGGTCGAGGGTGCGGTGGTCGCCGATCCCCCGGGGAGGGTCAGCTTCTGCCCCGGGTAGATGATGCTCGAGAACGTGAGGCCGTTGGCCTGGATGAGCTGCTGCGTGGTGACGCCGTGGCGGCCCGCGATGGAGCTGAGCGTGTCGCCACGGACGATCGTGTAGGTGCCGGACGACGTGGTCCGCGGGGCGGTCGTCGCGCGAGGTGCGGGGGCGGGGGCGGCGGCCGTCAGGCGCAGGGCCTGTCCGGGGAAGATCGTGGACTTCCAGCTGAGGCCGTTGAGCGCGAGGACCGACGCGGTGCTCAGGCCGAAGCGCCCGGCGATCGTGGCGACGGTGTCGCCCGACACGACCGTGTAGCTCGAAGGGGCGGCCGCGAAGGTGCTGCGCTCGTCGCGCTCGGGGACCTCGGTCGCGCTGGCCGCCTGCACGGTCCTCGCGCGCTGCTCGCCCGCCGCGACCTCCGGGTCGGGAGCGGTGTGCGGGCGGCGCTCCGGCTCGGGGGAGCGCTCGGAGGCGAAGACGGGCCCCGTCATGCCCAGCGAGACGGCCATGCTGCCCGCGAGGACGATGGGCACCGTGCTGAGCAGCGAGCGGCTGATCTTCGCCTGGCGGTCGAGGGTGCCGCTGGTGTCAGGGCCGGTCTGCGAGTCGTTCATGGAAGGTGTCCCCGGGGATCGGTCTCAAGGTGCCCTCGCGGGCTCGGGTGGTCGGCGTCGACGGCCCGCGGTGCAGCCGGGCGGCGTCGCCGTCGGACAGGGTCGTCGGCACGGGCTGCTCGGCGACGGGGGTCGCGCACCGCACGTGGCGGTACGAACCTGGCACGGTCCTGGGGGCCAGTCAACCACGGAGCCGGTGCCGACGCGACGGCCGGGCGCCGGCAGCGGGTCTCCGCGGGTCCCCGGCCCGTGGCACAGTGGTGGTGTGACCGACACCACCGACCAGCCCTGGTACGCCGAGCACGAGTGGCTGACCGTGCCCGACCTCGTCGAGCGACTCGACGTGACCGTGAGCCGCGTCCGCCGGCTCCTCGAGGAGCGCGCGCTGCTCGCCGTCCGCGCCGACGGCACCCTCGTCGTGCCCGCGGCGTTCCTGCGCGACGGTGAGCCTCTCCCCGAGCTGCGCGGGACCTTCACCGTGCTCGGCGACGACGGGTTCACCGACGACGAGGCCATGGACTGGATGCTGTCGTCGGAGGACTCCCTGGGCACGACGCCCCTCGCAGCCCTGCTCGAGGGGCGCAAGGCCGAGGTGCGACGGGTCGCGCAGAGCCTCCTCTGAGGCCCGGCGCGCAGCGCTCACGAGCCGCGGGGCCGACCCGTCACGGGGGCTCACGCGCTGCGGTGGCTCACCAGTCGCGGCGGGTCACCGTCTCGGCGAGGCGTGACAGCTGGGCCCGCGCCGACGGCGCGAGGGGGGACCGGGCGAGCGCGTGCTCGGCACGTTCCACCTGGTCCGTGATCGCCTGCTCCACCTCGTCGACGGCTCCCGAGTCGCGCAGCGTCGCCTGGAGCATCCCGATCTGGTCCGCGTCCAGCTCCGGGTCGCCCAGCAGCTCGTCGAGGAGGCGCACCGCGCTGGGCGGGAGCGTGCGCCGGGCGGTGGCCACGAGCACGGTCCGCTTGCCCTCGCGGAGGTCGTCGCCGGCGGGCTTCCCCGTCACGGCGGGGTCGCCGAAGACGCCGAGCAGGTCGTCGCGCAGCTGGTAGGCGATGCCGAGGGGGAGGCCGAAGTGCCGGAGGGCCTCGAGGTGCTCCGGTCGGCCGCCCGCCATCGCGCCGCCGATGGTGAGGGGGGCCTCGACGCTGTACTTCGCCGACTTGTAGACGATGACCCGCTGGGCCCGGCCGAGGAGCTCGGCGTCGGGCACGCTGCGCCACGCGTTCTCCTCGACGATGTCGAGGTACTGGCCGAGCGTGACCTCCTGTCGCATGCGGTTGAACTCGGTCCGGGCCGCGGTCGCGGCGGCACGGGAGGGCAGGGCGTCGAGGGCTCGGCTGACCAGCTCGTCGCTCCAGGCGAGGAGCAGGTCGCCCAGGAGGAGCGCGCCGGAGGTGCCGAAGGGTGCCGCCGCTCCGAGCCACCCCCCGTCGCGGTGCAGCTGTTCGAAGCGACGGTGCGCCGCGGGCAGGCCCCGGCGGGTGTCGGAGTTGTCCATGATGTCGTCGTGGACGAGGGCGGCGGCGTGGAAGAGCTCGAGCCCCACGGCCGCGTCGACGACGGCGTCGAGCGACTCCTCGTCGTGGCGCTCGGGCAGGGGGTCGAAGTCGTCTCCGAGGCCCGCCACGGACTGCCAGCCCCAGTAGCAGAACAGGGCCCGGAACCGCTTGCCGCCGCGCAGCAGGTCGCTCGAGAAACGGGCGAACGGATCGAGGTCGGGTGCGATGCCGACCAGCTGCGGTCGTCGCTCCTCCAGGAACCCGTCGATGCGCCCCTGGACGATGTCCACTAATCGCGTACTCTCAGCCACGCTGCATAGCCTAGCGAGCACGCGCGGGCCTACACTCGAGGCACCTTGTCACGCGTCGATCCCGAGGCCCGTGGGCCTGTGCTCGAAGGGAACACCAAGATGCCGCTGTCCGAGCAGGAGCAACGACTCCTCGAAGAGATGGAGCGGAGTCTCTACACGAACGACTCCGACTTCGTGGCGACCGTCGGCCGATCCGGCCGCCCCAACTACACGGTCACCGTGCTCGGCGTGCTCGGCGCGCTCGTGGGCATCGCGGTCGTGGTCGCCGGGGTGGTGCTGCGCCTGCCCCTGCTCGGCGTGGCCGGCTTCGTCGTCATGCTCGTGGGCGTGCTGTTCGCCATCGCACCCCCGCGACGCAAGGGCGAGGCGCGACCGACCTCGACCGGAGCCCGGTCTCCCCGCCCCTCCACCTCGCGCCCCGCGCAGTCCTCGGGGCTCATGGACCGTCTCAACGAGCGGTGGGAACGTCGCCAGGACGGCGACGACCGCCGCTAGGCGCTCCACCCTCCTCCACCACGCCACGACCAGAAGGGGTCGGCCTCCGGGCCGGCCCCTTCTTCGTCGTCCCTGGGCCCCCTGACCGCCCCGCGACGCGCCGGGCCCTCCACCTCCCTCCACCCGGCTCGACGCCCGCAGGCACGGGGCTACCGGACCGTCGGGGTGGCGCTCCGGCGCGTCGGCCGTTGCTCGGTGGCGCGCGGTGGAGTAAAGTGGAGGAAAGCGGTGGAGAGGGGTTCAGCATGTTCCTCGGTACCCACACGCCTCGGCTCGACGAGAAAGGTCGGATCATCCTCCCCGCCAAGTTCCGCGACGAGCTCGCCCCCGGGCTGGTCATGACGCGCGGGCAGGAGCGCTGCATCTACGTGTTCAGCCGGAGCGACTTCGAGGAGATGCACGAGCGCATCCGCCAGGCCCCCATCGCCAGCAAGCAGGGTCGCGACTTCATGCGCGTCTTCCTGTCCGGTGCGAGCGACGAGGTCCCCGACAAGCAGCACCGCGTGACGATCCCCGCGCCGCTGCGCGAGTACGCGGGCCTCGGCCGCGAGCTGACCGTCATCGGAGCGGGCAACCGCGCCGAGATCTGGGACACCGCTGCCTGGAACACCTACTACGAGGCCCAGGAGGCCTCCTTCGCCGACACCTCGGAGGAGGTGATCCCCGGGCTCTTCTAGCTCCTCGGTCCTGACTCCCAGCCGTCCGCCCTGGCGCACCTTCCCCGGTGCCAGGTCCAGATGGATGGGGATCAGGGTCGAGGATCCGAGTCCTTCCGACCATGGCAGACCAGATCCACGTCCCCGTCCTGCTCGAGCGCAGCCTCGACCTGCTCGCCCCCGCCCTCGCGGCTCCGGGTGCCGTCGTCGTCGACTGCACCCTGGGGATGGGCGGCCACTCGGCCGCGCTCCTCGAGCGGTTCCCCGAGGCGGTCCTCGTGGGGCTCGACCGCGACACGCAGGCCCTCGAGATCGCGGGGGAGCGCCTCCGGCCCTTCGGTGACCGCGTCCACCTCGTCCACACGACGTACGACGGCATCGGCGACGCCCTCGACGGTCTCGGCATCCGCGAGGCCCAGGGCGTGCTCTTCGACCTCGGCGTCTCGTCCCTCCAGCTCGACCGGGTCGAACGCGGCTTCTCCTACTCGAAGGACGCGCCGCTCGACATGAGGATGGACCCGACCGGCGAGCTGACGGCCGAGCGGGTGCTCGCCGAGTACCCCGAGTCGGAGCTCCGGCGCATCTTCTACCAGTACGGCGAGGAGAAGCTCGCCCCGCGCTACGCCCGCCGCATCGTCGAGGCTCGAGCCCAGGCCCCCCTCACGCGCAGCGGCGAGCTCGTCGACGTCCTCGTCGCCGCGACCCCCGCCGCCCTGCAGCGGGCCGGTCATCCCGCCAAGCGCGTCTTCCAGGCCCTCCGCATCGAGGTCAACGCCGAGCTCGCGTCGCTCGAGGCCGCCCTGCCCGTCGCCCTCGACCGCCTGGCCGTCGGTGGTCGTCTCGTCGTCCTCGCGTACCAGTCCCTCGAGGACCGCTTCGTCAAGCGCGAGCTGGCGGCCCGGAGCAGCTCCACGGCACCCGCGGGGCTCCCCGTCGAGCTGCCCGAGCACCGTCCCGAGTTCTCCCTGCTCGTCCGGGGCGCCGAGCTGGCGTCCGACGACGAGCGAGCCGTCAACCCACGAGCGACCCCCGTGCGCCTGCGCGCGACCGAACGCCTCCGGAGGCACGCATGAGCACAGCGACCGCACTCGCGCCCGCCACCGCCGGGTCCGACCACGAGCCCGCACGTCCCGTCGAGGTCGTGACCTCGCGCGACCAGCGCCGTGCCCGACCGAAGGTCGCCTACGCCCTCGTGGCGACGGCCGCGCTCTTCGTGCTGCTGCTGACCCAGCTCGGCATCAGCATCGCCCTGAGCGACGGCGCCTACCAGATCTCGGCGCTGCAGTCCGAGCAGACCGAGCTCGCCCGGGACCAGCAGAAGTTCGCCGAGCAGCTCGACGTGCTCTCGTCGCCGCAGAACCTGGCGAACAACGCCGACGCCCTCGGCATGGTCCGCAACTCCAACCCCGTCTACCTCGACCTGGCCACCGGCGCCGTGCACGGCGTCCCGGCGCCGGCCGAGACGGGCCCCGACGGCACGGGCGACAACCTGATCGGCAACACCCTGCTCGACGGCGTCCCCCTCGTCGGTGCGGCGGCCCCCGCCACGGACGCGACGTCGTCCGACCCGACGGCCCCGGCCGCGACTGCTCCGGCCGCCGATGCGACCGTCCCGGGCGCGGCGACCGCGCCGGCCGCGTCCGGCTCGGTACCGTCGGGCACGGACCAGCTCGCGGCCCCCGAGACCCGGTGACCGCGGTCCGACCGCACCAGCACCAGCACCACGACGACAGCGACCCGGCACCTCGGGGTCGCGGTGAGGAACCCCCGTGCACGCTGCCCCCCGCTCCCGCAGGCTGCGGGTCACGCTCGCCATGGCGCTCGTCATCGGCCTCGTCGGCGTCTTCGTCGTCCGGCTCGCCGACATCCAGCTCGTCCAGGCGGCGGAGCTCAACGACCAGTCGAAGCACAAGCGCGAGATCGTGCAGACGACCTACGGCGACCGCGGCGACATCGTCGACGCCTCGGGCGCGGTCCTGGCCGGGAGCGTCACGCGCTACAACGTGACGGCTGCGCCGGCCTTCGCCTCCGAGACGAAGGTCACGCGCGAGGACGGCACGAAGGAGGTCCTGTCGGTGCCGGAGATCATGGCGGAGATCGCCGGGATCACGGGTGCCGACCCCGCCGCCCTCGAGGACTCGGTCACGCGCGACCCCGAGGCCAACTTCGCCTACCTCGTGAAGGGCGTCGACGTCGACGCCTACCGCGCCGTCAAGGCGCTCGGGGTGACCTGGGTCTACTTCGAGCGCCAGTCCGCGCGCACCTACCCGAACGGGTCCGTCGCGGGCAACCTGACGGGCTTCATCGGCACGGACGGCCCCCAGGCCGGCCTCGAGCTCACCGAGGACTCCTGCCTGGCGGGCACGAACGGCTCCCAGACGTACGAGCGGGGCGCCGACGGGGTGCAGCTGCCCGGCAGCACCGTGACGAAGGAGCAGGCCGTCCCGGGTGGCACGCTGCAGCTGACCATCGACAGCGACCTCCAGTACATGGTCCAGCAGGCCGTGGGCGAGCAGGTGGCGGCGATCGGTGCCGAGTCCGGCACGGCCATCGTGCAGGAGGTCTCGACCGGCAAGCTCCTGGCCGTGGCCGACTCGCCCGCCGTCGACCCCAACGACGTCGACGGCACCGACGTGGCCGACCTGGGCTCGAAGGCCTTCACCGCGAGCTACGAGCCGGGTTCGACCTTCAAGGCGATGACGGCCGCGATGCTGCTCGACTCGGGCGTGGCCTCGCAGACCAGTCGCGTGACGGTGCCGTACTCGCGCACCTTCCCGTGGGGCGGCGAGATCCACGACGCGACGTTCCACCCGACCGAGCAGCTGACGCTGGCGGGCGTGCTCCGCGATTCCTCCAACGTCGGCATCTCGTTGCTCGGCGAGAACCTCTCGAAGGACGCCCGCCACGACTACATGGTCGCGTTCGGCCTGGACGAGCCGACGGCGGTCGGCTTCAACGGTGAGCCCACCGCGGGCATCCGCCCGGCCTCCGAGTGGGACCAGCAGACCAGCATCAACACGATGTTCGGCCAGGGCGTCTCGACGACGGCCCTGCACATCGCGAGCATCTACCAGACGCTCGGCAACCACGGCACGCGCCTGCCGGCCTCCCTCGTGGCCGGCTGCACGGCGCCCGACGGCACCGTGACGCAGGAGCCGAGCACCGAGGGCATCCCGGTGGTCTCCGCCGCGGCGGCCGACGGCACCGTCCAGATGATCGAGAAGGTCGTCAGCGACGGCGACCTCAAGGACGTCCTGACGGTGCCGGGCTACCGCGTCGCGGCCAAGACGGGCACCGCCGAGGTGGCGAAGGCAGGAGGCGGTGGCTACGGCTCGGACCGCATCGTCTCGGTCGCGGGCCTCGCTCCCGCCGAGGACCCGAAGTACGTCGTCGTCGTGACCTTCACGAAGCCCAGTACAGTGAAGACGTCGGCCGCTGCGGCGCCGACCTTCAACGAGATCATGTCCCAGGTCCTCGAGATGTACCGCGTGCCCCCGTCGACGGAGCCGGCACCGGCCATCCCCACGACCTGGTGAGAGAAGAGGATCATTTGAGCGCCCGGACACCCCCGGTCCTCCGTCCGGAGCACCCCTCGGCGAGATCGCTCGCCCAGCTCGTCAGCCGGTTCGGCCTCGAGCACGAGGGGTCCCTCGACGGCGTCGAGATCACCGGCGTCACCCTGAGCACGTCCGACCTGCGCCCCGGCGACCTCTACGTGGGCGTCCCCGGGCAGCACCGTCACGGTGCCGAGTTCGCCGAGCAGGCCCGCGACGGCGGTGCCGTGGCGGTGCTCACCGACGCGGCCGGCGCGGAGCTCGCCCGGCCCTCCGGCCTGCCCGTCGTGCTCGTCGACGCGCCCCGCGCCGCCCTCGGGGCGGTCTCGGCGTGGACCTACCGCACCGGCCCCGACGACGAGCTGCCCCTGCTCTTCGCCGTGACCGGCACGAACGGCAAGACGTCGACGTCGTACCTGCTCGAGGGCATCCTGCGCCAGCTCGGCCTCGTGACCGGCCTCAGCAGCACGGCCGAGCGCCACATCGGCGACCTCACCGTCGTCAGTCGGCTGACCACGCCCGAGGCCAGCGAGATGCACGCGCTGCTCGCCCGCATGCGCGAGAGCGAGGTCCGGGCGGTCGCCGTCGAGGTGAGCGCCCAGGCGCTCAGCCGTGCCCGGGTGGACGGCATCGTCTTCGACGTCGCCGCGTTCACGAACCTCAGCCACGACCACCTCGACGACTACTCCGACATGGAGGAGTACTTCGAGGCGAAGCTCCCGCTGTTCCAGCCGGACCGCGCCCGTCGCGCCGTCGTGTCGCTCGACACCCCCTACGGGCAGCGCGTCGTCGACAACGCCAGGGTGCCGCTCACCACCATCACGGTCCTGCCCGGGGTCGAGGCCGACTGGCGCGTCGAGCTGCTCGACGAGCAGGCCGCCTTCACCGAGTTCCGGCTCTCCGGGCCCGAGGGTCGATCGCTCGTCACGCGCGTCCCCCTCATCGGCTGGCACATGGCCGCCAACGCGGCCCTCGCGATCGTCATGCTCGTCGAGGCCGGCTTCGAGCTGGAGGCGATCGGCCAGGCGCTCGACGCCGACGGCGGCATCCGGGCCTACCTCCCGGGGCGCACCGAGCGGGTCTCGGGCGACCGCGGCCCCAGCGTCTACGTCGACTTCGGCCACAGCCCCGACGCGTTCCTGGCGACCCTCGCGGCCGTCCGACGCTTCACCCCGGGCAAGGTCGTCATGCTCTTCGGCGCCGACGGCGACCGCGACACCACGAAGCGCGGTGACATGGCCCGCGTGGCCGCCGAGGGCTCGGACGTCCTCGTCGTCACCGACCACCACCCGCGCTTCGAGGACGCCGCGTCCATCCGTGCGACGCTCGTCGAGGCCGCCCGTGAGGCGTTCCCCGACCACGAGATCCACGAGGTCAGTCCGCCCGAGGCCGCGATCCGCCACGCCGTCTCGCTCGTCGGCGAGGGCGACTCGATCCTCTGGGCCGGCCCCGGCCACCAGGACTACCGCGACATCCAGGGCGTCCGCACGCCCTACTCCGCCCGCGACGAGGCCCGCGCCGCGCTCCGTGAGGCCGGGTGGGCCGAATGATCGCCCTCACTCCCGCCGAGGTCGCCGAGCTCACCGGAGGGCGCCTCGTCCTCCCCGCCGCGCCCGCGTCCGACCAGGGCACCGTCGTGTCCGGGTCCGTCGAGACGGACTCCCGCCTCGTGGGACCGGGGTCCACGTTCTTCGCCCTGCGCGGTGACGAGACCGACGGCCACCGCTTCGTCGACGCGGCCGTGGCCTCCGGTGCCGCCCTCGTCGTCGCCGAGCGCGACCCGGGCACGACCGTGCCCGTGGTGGTCGTCGACGACGGCGTGCGCGCCCTGTCCGCCCTGGCCGCGGGCGTCGTCGAGCGGGTCCGTCGGGGCGGCGACCTGAAGGTCGTCGGCGTCACGGGGTCGAACGGCAAGACGAGCACCAAGAACCTCCTGCGCGCCGTCCTCTCCGACGTCGCGCCCACGGTCGCGCCGCAGGGCTCGTTCAACAACCACGTGGGTGCGCCCGTGTCGATGCTCAGGGTCGACGAGGCGACGCGCTACCTCGTCGTCGAGATGGGTGCCAGCGGACCGGGCGAGATCGCCAAGCTCGTCGCGACGGCCCAGCCCGACACGGGCGTCGTGCTCAAGGTGGGCCTCGCCCACGCAGGAGGCTTCGGCGGCATCGAGGGGACCCGTCGCGCGAAGGCCGAGATGGTCACCGACCTTCCCGCGACGGCCGTCGCGGTGCTCAACGCCGACGACGACCGCGTCGCGGGCATGGCCGCCGACACGGCGGCCCGCGTCGTCACCTTCGGGCTCTCGGAGGGCGCCGACCACCGCGCCTCCGACGTCGAGGTCTCGGCCTCGGGCACGGCCTTCACCTACCACCACGGCGGCCTGACCCGGCGCGTCCAGCTGCGGATCCTGGGGGAGCACCACGTCATGAACGCCCTCGCGACCCTCGCGGTCGTCGGGGAGTGGGGCCTCGACCTCGATCGGGCCTGCGACGTCCTCGAGGGCGTGGCCCGTGCGGAGCGGTGGCGCATGGAGGTCCTGGAGGCCCCCGGTGGCATCACGGTCGTCAACGACGCCTACAACGCCAGCCCCGACTCGGTCGCGGCGGCCCTCAAGACGCTCGCACAGATCGTCGGTCCGGGGCAGCGCTCGGTCGCCGTGCTGGGCGAGATGGCCGAGCTGGGCGACGCCGCTCGCGAGGAGCACGACCGGATCGGTCGGCTCGTGGTCCGCCTGAACGTGGCCCAGCTCGTGGTCGTCGGCCACGAGGCACGCCACGTGCACATGGCTGCCGGCCTCGAGGGGTCGTGGGACGGCGAGTCCGTCTACGTGGGGACCGTCCAGGAGGCCGAGGAGCGCCTCCGCGAGATCCTCAGGGAGGGCGACGTCGTGCTCGTCAAGTCGTCCAAGTCCGCGGGCCTCCGGCACCTCGGCGACCGACTCGCGGGGGTGACCGAGTGATCGCGCTGCTCGTCGGCGGAGGCGTCTCGCTCGCCTTCACCCTGCTCATGACGCCGGTCTTCATCCGGCTCTTCCACCGGCTCGGCTGGGGCCAGTTCATCCGTGACGACGGACCCCAGTCGCACCACACCAAGCGCGGCACCGCCACCATGGGCGGCATCGTGCTCATCATCGGCACGGTCCTCGGTTACTTCGTCGGGCACCTCGTCGCACAGGACCAGGTCACGCTCAGCGGCGTGCTCGTGCTCTTCATGATGGTGGGGCTGGGGGCGGTCGGGTTCCTCGACGACTTCCTCAAGGTCCGCAAGCAGCGCAGCCTGGGCCTCGGCGGCTGGGCGAAGATCGCGGGCCAGGTCGTGGTGGGCGCCGTGTTCGCCGTCCTGGCCCTCTCGTTCCCCAACGCGAACGGGCTGACCCCTGCGTCGCCCCGGATCTCGGGCGTGCGGGACATCCCCTGGCTCGACTTCATGTTCTTCGGGACCATCGTCGGCGGCGGGCTCTTCCTCGTCTGGGTCGTGCTCATCACGGTCAGCACGTCGAACGGCGTCAACGTCGCCGACGGGCTGGACGGACTGGCCACGGGCTCGTCGATCCTCGCCATCGCGTCGTACATCTTCATCGGGTTCTGGCAGTTCAACCAGTCCTGCTTCTCGGTGCGGCTCGACGAGTCGACGCGGTCGGCCTGTTACACCGTGGCCAACCCGCTCGACCTCGCGGTCGTCGCCGCCGCCATCTGCGGCGGGCTCATCGGGTTCCTCTGGTGGAACACCTCGCCCGCGCAGATCTTCCTCGGCGACACGGGCTCGCTCGGCCTCGGCGGCGCCCTCGCGGCCCTGGCGATCCTGAGCCGCACCGAGCTGCTGCTCGTGCTGATCGGTGGCCTCTTCATCATCGTCACCGGTTCGGTCATCGTGCAGCGTGCCTACTTCAAGATCACGCACGGCAAGCGGATCTTCCTCATGAGCCCGCTGCACCACCACTTCGAGCTCAAGGGGTGGGCCGAGGTGACCGTGGTGGTCCGTTTCTGGATCATCGCCGGGCTCTCCGTCGCCGCGGGCGTGGGCGTCTTCTACCTCGAATGGATCCTCCGCACCTCATGACGCACGACCTCGACCCCGCCCGACGGGAGCGCCTCGACGGCCTCACGAGCTGGCACGCCGACTGGGCGGGCCTGCGCGTCGTGGTGCTGGGCCTCGGCGTCACGGGCTTCGCCGTCGCCGACACGCTCACCGAGCTCGGGGCCGAGGTGCTCGTCGTGGCGCCGGCGGTGGACGACGACCGCGCCGAGCTGCTCTCGCTCCTCGGGGCGCGCCTCCTGCTCGCGCCGTCCGACGCGGCCCCGCCCGCCGAGCTCGACGCCGTCGACGCCGACCTCGTGGTGATCAGCCCGGGCTTCGCGCCGCACCACCCGTGGAGCACCTGGGCCGCGGGGTCGGGCGCCGCCGTCTGGGGCGACGTCGAGCTCGCCTGGCGCGTGCGCGACAAGGTGCCCGGGCGCACGGCCGACTGGCTGCTCGTGACGGGCACGAACGGCAAGACCACGACGACGCAGCTGACCGCGGCGATGGTCCTGGCCGACGGGCGACGGGTGGCCCCCTGCGGCAACATCGGCGTCCCGGTGCTCGACGCCGTGCGCGACCCCGAGGGGTTCGACGTGCTCGTCGTCGAGCTCTCCAGCCACCAGCTGCACCAGCTGCCGACGAGCGGCCCGGGCGCCCTGCGGCCCGTCGCCTCGACCTGCCTCAACCTCGAGGCCGACCACCTCGAGTGGCACGGGTCCTTCGAGGCCTACCGCGACGCCAAGGCCAAGGTCTACGAGAACACCGTGGTCGCCGCCGTCTGGTCCAAGGAGGACGACGCGACGCGCCGCATGGTCGAGGACGCCGACGTCGTCGAGGGGTGCCGCGCCGTCGGCTTCGGCCTGGGCGCGCCCGGGCCGAGCGAGCTCGGCCTGGTGGCGTCCGACGACTCCGCCGTGCTCGTCGACCGGGCCTTCCTCGACGACCGCCGGCACCGGGCCCTCGAGCTGACCACGCTCGCGGCGGCCGAGGAGGTGGGGCTCGGTGCGGACCACCTCCTGCTGGACGTCCTCGCCGCGGCCGCGCTCGCGCGGGCCGTCGGCGTCGAGCCCGCGGCGATCCGTGACGCGGTCGCCGCGTTCCGCGTCGACCGGCACCGCACCGAGGTCGTGGCCAGGGCTGCGGGCGTCACCTGGGTCGACGACTCCAAGGCGACGAACCCGCACGCGGCGCAGGCCTCGCTGGCGGCGTTCCCCTCGGTCGTGTGGCTCGTCGGGGGCCTGCTGAAGGGCGTCGACCCCGATCCCCTCGTCGAGGGTGCCGTCCGGTCCGGTCGCCTGCGCGCCGCGGTGCTGCTGGGCGTCGACCGCAGCGAACTGCGGGCGGCCTTCGCGCGACACGCCCCCGAGCTGCCCGTCCTGGAGGTCGACGAGACGCAGACTGGCCGCGTGATGCCGACCGCCGTGCGCCTGGCGGCGGGCCTCGCCCACGGGGGCGACGCCGTGCTGCTGGCCCCTGCGGCGGCCTCCATGGACCAGTTCACCGACTATGCGGCGCGCGGGCGATCCTTCGCCGAGGCCGTGCACGAGCACCTGGGAGGTGACGCCGATGGCGAGACCGTCGATCGGACTCCCGCGACGCCGGTCGACTGACCGGCCCGCGGCCGCAGGACGCCCCGTCGAGGGCGTCGTCCGTGAGCGCTCGGCAGCCGCCGTGGTCGCCGTCCGGCGCCTCTTCGCCGCGGAGACCGGCACGTACTGGCTGATGCTCGGCACGACGGTCTTCCTCGTCGTGCTCGGGCTCGTCATGGTGCTGTCCTCGTCGAGCGTCGAGGAGTACATCGCCAACAAGTCGTTCTTCGGCGCCTTCGGGCGCCAGGCCACCTACGCGGCGCTCGGCGTCCCGCTCATGCTGCTCGTGTCGCGGGTGCCCGTCTCCTTCTGGAAGCGCTGGGCGGTGCACCTGCTCGTGGCGTCGCTCCTGCTGCAGGCCCTGGTCTTCACGCCCCTCGGCTACGAGGTCGGCGGCAACCGCAACTGGCTCGACTTCGGCTTCGTCACCGCGCAGCCGTCCGAGCTCGTCAAGCTCACGCTGGCCGTGTGGCTCGGTGCGGCGCTGGCCCGTGCGCAGCCCCTGCTCGACGACTGGCGCCGGCTCGCGACCGCGCTGCTGCCGGGCGTCGGCGCCGCCGTGCTCATGGTCGTCGCCGGCGGCGACCTGGGCACCACGATGATCGTCCTGCTCCTCGTCTTCGCCGCGGTGTGGTTCGGCGGCGTGCGCCTGCGGCACCTGGCGGTGCCGATCGGGTTCCTCGCCGTCGCCGTGCCGCTCGTCGCGCAGCAGTCGTCGAGCCGCACCGACCGCATCTCGGCGTGGATGTCGGGCTGCACCGCCGAGGCGGACTACCAGGCCGATTGCTGGCAGACCCTCCACGGCACGTGGGCGCTCGCCTCGGGCGGCCTCTTCGGCGTGGGGCTGGGCAACTCCAAGTCCAAGTGGTCCTGGCTGCCGGAGGCCGACAACGACTTCATCTTCGCCATCATCGGCGAAGAGCTGGGCCTCGTCGGCGGGATCGTCGTGCTCGCGCTGTTCATCGTCCTCGCCGTGTGCTTCGTGCGCGTCGTGCGCCGCACGCGCGACCCGTTCGTCCGCGTCGTGGCGGGTGCCATCGGCACCTGGATCGTCGGGCAGGCGCTCGTCAACATCGCCGTCGTGCTCGGCCTCCTGCCCGTCCTGGGCGTGCCCCTGCCGCTCATCTCGGCGGGCGGGTCGGCGCTCATCGTCACCCTGCTCGCCATCGGCGTGGTGCTCTCGTTCGCCCGGCACGCCGAGGAGCCCGGTGACGAGGGCGACGACCTCGCCGTCGACGAGCCCACCGCGCGTGCCGACCTCCGTCCGGTCCCGGAGGCCTCGCCCCGGGGCGAGGACCCGCGGGCCGCCTCGCAGCGACGCGCGCAGGCGGCGCGCGAGGCGTCCGCCCGTGCCGCGGAGGCGCGTGCTCGCCGGGTAGGCTCGGGGCAGTGACGACGTACCTCCTCGCCGGCGGCGGCACCGCCGGCCACGTGAACCCCCTGCTCGCCGTGGCCGACCGGATCCGCCGCGACGACCCCGCCGCGACGATCCTCGTCCTGGGCACCGCCGAGGGCCTCGAGGCCCGTCTCGTGCCGCTCCGGGGCTACGACCTGCTGACGATCCCACGCCTGCCCTTCCCGCGTCGCCCCTCGCCCGCCGCGCACCGGTTCCCCGGAGCGCTGCGAGGAGCGATCGCCCGCCTCCGGGGCATGCTCCGCGAGCACCACGTCGACGTCGTCGTGGGCTTCGGGGGCTACGCCGCGGCACCGGCCTACGTGGCGGCGGCGCTGTCCCGCGTGCCCGTCGTGGTGCACGAGGCGAACGCGAAGCCGGGCATGGCCAACGTGCTCGGTTCCTGGCTCACGCGGGACGTGGGCGTGGTCTTCTCGTCCACGCGCCTCCGGCACGGTCGACGCGTGGGCATGCCGCTCCGCGTCGAGATCGAGTCCCTCGACCGCCGATCGCGGCGTTCCGAGGCCGTGGCCGAGTTCGGTCTCGACCCCGCTCGCCCCGTCCTGCTCGTCACGGGCGGATCGAGCGGCGCCCGCCGCCTCAACGAGACCATGGCGAAGGCCGCCGCGGGCGTCCTCGGTGCGGGGTGGCAGGTGCTGCACATCACCGGCGAGAAGTCGGAGCTCACCGACCCCGGCCTCGACGGCTACCACCTGCTCCGCTACTGCGACCGCATGGACCTCGCCCTGGCGGCCGCCGACTTCGTCGTGAGCCGCGCGGGCTCCGCCACCGTGAGCGAGCTGACCGCGCTGGGCCTCCCGTCGGTCCTCGTGCCCTACCCGGTCGGCAACGGCGAGCAGCGGCACAACGCCACCGACGTGGTCCGCGCAGGAGGCGCGCTCCTCGTCGCCGACGCCGAGTTCGTCCCCGAGTGGGTCGCCCGGTCGCTCGTGCCCCTGCTGCTCGACCGCGCCCGTGTCGCCGACATGGCCGTCCGCGCCGCGACGGTGGGCGTGCTGGACGGCACGGACCGCACGGTCGACCTCGTGCGCGGGGCCGTGCGCCGTCGCGGCTCCGGCCGCCCCTCCTGGCGTGGCCCCGACGACGCGGCCCCCACCGGCACCACCGACCCGACCCCGAGCGAGGCATCGTGATCAAGCCCGACCTGGACCAGCCGCTGCCGACCGATCTCGGTCGCGTCCACTTCGTGGGGATCGGCGGCTCGGGCATGAGCGGCATCGCCCGCGTCTTCCTCGCTGCGGGGCACGTCGTCACGGGCTCCGACCTCCGCGAGACGGCGGCGGTGCGGGCCCTCCGCGACCTGGGGGCCGAGGTGGCGATCGGCCACGACGCCGCGAACGTCGGTGACGCCGACACCCTCGTGGTGACGGGCGCGCTCTGGCAGGACAACCCGGAGTACCAGCTCGCGCTGGCGAAGGGGCTGCCCGTGCTGCACCGCTCCCAGGCCCTGGCCTGGCTCATCGGCGGCTCCCGCCTGGTGAGCGTGGCCGGCGCCCACGGCAAGACGACGTCCACCGGCATGCTCGTGACCGCCATGCTCGCGGCGGGCCACGACCCCAGCTTCGTCAACGGCGGCGTGATCCAGTCGCTCGGCGTGAGCGCGCGGGGCGGCACGGACGACCTCTTCGTGGTCGAGGCCGACGAGTCGGACGGCTCGTTCCTGCTCTACGACACGGCGGTCGCGCTCGTCACGAACGTCGACGCGGACCACCTCGACCACTACGGGTCGCACGAGGCCTTCGACCGGGCGTTCGCCTCGTTCGCCGACGCCGCGACCGAGTTCGTCGCGATCTCGAGCGACGACGCGGGGGCCCGGCGGGTCACGGCGTCGCTGGCGCCGACGACGCGCGTCGTCACCTTCGGCGAGGACGCCTCGGCCGACGTGCGCGTGTCCGACGTCACCTCGGTCGGCCCGGTCGCGTTCACCCTGCACCAGGGCGGGCGCTCGTGGCCCGTCCAGCTGCGCGTCCCCGGTCGGCACAACGCGCTCAACGCGGCGGGTGCCTTCACCGTCCTCGTCGGCCTCGGCGTCGAGCCGGAGGCCGCCATCGCGGGCCTCGAGACCTTCGGCGGCACCGAGCGCCGCTTCGAGCTGCACGGCACCGTGCGCGGCGTGAGCGTCTACGACGACTACGCCCACCACCCCACCGAGGTCGCCGCCGCGCTGCAGGCCGCACGCTCGGTCGTGGGGGAGGGCCGACTCATCGCGGTGCACCAGCCGCACCTCTACAGCCGCACGCAGCTCATGGCCGGCGACTTCGCCAGCACCTACGAGGCCCTGGCCGACCACACGGTCGTCCTCGACGTCTTCGGTGCACGCGAGGACCCGGTGCCCGGCGTGACGGGCGCGCTCGTGTCGGACCGCTTCGGGGACGCCTCGCGCGTCGACTTCGTACCCGACTGGCAGGAGGCCGCGGTGCGGACCGCCGAGATCGCCCGCGCGGGCGACTTCGTCATCACGCTCGGCTGCGGCGACGTCTACCGCATCGTGCCGCAGCTGCTCGGTGCGCTCGACGCGGACCTCGCGCACGACGACGCCGTCGACCGGGGGACCGGCCAGGACTCGCCGCGATGACGGCCGTCGCGGTCGTCGACGGGGTGCGCCCGTGAGGCGGCCCGAGGGCTTCGACGCGCCCGGACCGCCGCGGGGGAGGAAGGACGGCGGCCCCCAGGACCGCTCTCCCGGCCGTGCCCGTCGTGGTGAGGAGCCGGGCGAGCAGGACCGCGCGACCACGGGGAGCGCGGCCGACGACGTCGCGACGGGGCCCGTCCCGACCACCGGTGGCCGCGCCTCCGGCGTCGACCGTGCGCGCTCGCTCGCGAGCGGAGCCGCGGGGCGCCTGGGTGCCCTGGGGGAGTCGCTGCGCGCGGGCCGGGGCGCTGACGGCCGTGCGTCCGACGGGTCGTCGGACGCG
>Ga0265780_10003688_pt1 | contig 20024 bp, 19 predicted proteins | sample P1T30metagenome_FD_192432 | JGI IMG/M metagenome (GOLD analysis project Ga0265780, IMG submission 192432) | Plant litter microbial communities from East Loma Ridge, Irvine, California - P1 T30 | ecosystem: Environmental > Terrestrial > Plant litter > Unclassified | place: USA: California...
TCATCAGTCCCCTATTTGCCAACGCAAGCAGGCTTTCATCTGCGCTCACCCTCTCAGCACCCCTCTCTATCCATGCTTTTGCATTTCTTTCGGTGATGCCCCCTCCTACTTGCATACCGGCCTTCCACGTGCCAAGTGCTTCCTTTGCAGCATCGTCGTTTCCTGGACCTAGCATGATCACGTGCGCGCCCGACAGGCCATTTTGCTTGTACAAGGCGGCGTAATATGCGGAGGGATGCGCGGAGGTCCAGTTGGTCTTGAGCACATCAGGCGCGGATGTGGAAAGAGTAGCACCAACAATTTGTTTGACGCTGCCAGCATGCAGGTCTATACAAGGTCGGAAACGCGTCATTGTGCGTGTGTATGAAGGTGCGAAGACTGGAGTGAAGGTTGACGATGTGGGGGCTTCGGGGGTCCGCAAAGCTTGGCAAAAGTTATTAGCGCGACGACCTAACAGCTGCGTGTCGGGCTTTTTTCATACGACGATTCAGATCACCACCTGCCCATCGCAATGGCACCCGCACTCGGAAAACGGAAGCGCATAAGCCGCAAAGAGCTCGGACAACCATCACGCTCACCTTCACCCTTGTCAGACTCGAATGATTCAGGCGGAGAAGATGATGTCCAGGCTATTTTCCGGCGCGCATTCGAAGCCAAGTTCAAGCCTCTTGCTGTGGAAACCAAGGAAGTGAAGATAAACACTCCCAAGGAGATTGAAGAGGAGGAACTTGATGAAGAAGACGATGCAGAATGGGCAGGCATAAGCGAAGGCGACGACGATGTCCAAGTCATCGACTACACGAACACACAGCTCAGCCGGGACGACACGTCAAAAGCCGAAATGAAGGCTTTTATGTCTTCCAAACCACCAACCTCGACCGCTGCGCCTAAAAAGTCTCTCACAGTGAAGAAAAGCCCCGACGATGCCGATCTCGCCGAGTCCAACAACCTACGGAACGACCTCGACCTCCAGAAGCTGTTGCGCGAATCACATCTGCTTTCCGCCTCGTCCTCGAGGGTCTCTAGATCCACTCTAAGCGCAACAGGCATAGCGCGGCACAAGTCGAGGGACCTGCATCTCCAATCACTGGGCGCAAAGGGCTCCGTCTTTTCGCAAAAGAAGATGCCAATGGCGCAGCGCAAGCACATGATACAAAAGGCGCGATTGACCGACGAGAAGCGACGCGCAGAAGCCAAGGAAGCTGGCATCATATTAGAACGCCCCACTATGAACAAAATACCCGGCAAGAGAGATGAGACTAGAAAGCGGGACAAGGCCGTGGGATTGCCAAGTGTTGGCAAGTTCAGAGGTGGGACTTTGAGCTTGAGCAAGAAAGACGTGCGAAGCATCACTGGTGGTGGAGGAAGTGGGGCAAAGGGTAAAGGGAAAGGTAAGAAAGCTAAGCGGTGATCATCTGGTTGAAAATAAACCTATCTGCCTACACATCGGCCGAGCCATGAGCGCCCCTCACTTTAGAACTAGAAGGGATGATGCCTCACGCCTATGCTTTTACGCTCGTCAATTGCAACTTAAAAAAGTAGGATCGGGTGCGAGAGAGCAAGGAGGTCCTAGTTCCAAATAAAAACGGACCTCAGGGTAGTCGCTTCTCTATTGCAAAAAGACATTGGCAAATCTTACAGAGTTCGTCTTGCAAGCTGAGTCTAGGTATAATTACCACAGCCACTGTACTAAGCTTTTGATGGGGTTGCCCTCAGCACAAGTCAAAGGTATGCTGGAGTTTTAGATTACTCTCGCGATGTGCCGCAAATTTGAAGATTTGTAGAGGGGGCGAAAGCGGAAAAGGTAGGACTTTCCGTGCGGGGACTAGACGGAGGTAGTCAGGCAGTTACGGGCCCGGGGAGGGAGAGCAGACGAATAACATAATCATGAAATTGCCGGCAGTTGCGTTTACAACTATCAACGCGGCGATTGTATTCGAACCGGCTCACGTAAGTTGGCCATGTTTTGCCCGATATAAAGAGAGTCTGATTCATTCTGGAGAGCTATATACATATTGATAACACAGCGAAGCGACGCGCGGGCTTTTGCTATCCACTATCCTTCCTCCTTCTACCAATCTACACGCGACTAGAGACACCAGATACTCATCCAGTTCGCCGATTAAAGCGCGGGTTTAGCATTCTTCACCAACTCCTCAAAGTAAGCCTGGTGCCACTGGCCAGCCTCGGGTGATGGCTTGAAAGCATCGTCCTTTCCACAGAAGGAGTCGTAGCGGGTTGCGCTCGAGTCGGAAGTACCATCAGACTCGCCACCAGGCTTCACCCAAACGAAAGCATCGACAAGAGTGTTGCCAGTGTTGCCAGTGGGTCGGACACCGAAGCCAGCGCCCTTGACGTTGCACCAGTCACCCCACTCCTTGCGGAGGCCTGTGACACCGTTGCGAGCAGTGTCGATGATGGCTTGGCCGGGCATGCCGGCGGACTTGAGCTCCGGAGAGAACATGGAGACGAAAAGCTTCTCGTTCTGCGCCTTGTTGTACTGTGCGTCAGTGGCCTTGGAGAACTCGCCGGGGCTGAGGTCATAAGCGTTCCAGCCGGCAACGTTGGTGGAGACACCGCGGACTTGCTTGGGGCTGCCGGCGTCCTTGTAGGCGGCGGCCAACTCCTTGGCTCCGGGCTCTGTGATCGTGTTAGTAAGATTTGTGCAAGAAGTGGGAGATACGTACTCAAGTTGTCGTTCCAGCCGAGCCATCCTCCATGACCAGCATCAATGTACATGGCAATGTTGGGCAAGTTGAGCGACTTGAGGGCGTATGCAACACCCTTGCGGTAGCCCTCGGCTGAGTCCTTGCAGGTCTGGAGGTTGGCATTTGTGACCAAGTTGGGCAGCGAATCGGGCTCGATGACTAGAGCAATGGCGATGTTGGGGTACTTTTTGAAGATTGCAACGATGGCTATGACGGCTTAGCTCGTTTCCTCAATATTTTTGTTACAGCTTTGACACTTACGGTCAATGTACTCGGTCTTGTAAGTCTCCAAGCTACCGACAGGAAGCTCTCCGTTGGAGGCCTTAGCGGCGCAGTCACGGCCGGGCAGATCGTAGATGACCAAAGCAGCGATTTGGTCACAAGGAACGTCCTTGATCGTGTCTTCGACGATGTCGATCTTTGCTCGCGTATCGCTGAGAGCCACGTTAAGGAGTGCCCAGAGCTAGAAAGACAACTTTACACTTACATCCACATGAAAGTGCCGATTTCAGCAACCTTGGTGGCAGAAGCAGCAAGAGCCGAGTCAGTCATAGCAGCAGCAGCCGCTGAAACCTCAGAGGAGTAGAACTTGTTGGCATAGATCTGGCGGGAAGCGAAAGGGTTGCCAGAAAGAGTGACGGGCGTCGCACAAGCGGCGGCAGCAGCGCCGACAGCGCGAGCGGTAATGGGACCATTCTCCACTGGAGATGGGGCAGCGAGCACGCCGGAAGCGGCTGATGCCAGAACGGCAGCGAAGATACCCTTCATGTTGTCGACAGATGAAGGTGAGTGAGTGATGAAGATTGTCGATATATCCAATACTTCAAGAAGCGGACGAGCCTCTTATATTCGTAAGAGCGAATCACCTGGCTTGGTGGCGAGTAGATCGAGACATGTGCACGGTTACGCACCTCATAAGGAAACAGGCCCGCGTAAAGAGCGTCGTAGATGGTTGTGTGGGTCTATGCATCTTAGCGCTGGCAAGACAAGTCTCAAATGAAGATCGAAAGTCCACAGAACAGAATCCCACTATCGAGGATACTTGTCATATGACACGTAGCGAATGATATACTGAGCGAGTTAATCTCGTGGCGGCGCCGCTTCGGAGAGGATTTGGTGACGTTGAAGTCTGTGTTAACTGTATCAGTGATATCTGGCGTTGTCGTAGTAATAGACACAGCTTTCCAGTGGATGAAGTATGGTGTTTGATCAGATGCTATATTCTGGGCACCGTATACTCGTCTCTCAAATCTCCTTCCAAGCTGAACCTGTGAGACCTTTGTCTTCGTGATACTATTGTCAGCGATATTAACGCAATGTTTCATATCATCCTGTGCATGCGGGGATGGTCACTCGCAGCCCCGCATTTCCCACGCCGGCATATTGAGCCTCGCTGCAACGTACCATGCGAGTGTGCGGGATCTGCCTAGCCTATGGCGAAGATTTGCCACAGCTTCGTGGCGTGCTGTAGGTTGACACTGGTAAAGTCGCAACGATTGAGTTTGATGGGCCATTTCGAAGGTATATTTCATCATGTAGACGACAATGTGTGTTAAGCGGTTTAGATGTCGAAGATCAGCCACTGAAGGGTTCCGGTGTAGCTTCCTCAATCACCATGAACCCTTGAATGTCCATCAGCAACCATCGCGAACAGGAGCAAGCCCAACTGGTGATCGAATCCTTAATAAAAGTCCATCTGTCATTGAAAAAAAGTAGGGCTTGTGCCCTGGTACCGAGCGGGTGCTTCAGGATGGACCTGGGTTGCGTCCGGCACCAGAGCAGCCCCCGACGGCTCACACATGCACATGACAGTGAGTGTTGACGAGCGACGATCTTGGAGGCTCTTTAATCAGACATTTATCCTGATGCATGTGATATGTGCGAGCTCCAAAGACAGGTATACAACAGCCTGTCGGTCGCGCCGGGTATACTCTTTGAAATATGGAGGGATATAATAGGCCCAGGCAGTCAGCTTGTCAGATTTGGAAGGCTTCTTGAAGGTTGGGGATGTGTCAGTTCCCCGGAATCGTAGATCCATGAACATGGCATATTGCAACTCGTATAGTATCTATGCTGCACCCTGTCAAGTCAATGACTGCTCGGAATTGTTGATTCCATTGAACAGAGGCAGTGTTTATGAGCGCTTGCAAGCCGTTGGGATGCTGCAGCAAGCTCTTTGCCATTGTTCCTGTCGTTATTAGGTCTCGAATAGAGTATAAATCCGGCTGGCAGGGCGCCGGATTGCTGATCCATCTTACAACCTTGCGTTGTCATCTCCATAGCTGATGATTGCAAAGTTCAGTGGCGGTCAACAATTCATCGCTAAGCGCGTTATGTTCGACATCAAGTTCCCAGTAGGAGGCGTGCGGCTACTAGCCCTGCTGCAAGGATCACACGCCAAGACGATGTTGTTTAGAGGAGCGCCTTTGAGTGGACGGGTAAGATGGAACAGCCTGACGTTCGAAATGACAACCCAATATGCGGGTCCTCGTGATGGGTACTAGTCAGCCGTCACTGCCCCTCAAGCTTCACACTAACGCGTTGCAAGCCTCGCGTCTGAGGAGAATTTTAAGCTTGAAAGGACGACATGATCTGCGCGTCCATAATCCGCGAGTACTAGACACACATGGTGAAAGATTTCGGCTTCATAGCTAGTTTCGGTGGCGCACGCGTACTGGCTGTATTGAACGTCTTGTTCCGACATGGACCAGCAAATTCAGCCGCCAGAGACACAAGCCGAAAGGCCGCCATATGTGCATATTGACATGGTGCAAGCCGACATAGTATTCTACCAGCATCCCTGAAAAGTTCATGAAAGACAGGCGCGAAGAGTTATTTGTTTCCCGTGACCCTTGCTGCGGACACCAATCAGGGAGGTGTACGCAAGCAAGACTGGCTGTTAGACTATGGAGCAAACGCTTCGATTCAACTAGGCCAAATCCGCTACGAATGGTGACATATTGCTGTACCATATCCTCTTAGACATTATTTGGTCCAGGTCCTTTCCCTGGGTCTAGCAACAGATGTGGTTTCAGGAACCCATCGTCGATCTGCTTGAAGGCGTTTGCAGGGTCATGACTCAACTCGTTGAACAATTGCTTGACCGCACCGGTTGCGGTTGCCATCCTACTCGATCCTTCGGCCGCGCTAGACTCGTCCGCCCTATGACCTGATGTAGGATACATGGCCGCATCAGCCGAGAGGCCCAGGGGCGATGGATTGCGGTTGGGAGAGCGGCGGGCGTTGGGTGGGAGGTCGAGGTCATTGTCGTCTTCTTCGGAGCCACTGTGGCCAGGGCTGAGAAGACCTTGGTCTGCGCCGTCTATGCGGCGCTGGCGGCTTGAGTTACGTCGGCTTGCAAAGCCGTTGGGTCGTGTTGGGGGGCTATTGTGGGCAAACGCGCCACTGGAATATGTTCCTTGGTTACCGTTGACATTGTTCAGCGTGTAGCCATTTTGGCCGGGGCGCGGTGTGTGACCAATGGCTTGGCCCTTGTTGCGGGCGTACATGCCGCCGTTGACAACCTCAATGTCAAATTCGTCGTCGGAATCGATTTCTTCCACGACGCCTGTACGTATGCCTAAGATTTCTAGCATGCGCGCGGTGGTTCCACCAAAGATGATGACGGTCAGCACTACTACAACCAATACAGTCGCCCGAAGAGTGTCGCCGTTGTTACCAGTAAGACCGGCAGCGAGGGCGACACCTACCGCACCTCGCAGCCCTGCCCAATAGATCATAGCCTGGTGAGCATAAGGAATCTCTTCTACTACTTCTTCGCCACGACGACGCTGGCGATATCTTGATATGGCGTTGATGAGCTTGGAAAGTGGAAAGACGGCACACCATCGTGCGGCGCAGATTCCGGCTACTGTGATGAGGATGAAGAGTGGCTTGTACTCGAGCTTGTCATCGGTGAAGAGCGACAGACCCAAGTAGATGAAGATGAAATTCTCGGCCAATTGGGCTGTGACTTGGAAGACGAATTTGGTGGAAAGTTGGGTGCGGCGAGACATGTTGTGGTAGGCATAATGCTTAAGGCATATGCCGCAGAAGAGGAGAGAGACGATTCCTAGAGTGGTGTAAGTCGAGGGATGGTTAGAAAGAGTGGGCTCCTTACCGGACATGTGGATGGCGTTGGAGAAGAAGTAGGTCAAGTATGCGATGAGGATGATCAGACAGCTCTCCGTCTTTGGGAAGCGTCTCACGTAGGTGAACTTCAACATCAGCGATGCGCCAATTCCAACCATGACACCAATGAACAAACTTCCAAAGAAGACGCCAAAGAAGATTCCGAAAGCCTCGAACAGACTCAGTATGCCTAGTGACTCGGCGCCGTCTTTGTACTTTTGGGCAGTTTCGAACAAGACAATAGCCACGGCATCGTTGAGGATGGACTCGCCAAAGATGATGGTGTAGAGCTTTGGCTCGACCTTGTAAGTGTCAAAAATGGCAAGAATGGTGACAGGGTCGGTGGCGGAGAGGGTGGCGCCGACGGACATGGCTTCAACGAAATTGATCTGGAAGCCATCGAGAGGTATTCTGGTCCAGAGGAATAGGATCAGACCAAGTACGAGGGCTGAGATGAAAGTGCCAGCGAAAGCAAAGGTGAGAATAGCGCCGATATGTCGAAAGAAATTCCCCTGGTAGGGTAAGTGGGTGTTTGTAATTCTTGGGCAAGGGAGACAGACTTGGTGTAACTCATAGCCAGCAGAAAGGATGATTGGTGGTAGTAGTAGATTGAAGAACATCTGGTAATCAAAACTCACGACATCTCGCACTGATGCCACGGCTGTCAGTCGCAGGACGAGGCCAACGACCATGCCTGAATGGTGTTAGTGAAGCCACATGTCATGTATTATGCAGGCTGACTAGCGTACCAGCAAAAATGGACAGGACGGTCTCGTGGACGGCCTGTATTTTCCGCGTGTGGAGGATGTAGCTCGTAAACAGGGCTATTATGAGCAGGACGATGAGGATGGACAGGGCCCATGATGTGAATATCTCCTTCTGGCCCGCCTCTGGCTCTTCTGTTGCGGCGCATTAGAGTCGAGTCGGCAGGGGGTGGAGGAGCATGGAGGAACTGACCGTCAGGGTCTGCGTCGACAGCATCGCGCTCTGGAAAACATGTTAGTGGCTGCCTTGGGGGTCTGAGAGGGTGGACGCGTACTGAGTATCTGGCCGATGGCCCACCATCCGAGCACCGAAGCCATGGTGTGTCTACCGTCGCGGGAGCATCAGCAGTCGGCGTCTGAAGAGTGCGCGCGGGAGTGAAAGGTGGCTGCTTGGTGTCTGGTGCACCAAGGGCGGGTTTGTGAGCGCGTAGGCGGAGGCAGAGACGGGGGCTCTGCGATGGGCGCGTGGGGCGACAAACAATGCGCTGGCCAGGTGTGTATATCTGAATATCTCAATGTCTGAACGCTCGAATGGCTCTGACCTCATCTACAACACGCAACCGCAACGCAACCCAACGCAGCTCGGACCGAGCGTCCTGGGCAAGCGCGACCAGGGTCTCGCCAAAACGACAACGTCCCCACCTCGCGCTGACGTCATTCCACACTCCAAACCGCTCCTCCAGGCCAGCCAGAATCACACGGCACCACGACGCTACAGAAGCTCCTCGGAAAGCCTGCGAGCCTGCACCACCTGACCTTGACCGCCTAGAAAAGCCACGCTACACGCACACTGCACCCCCAATATTATTCTCGTCCCCTCCCTCTACGCATCATCTGCCTGCGCTTCTGCACACCGTCTCACCCAAGACTCGGCGGCTTCCCCCGGTGGCACCAACTGTTGGACAGGAACATGGCATCGTGTGCCTCCAACGCCTAGCACCTTCTACATACATAGTACCTACCTACCCACTGTGCCCTTGACTTTGCTTCTCATTTCTTCTGTCTCCTTTCTCCGCCTTTCTCTCCGCATCTGTCTCTCCTGGTGAAAGTCCATATCGCAGCACGATCCGCCCAGCGACCGCAATGTCTACACAACGGCCCGATGACTCCCCACGAAACACCACCTCGCAGCAACGCCCCAAGCCTCGCCCAAAACTAGTCTCCTTCGGCCGCGATATCTCTGGCTCCGGCGACGGCCGTCCCACCGCAGAAGGCAGGCCCCGTGTTGACTTTATCGAAGCAGTCCAAGAGCACTCACCCTCCATACACCCAAGCAGAATGTCACGCGAAGTCGACCCGCTACTCAAGGAGACCGTGTCGCCCCTCGACGACGACGATTGGCAAGGCGAGCAGCAGACCGAGGAGACCAAGAGCAGTTTGTTCCTGTTCCTGCTCACCGTCTGTGGACTGGGACTCCAGATTGGCTGGTCCGTCGAGACCTCCAACGGTTCGGTGAGTTCATCTCCTAGCTTTTCTTCTCTTTTTGTCAGCACCCTGCATATATAAAATCTAATCCTGCTCTCTGCATATGCGAAACCTTGCACTGCCTCCGCCCACAATACTAATCGTCCATGTAGCCCTACCTGTTGTCCCTCGGTCTGAGCAAGTCGATGCTCGCCCTTGTGTGGATTGCCGGTCCGCTTTCTGGTGTCCTGGTCCAGCCTTATGTCGGCCTCAAGAGTGACAACTGCCGCATCCGATGGGGAAAGCGACGGCCCTTCATCGTAGGTGGCGCAGCTGCCACCATTCTGTCTCTCATGGTTCTGGCTTGGGCCAAGGAACTCATTGGAGGCTTTTTGGGCATTTTCGGTGCCCATCCAGAGTCCACTGGCGTTCGCACAAGCATCATGCTCTTCGCCATCTTGTTCGTATACGTATTGGACTTCGCTATCAACGTCAGTAAGTATCCCCAACATTTGCTCTTTATTGCCTCCTGACTCTGACCTTCTACTAGTCCAAGCTGGTGTCCGAGCTTATATTGTAGACGTCGCTCCTACCCACCAGCAAGAGTCGGCCAATGCCTGGTTAATGCGGTCTGCTGGTATTGGAAACATTGCTGGCTACCTGGCTGGTTACATCAACCTACCGGAACATCTTCCATGGCTTGGCGACACACAGTTCAAAGTCCTCTGCGCCATCGCATCCTTCATAATGGCCCTCACTGTCGGAATAAGTGTAACTGCCTGTAAAGAACGCGATCCAACCTGGGATGCTGCTCCAGCGGAACAAGAAGGTGGCGTCATTGCTTTCTTCAAGTCACTTTTCCGCTCCGTCGGCGCCCTCCCTGCGCAGATCAAGCGAGTCTGTGAAGTTCAATTCTTCGCATGGATCGGATGGTTTCCGTTCCTCTTCTATATCACCACCTACGTGGGCCAGATCTATGTGAATCCCTACCTGGAGAAACATCCCGACGCGACAGACCAGGATATTGACCGCATCTGGGAAGAAGCAACCAGAATTGGAACCAGGGCACTCCTGCTGTTCGCTGTTGTCACCTTCGCAGCCTCGGTTTTCCTTCCGTTCGTCATTCCCCCGACCTTTCAAGCGCCAGAACCCGACCGCCCAATGACACCCGCAACGCCAATGACACCTGCGACTCCACATTCAATGGGTGGCTCTGGCTACTTTGCCTTGTCGCACACGTCCAAGGGCACTCCACGCACACTCATGGAGAGGATTTCACAGTCATTAGACGTCCTCCAAATCAAGTCGCTTACTCTTCGTCGCGCATGGGTCTTCTCGCACCTCGCTTTCGCCGTCCTCATGGTCCTGACATTCTTCATCAAGTCCACAATGGGTGCAACGATCCTTGTGGGTGCCATTGGTATTCCATGGTGCATCACCAACTGGGCTCCATTTGCCATCATTGCTTCTGAAATCTCCAAACGCGACGCCATCCGACGCGGTATCATCCGCCCCCGTGATCGGGAGTCGCAACTCATTGCCGAGGGAGAAGATGACGCATCTGGCTCTGGGGCTGATTCGGCAGGCGTCGTTCTTGGTATTCACAACGTCGCCATCGCCGCGCCGCAGGTAATCGCTACCCTTGTCAGTGCCGTCATGTTCAAGTTCCTTCAGAAGCCCCGAGGTGTTCCAGGAGACGAAAGTGTAGCATGGGTCCTTCGCTTTGGAGGCATCTGCGCGATTGCGGCAGCATACCTCACCTTGCGTGTTCACGAAGAGAAGGAGGAGGAAGTTGATGAGCCCTTCAGGAGGCGATTGTCTTAGGAAGGCCTGGATCGCGAAGCCCATAGACGATTAAGAGAAGAGCTGGGGAGCATTCTTAGCAGCGAGGCAAGCTCGTGCTAATATAGTTACGATTGACGAAGATGAAGACGAAAGACGACTCTTGTTCCAATGTGCGTCATGGCACTACACTATCTCTCCTTGGCTGGGTTTGGGAAGTTTCTGCAGCATCAAGGCGAAGCAACGGAGTTTATGTGGAGGCATCATCTTCAGCGACAGGCGTTTGAGCAAGAATACATATGCTCGGGATGTGGAGTTCTGGAAAATATCACCTATACTCTATTAGCAAGGAGTAGATTTACATATTCAAGCTGAATGGCATCGCGTCCCTCGGCCCGGTGTACTATGCTTCATTAGGACTAGCCAAAACTGCCCGACGCATCTTGGAGAAACTAACATCGTCACACAGCATCGTGAAAGCTTTCGTCGAACTTGCCAACATGCCATATCTTCTTTAGCCCGCGCCAAAACTAGGTAATTTCTGTTTGGCAGTATTGAAAATCTTCTGGAAGAGCCATGCGGGGCACGCACATTTGAGATGTCGGTCTCCCTTGCATCTAAGAAGAGGCCCCTGAGATTCGAGATGAGCCAGCCCCGGTCTGAAGCTGACATACTCTTTCCGCATCTTGCAAACAACCCCAACTTCTCCAGCACACTTTCCTCGCTAAAACGGTCTGCGCTGTCGATGCACAACCGCCTCACTTCAATCATCTCAGACAGCGAATTCGTAGCCTCGGTTTCAGAAGCATATCGCCTCCCACTTGTAGCAAATGAACGCTGTGGCTCTTGGTACATTCCTCTCGAGAGAAAGGAAGAAGGCGTGTATTTTAAGAGCACGGATGGTCACATGAACCAATGGGGATTCAGTTTGCGGCGGCTGAATTTGCAACTTCTCAATGTTGTTCAGAAATATGGCGGTGCTGTGGTTGTGGATTCGACAAGGCGGGGAAAGAGTATGCCTGACGCGCTGAGCAAAACGATACCGATCTGGTGTTGTGTTATCAACCGTGCTGTGTTTGGTGCCGAGGGTCAGCATGCGATGTACACGCCGCCACAAGCAGTTTCGTCAAGCGAACATGCTCAGATTGCAAGCAGGATTGATGGATTTGTTTCTCAGTTACTTGTAAGTCTACCTCGAATAGAAATCGTGTGCCTTTCCCATAGCCTAACCATGGAAGGATATTTGCAAACCCAAGATACCGGAGTTGCGCAAAAAGCTTCAAAAACCACTACGACCAATCTGGGTCACTCAACAATCATCATTGCCGGAGTCGGCACCAGCATACATAGACTTTCATCCGATTGTTCTTTGCACAGCATCACGGCGCGTCCAAGCCGCCGAAGCATCTGAAGGCGGCTACATCCAAGGCGCTGCTGACGACCACGAAGCTTGGAGCCATGGTCTCACACCACCAGTCTTCTGGAAGCATAAGGAATTGCTTGTGAACTCAAGTGAAGAGGATGCACCAGATACTATAGCGAAGCTGCTCGAGGAAGAGTCACAGAATGGTACCGATTCTACAGTCACTCTGGTCAAACCGACCACCAGCCTTTATATCTCGCCAAGTCAGAATGTTGACTTGAACAACTTCGATGTAGTTATTAGCTGCACTCCAGAGCCACTGTCGTCCACCAGCCTCAAGGAAGCAAGGGTCAGACATTACTTGCCACTCAAATGTCAGAGTGGGAAGCTTGGTTCTCGTCATCTTCGGAACGAACTGCCTCTGCTTCAAGACTTCCTATCCTCTCTCCCAGCAGCTTCATCTCCGAAGCTACTGGTAACTTGTCCAACCGGCAAAGACCTCTCCGTTGGAACCGCTCTCGCCATACTCTGCCTCCACACAAATGAAAGCGGCCACATCGATCTCAGCACAAGGCGCAGCGCTGCAGAAATCAACAAGAACTTCATCAAACAGCGCCTGAGCTGGATCACGACTTCGAACCCCGCTCTGAATCCAAGCCGGACGACACTGCAGAGTGTAAACTCGGTGCTTTTGACGACGCAGGATCCCAAGGCCGTGAGTTTGCCCATACGAGCCAGACCGGATGGCGATCACAAGGATACCAACATGCAAGAGAGAAGCAACAATGATCCGCCCCAGGGCCCATCTCTCCCTTCCGAATTGTTTGCCATGCTCTCATCTACCCCAAAATGGTCCTTGAACCGTAACCTCACCTCAACACTCCCCACCCACCCCTCCGGCACGGTCACAGGAAGCGCAACATTCACTCCATGCTCTCTACCCCCTTCCTTCTCGCCAACACTGCTGTATGCCGAAGAAGGTGAATTCGTTACAGCCACGGGATTAAAGTTTACGGCGAGGAGGAAATATGTATATCAGTTGATCGATGAGGGGGTGGTAGTCAAGTTCTTCGACGACGAGAAGTTCCCACGCGCCAAAGTAGAAGACGGAGTTGGCAAACAAGGCGAAGGGATTGGCGGGATGTTTGTCGAGATGGACGCGCTTGTCGCAAACGAGGGAGAAGTCGAAGCGAGGAACAAAGAACACCATCTCTGCGCCGAGGACTTGTATGCTGCGAGTTGGAGATTCAGCAAAGGCATGGCTGGAGGAGAGGGACCAATGTGGTGGGAAGTCAGGTACGACGTCAAAGGGCCGAAGAAGGATTACGTTAGTTCGACTCGGTACGAGAAGAGCGTGTAGAAGAGGAGAGAATGCTATAAAGTGGACTATATAGGGTATCAAGTCAATCCAAAACGCCATCCAACATTACTTCTGCCTATGAGGCATCTCCTTCACTTCACCCTGGTAAGTCTTAAAACGACATTGGCCATCTTGACCAAGACATTGATGACGAGCGCTAATGCCGCAGTGGGAATGAAGACCTGCACCCATTCGGCCCACTTGACAGGTCGCACCTCTGTCTCGATCCATCCCGCCCCCTTGATGGGTTCCCCTCCGTGGATGTTCGGCGTCACTCCCTCATCTGCCGGAAAGCGGTTGTTTTGGACGTAATACTGCAACAGGTCATCTTTCTCGCGCCATCGCGCCAGCACCCAGTCGCTGAAATCCTTTTCGTCGTCCAGCGGAATGTCGGCGATGCGGAAGCGACGCAAGTGGATGTTGACCGACTTTGGAGGGCGGCCCTGGAAATAGGTGCCGCGGAGAGTGAAGAGGTCTTGACCGTATTGACCTACGGGCACGCCTTCGTATGCTAGTGTACAGTCGTACATCCACTCGACCGTACCTTTGAGTTCTTGTAAACAAAAGTGCAGTCCTGTGCTGCGTGGAAGTAATGCGTGTCGGAGATCTGGCATGTCATTCTTGTCCGCCCACTTTTTGCTCGCAGTTCGCCCATTTTTGCTCAAGTTGGTGCCCTCGGGGAAGAGCAGTAGCCACATGGGATCGAGCCCTTTGCTGCCGGACAGTGGTCCACTGTGGCTGGTGGACAGCTTCTTCAGCCGGTATCGGAAACGCTCTTTGTCTGTGGCCCATTTGCGGCTTAGGAAGACGAAGCCGTAGAACATCATGCCGGTGCCGAGTATGGGGATGTATTTGATGGACTCTTTGAGGATGATGTAGAGGTGGCCGTGCATGGAGGAGGTGTAGGCGATCCACCAGAGGTAGACCCAGTCGGTGTAGATCTATGGCTGTTAGCTTCTCGTGATGCTTTTCCCCATGTTGCCGTGTGTGTACCTGGTGGTTTGAGACGTAAACAATACGCTCAGGAAAGTCGCATTCAAGTCGACCATGCTCTGTCTTCCGCATCTGTCCTCTGATGCTCTCGTCGCCGCTGATTCTGATCTTGACGGGTGCCCACCAATATGTCATGGTGGCGCTGACGATGCCGAAATGCTGCTTGCTCATGGCCATCCAGGCATAGAACAAGTCCTTGCTGTACAAGTACAGCGGCGCGCCGATGAACTGCGTGACAGCGATGCTAGGGGGCCTGTCAGCATATGTACATGGAGCAAGAACAGACGGACATGCTTACGCCAGAATGCTGCCGTTGAAGTAGACGGCAAACAGAAACATACGCAGAGCCTGTTGCCAGGGCCCATGCTTCATGTCACCGCCTGGGTGCCGTGTTGGCCCAGACGGTGACGCCTCGGAGCTGGATTTGGAGTCGGATACTTGGGCGTTTGTAGGGCCATGCCGCTGCCTGAGTTCGTCGGTCGCCATGTTCTCGCTCATGAGTGTGGTGTGGGATGTCTGAAGAGGCGGCCATGTTTTGTTGGCGTCTGAACCGTGCAGGAACGAGCTATCGGGGAAGCACCCGTGCATGCCACAATGACCCCCGGCCATGCCGTCCCATGTCCCATGTCCTTCCCGACGAATGCCATGACCCCGCACCACCGCTCCGCAACGTCGCAGGGAGCTTGGACCGCCCCCACGCCCTTGGACTCGCAACTTTTGACATTTTGGACCTCCATAGACACTCGGCGCCAACGTGTCAAGGTGAAGATGCTGCCTACGATGCATATCCGATGAAGCTTGCACAGCATCGCGTCCTGCCATGGCGGCTCCTTGCCAAGCCCCCGAAAGCCCGACTCTTCTCCTCGACCTCCGCCCGTCTCGACATCAAACACGTACGCGAACTGCCTCCACGACTCCGGCCTGCATACGAACAGAATCCGACCAACACCCTTCTCAGCCTGCAGTGGCCCTCTCCACCTCGCAACATCCTCATCACCAAGAAGAAGCGCACGACGTACATCAGCGAGTCCCTTCTCGAGTTCGCAACCCACATAGGCTCGACATACCCCTCCATAAACATCATTCTCGAGCCCGACTCGGCCACTGAGCTCCATGAACAGCTCCCCTTTCCCGTCTACTCCTACGACAAGGTTAGCGGCTTTGGTACATCGCATCATCTGTCGGATAAAACCGACTTGATATGCACCCTGGGTGGCGATGGCACATTGCTTCGAGCAAGCAGTCTGTTTAGCCATGCGGAGAGTGTCCCACCAGTTCTGAGCTTCGCCATGGGCACGATTGGCTTCCTGGGAGAATGGAACTTCAAAGAATACAAGCGAGCCTTCCGAGAAGTGTACATGAGCGGCGCACCAGACACCTACTCCACCCTGTCCGACTCTCTCGGCGCACCACCATCACCCCCAATCACCTCTCCAGACGACCCCCTCGACCGCCCCCTCTCCTACGCCGACATCCGCGGCAAAGCAATGGGCACAAACCGCACCGCGCGCATCCTCCTTCGCAACCGTCTCAAAGTCGGCGTCTTCGCCCCGGACGGCTCGCGCATCGCATCTCACGGTGACACCTACGCTCTGAACGAAGTCACTCTCCACCGCGGCTCAAGTCCACACCTAAAGATAATAGACGTATACATCAGCAACCGCTTCCTCACCGAAGCCGTCGCCGACGGCATCATCATCTCCTCGCCCACCGGCTCGACCGCATACTCGCTCTCCTCGGGTGGCAGCATAGTACACCCCCTCGTCCCTTCGCTCTTACTCACACCCATCTGCCCGCGCTCCCTGTCCTTCCGCCCACTCGTGCTTCCAGCGGAAACGCCCATAACCCTGCGCCTCGGCAAAGACAAGAATCGCGGCCGCGAAGTCGAAGTCAGCATCGATGGACAAACCATCACCGAGGGCATGGGCGAGGGCATGGAAGTGCGCGTCGCGGGTGAAGAAGTGAAAAAGGAGAACGGGGACTGGGATGGTGGGGTACCGAGTATTGTGCGCGGCACTGTGGGCATGGAAGATGAAGCCGAGGACCATTGGGTTGGCGGGCTCAACGCCCTTTTGAAGTTCAATCATCCGTTTGGGGATCAGCATGACTGAATCCAGGTAGATACGAACATGATGTTGTACGATAATCTCATGATATGACGTTGGGAACACAAGACCACATTGTAGTGTGATTATCCGACTTTGCATTTTCCCGAACCATCCATGGGTCCATATGCCTGTTCGTTCGTACCACCATACTACCTTTAGCTGACAAAAACATCCGCACCATCCCATCTCCCGAATGGCTGGATTCGCCGCCCTTGGGCAACAGAAAAGAAATGGACTCCAAGTCCGCATCTAGTAAAACACACTGCCACGCCTCAACGCTTCCAATTTGATCGTACATAGCTCTTGCCTTCTTGCGCCGTTCCCTTGCGCCACCGCATGTCGCTAAAGATGGACCGGCCGCATACCAGACGCCTGAAAACACCGAAGCAGTGCTCGCTCGCAACAAAGTCGAAAAAGAAGTGACAAAAAAAGAAAAGTGGTGCTATGGTACATTGCGAAAAGGTGCCGTGGTCTGGTTTGGTGAAATCGTCCAGAAATCTGAGGGTATCGTCGAAAGAAAGTGTCTATAGGTGGACCCGCATCGTGTCGTTGCTTCCAAACGCTTTACCGCAGTTTGGACACTTCCGGGCGCGGTTGGTAAGGCGGTCCTGTACGCACTGGTCGCAGAACAAATGTCCACACGTCTTGATAACCGTGTTCTTGAGATGGCTCTTGCAGATCTGGCACTGAATCATCTGCTCCATGGTGGCCGTCTCCGAGCTCTGGTCTCCCGTGCTCTTCTTCTTCCATGTCTGTACCTGCTTCTTGAGCCCAGTCACTTGCGCGGTAAGCGACTCCCGTTCGGTCTCAGCCTCGCGCTGAGCCTGTTTGGCAGCGAGACAGGAAGCGTCCTTTGCCTCCAGCACCTTCTTGAGCTCCGCAATCTGGCTCACGTGGCCTTCGGACAATATCGCGTTTTCGTTGACCTTCTGTTGCAACTGACGGTGTTGCACTGAAAGCTCATCCATCTGTGATCGCATCTCGGCGGTTTGTTTCTCCAACTTGTCCACCAAATTTCGACTAAGAGCATCTGCCTCCTTCAACTGCGAAACCACCTCGGTAGATTTTGTTGTCTGCAAGCGAAGAGACCGGACCTGCATTTCCAACTCCGTCTTGACCTTCATTGCAGCAAAATATTTCTGGTCAGCCTTGGCTTTGTCTGCGTTGACTCTTGCCATGTTCTCTTCCCACGCGATAGTGTCGATGACCTTCTTGTTAGCAACAGACTGTGCCTTCTTCCATGCTGCCTCCATTGATGGGAGCTCGCCGCTGAGTAGGTTGAGTTGAGTCTCCAAGTTCTTGGTCTTCTTTTGAGATTCCTCCAGGGTCATTCCACTTGCAGCTTGCGTCGTATCTTCTGCGCTCATCTGGTTCTCTGCAATCTGTAGCCTCAGCCTCTCACACTCCGACTCCAGCGCGGAAATACGGCTCTCGACCGCGCTAACCATCTCTTTCGACTGTTCGGTTGATGCGTCCGAGTTCTTGCGGCTGCTTTCAAGTAAGTTATTCTTGGCCAAGAGGTCGTCACGCGCAGCTCGAATGCGAGCCAGATTCGCCTCCGCTTGAGAGACTGCGCTCTCGGACTCGGCAAGAGATGAACGAGCCTCGTCGTCGATCTTGATCCGGTATGCTGTTCGTTCAGCTTGATATTTTTGCGCCTCCTCCCGCAGCTGAATGTTGGTCGCTTCCAGATTGTTGATGCGTTTGATCACGTCTTCGAGCTGTGATTTCAAAGCCTTGAACAGATCCGTTTTGGCATAGTCATCGTCCGAGAGTAGGCTGAACTTGACTTTCAGAGACGTGACCTCTTCCGTAAGCTTCTTGTTTTCTTGCTCCACCTGCTCCAGCTGCTCTTTCCTCTTCGCAGCCTCAGCTACAGCTTGATTCCGTGCAGTCTCCACCTCTTCACTGACAGGGCCCGGTGAGATGGCCTTGCCGTTAAAAGGCTCGACTCCATTCGTGGCTGCTGGAGTCTCTTCTTTTACCGTGCTGCTGGCAACAGCTTGCTGCTCCAGCTTTTGTACCTGCTGGCTCTTGAGGCGGTCGATCTTCTTTTCGGCAACCAGGTAGCGATGGGTCGCCGTGTCCAAACGATCAGACAATTGCTCTTTTTCTGTTCGGACGCGCTGAAGCTGTACGACATGATCCTTCTCAAGTGCTAAAAGCTTCGACAGCTGTTGTTGCAACTCTGCGACTTCTGGACTGCTGGGAGGATACTTTGCGAAAAGACCCGATAGCGATGAGAGGATCTTCTCTTTGCGCGTAGATAAATGGTTCTTAAAGGTTTCGCTGTCTTCAAACAAAAGCGTAGGAGGTACCGCTGAGTTGGCGCTCGAGTCACCTGGTGGCGCCTCTAACTTTTCTCCGCTGAGCAGCTTGATTTCATCGACCAACTATAGGCCATCAGCGTCGGACTCGTTGGAACATGGGGAGTGCACTGACCTGATCAAACCAAGCATCCATGGCCCGCAGGTGGTCGTCGTGGTACTTGGAGGAGCGCTCTAGTTCGTGCAGCTGGGCCTCGACGGTCGTCTTCTCCCGCTTGTATTCGCGCATCTGTCGCAGAATGGCATCCTTCTGAAAGGCCTAGTCACGAGCGCAGTATTAGCCGATGTGTCCGCGGTGTGCGTGTGCGAGGGCGGTGTGTGATCGGGGGATGCGAACCTCCATGTCATCTTTCCACGGCAAGTCAGCGTCTGGATGCGAGCGGGCGCCGTTGACAGTCACAGCTTGCCTCTTTGCAGGAGGAGCAGAGTCGTCGGCGCTCGGCCGCTTGCGATCCTCCATCTTGACGGGGTCAAGTGATGGAGCAGCGACGGTTCTGGTCTCGAGCCTCATCGGGGAGGCGACGGCGAGGTACGAGGGGCACTGTCGACGCGCGCACGACTCAGAGCATTAATAGGGATGAAGGAATGAGCGGAGAGAAGGGGTGAGATGGGTGGGCGGGCGAGGAGGAGCGGCGGTGGCGTGGTCGTGTGAGGCCGTGGGTGAGGAGACAGAGGCGACTGAGTGTCCTGGACTGAAGATTCGTGCCCTGCCAAGAGCCGCAGTAGCGTTGTGGCCCGTGAAGGCGTCGACTGTCAAACGCGCGAGGACTTGAAGCTCCCCACCAACCTTGGAATCCAGTGAACCTGGGAACCTGGGAACCTGGGAACCTGGGAACCTGAGAACCTCGGAAACCTCTCTGCTGCACATGGTGGTATAGCATACACGGCCATGTCTGCCGAGGAAGGCTCAGGGCAGCCACCTACTGCGGGCGCCGACAAAGCGCAGCCCGCCAAACCAGCCGCCGCCGCCGCCGCCGCCGCCGCCTTTACCAGCTCCTTCATCAACAGTGCGTTGCGCCGAGCTCCCCCACGGACCATGCTAAACGCCATATAGAAAACACGACTGGCAAGAAGTTTGCGCCCA
>Ga0265780_10003689_pt1 | contig 20022 bp, 21 predicted proteins | sample P1T30metagenome_FD_192432 | JGI IMG/M metagenome (GOLD analysis project Ga0265780, IMG submission 192432) | Plant litter microbial communities from East Loma Ridge, Irvine, California - P1 T30 | ecosystem: Environmental > Terrestrial > Plant litter > Unclassified | place: USA: California...
CGCCACGCTCTGGCTTTGCGTGGTTCCCTCTACGCTCCTCTCGTCCTTGAACTGTGCCTGTTCTTGAACAAGGTTCTTCTTCGTAGCGTCATGGTCACGGTGGTCAAACTCGCGGTGCTGGACAGCTCCAAGCTTCGCGGTGTGCTGCTCTGGCAGTACCTCGCGATCCTGAACTGGCTGAACGGTGCGGTGGTAGTGATCCTGGTGCACCTCCTTGTCTACAGCTGTGTTGACCTCCTCGTGCTGGTGGGGCTTGATGGTCTCGTGAACAACCGCGGGAGCAACAGCCTCATGAACAGTGGTGTCATGGTGGCCTGAACGGCTGGTGAAGTCAGTGAGGGCTGCCTTGACTTTATCCATTTTGTCGTTGGTAATTGATGTTATAAAATGTTACGATGGTTATAGATGATGAGATGCTAATATGTTTGCAGTATGAAGGTTTGTGATCATGTGGAGGGAGCAGCAGTAAGAGAATCTTTATACATTCCCCTCTGCACTCAGTAGGAGCTGGTCTCGTCTGCGCAACGACGTAATTGACAGCGCTAAGCTGGCAAGATCTTGATTGTGCCCACGGACAACATCGAGCCACTGTCTAGCTCTGACATCGTCCCGCCGGGCTCGTCCTATTCAGGCCAGTCAGTCTTTGTTTCTGCTTCTTGGACGCGTCCTGCTTGGCCCCGCATGATAGTACCTCTGAAGGGTCCACGATTCTATGACGGCGAGGGGCTGATCTACGTCACGGACCCTAGCATCTGGGTTCTTCAGCCACTGTTTAACAGTACATCTCGGAAGCAGCGGTACGCTTGCTTCCCTGATTACACGTGCAGAGTTACTTAGCTTGAAGTGTGCCTAAAAGGGCTAAATGCAATCATCGTGCATTTCCCTGGGTCTCATTGTTTGAAACCATGTACAAAGAGGCTCGTGAAGCTATAGACGGCGTACGTTATGTCAGGCATGTGCTTGATGTGGCTGGAAAAGGCAATTCAGATCGTCCAAATGGGAACGTGTCCGTGCACGGGCACATCGAACATCCAACGACACACAAGGGTCCAAAGCCACGGTCGAGCATTTTCCGTTGTGTTTGTTGCATGTTTTGCCTCCCTTGTCGTTGGTCCCGAAAACTTGGCTGAGTCTAGATCGACGCGCTGACGATCATCCTTCTTTCAGGGACGACGATCCGCATGGAGCCACCCGCTTTGAGCACCAGTGAACAGCCGCTGTATATCGTCATCCCATCTTTGGGGCTCCACCTTCTGCTGTCTAGTCCCTTATGGCTCCGCGGTGCATCTGATTTGAGTTGCTGTCGACGAGACAAATGTCCCATGTTGGTACTCCTACGTCATACAAAAGCGCCATCCATCGTCGAGTGGATTGTAGCTAAGTGCCAATCGACTGCATTGCGTGAAGTCAAGAAAGCAGACATCTAAGACGTGTGGTGAAAGTTCCGCTGTCAGGCCTCTGGCGTTTATGCCATCGCATGGGAGACGTGCACAATGCCATGTTCGTGACAGCACAGCGTTTGCATCACCCTTTGGGCTTGAGAGTGGCCTAGAACCCTCTTTTTGGCAGAGCACGGGCGGGCGTGCCACTTGCTGTGCGCTTGCCTTCGCGTTGCCCGCGCGCAGAGCTAATCAGCATTGACTACGTGCGTCATGGTTCTAGCCTTCCATCTTCAGCTCGTGGTAAACATCGCAGGTGAACCACGAGATCCTGAGCCGTATTCGGTCAGAACACCACTTCCTCATACCTAAGTCCTGCCAATTCATATTCACCTCACACATTTCGTCGTATCTTTTGAACACCTCCTGTGCGATGCAGCACAAGTTGAAAGCTGTCTTTCGCAGTGCGAGCAGGAAAAGATCGGGTCAAGTCGATGACCAAGATAATCGAAGTTCACAACGTTCATCACGCGATGGCCGTCAGGTAAACTCTCTCGATGAGCAGCGCCGCCGGAAATCGGGCGATCTTCAGAGAGGAAGTGCACACTACACTGGACGCAGTCGGCCGCTGAGCTCTGCTTTTGATTCTCGCGGCGCTTCTGGGCCAGTCGCATACGACCACGCGCCACCCAGCTCTTCACATCTAGCAAACGACCCTATTGCCAACGACTATAGAGCGTATGTGTCAGGTCTTTCCTGTACCGACAATTCGATTCATGAGCCTAGTATGTCTCTAGGTGGGGACAGGCAATTGATAAAAGGAGAAAGCGGAGGGTGGCACGAAGAGGTAGACACTTTTATCGCACTGGGGATACTTTCGACGGAAGCTGACCCTTTTGACACAACTAGGACGTGGCAGATCGGAACATTGATCGATATAGATCACCGTTGAATGTCTCCAAACGTAAACCTCTTCCAGAAACGCCGAGTATGTTTTCACATCAACCCAATATTCTCGCCGAGGCGGTCTCAGCAACTCAGACTAAGGATTACATTAACGTATTGACAGGTCTTAATACGACAAATGAAGGGCCTCCTCGCAATGGCTCAGTTGGTAATGGATCGTTCAGCTCAAAGCCAAGCACGAACTTATCACATGGTACTGGGAAGTACTCACTTGGCGGGACAACAACGACAAAAGGTGGCCTCATAGATAGTATCCTGCCCCACGCCGAAGGCAGCGCGCACGAGACGAACCACTGGAAGAGCACAGATCAGCCGAAGAGAAGCCCAAGGAAGGAGTCCCGAGTGGGTTGGAGTCGGAGGAAGCCCAGGGGATCAGAGAGTGAGGAAGACGCGCCGCGGACGCCGCCCGACGACCTGAGACACGACGGCTCGCTGCCCATGAGGCCGAAGACCAAACCCAACGGAGACTTGACTTCTGCGGGTGGGCAACACAAGACCCAGAGGGAGATAGAACAGCTCTTCGATGGAGTCGTTGATCTCAGAGACACAGTGGATGAAGACAAAGATGTGACCTGGGCGCCTGGTACTCAGTATCCGGCATTACTCAAATTTGCGAGCTAACACCACTGTAGCGGTCACGCATGAGACCATAAAGACCCACCAACACGAGATCATCCAGCACAAGATCTACCGCGAGATTCACAACTACGAGCACTTCCATCACTTACAACCCGTATACGACATAGAAGTCCTCCCTCCGCGCCATTGGATACCCGATCCCAAGGGTGATGGCCTTCTCGAGATCTCAGCAAATGAATTGCCTTCACGCACTGGCAATAACCGACGTTGGAAGATCGTCTTCGAAGAGTCAGAACTTACAATACCAGCGCAGATCCCGTGGCGTACCGAACCCAAAATCTTCGAGCATCCGACGCGCATCAACGAAGAGGGTTTCGAACGCAAAGAAACCACAATCATACACCCGCCAACACTGGCAGACATGACAGATTACAAGGGTGTCGTGCAGCCAGTCCACTTCGATCACAAGACTGGGAAGCGTTGGCTGGGCCCAATAAGCACGATGCACCAGCTCAGAGAGCAGTTGGGAGCAGTGGCAGACCCGGCCTCGACGATGGAAATGCCTGCTCATTTACCAGCTACGCCGGGGGTGTCCGAGGTGCCAACGCTGTCGCAAAGTCCAGAAACGAAGCGTAGATCACTCCATGCCCAAGAGCCTGTTCGACAGAGAGCGCCGGGCACTCACGACGGTATCGCGGTTGCTGTGTAGGATGGAGATTGAGTAATACCTGGGTTATCGACCGTAGTAAACTCTACGTAAAATATATGATCAGTAACACGCATCTGTGCATGAAGTAAGACGCGTCCTACACTTCATCGTCGCCGTTCTCACCAAGGCGCTCCTCCCGTGCCGCAACAGCACCTGATGTCGATCACTCAATCTTAGCATCAATAACGCACTTTGCTCTTGAGCACAATTTGCGATGACGCTGGCCTTGAGATATAAGAGCGAGCCCTCCTGGCGAACGCCAACCACAAGTCCGAGAAATTCTAGACGAAAGCGCAGAGTACGCACGCTGTACAGTATTGCGGAGTGCATGAGTGATCTTGCGACGGCGTGCATTGGTAACTCTTGCATGTGCTTAGGTAAACGTATTGCACATGTCCACAAGGCTTGGAACTACAGGAGCGCTCAAAGTCGACTAAAGTCGTGGTCAAGGTTATTAGCCGAGTGTGAGCAAAGCGTGGGGGAGTTTTCATTTCATTCGTCCGGGCGGTCAAGAGGTGCGAATAAAGCTTGGAGTTCTTCGAGCAACGAATTCCTGGGCGATGTCTTGGATGCAGAAAGAGGCTGGCGGAAGTAACCCAAGGCTGACTCTCAGCACAAGCACGTTATCTTGAGGCGTTATAGCGGTACGACTCACCAGCGCTTCTCGCCAGTGAGACGTTTGGCACCGCACGCTATTTACCGTGTATACTGGCAGGCTCACTCGGTCGGACCGAACGCAGAGAGCACTTCTGTTGCTGTCTTAGTAGCCGGTACTTGACGTTAGTGGGTAGTTCACGCCACACACGAGCCCGGGAGTGCAGACAAGCCTGTGGCGTAAATTGAGAGCGGAGAGAAGCTCTCGAGGCCCACCCGTCTGCCCAGTCCCGCCAAGGGTAAATGATGTGAGTAGGAGTTGCTAACGCAGATTTCATTGGCGAAATCTTGCGAGCCAAGAAAGTGACAAGCGATGGAGAGGGTCTTTAACTCTCTTGAGACGCAAGGATTCGGGGTGCCCGACAGACCAAATCGCAGGCTGCGATAGCGAGGTTGCTTGACAATCTCCTGCGCGACCGCTTGATCTATATCTCAGCGAGTTTCAATCGTATGAAGCAGAACCAGCACGAAGACATGCGGTGAATAGAAAAGTGATCGAGAAAAGCATTGTGCCCCGCATTGCAGATTTGTTTTGAGGCTAGTGGCACCGGGTACCACGACCCTGGGCATCTGTCCGACCACCCAAGCTAACGACAGTTTACCCACTCCCACGTTTGCCTGTGTTGCAGGACCATTTTTCGAGATTTAAGCATTGGCGCAAAACAAAGCATGCGTGTAGTCAAATAAGCCCTACCTACAGTAAGATCGGACACGCGAAATGCGACTCGATCAATAGCATGCAACGGCGACGAAACGAACCACAGCCCGGAAAAGATCTAGATGTACTAGCGCATCAAATCAGCATTTGGTCTAAGGCGAACAGCCTGCAGAAGGCATTCTAACCACATGCGCTAGAGCGGCTGGGGTCTTTATCTTCTGACCGCGCGCCATCATTCACAATTCGAGCTCGCGATTGTGTACTCAAAAACCCAAGCCAGCCTACATCTGACCTTAAACCCAAGTCCCGGCACATGGAATTTGTTCTGCAATTTTTCGCTCTCCTACTTAAAGCCATACTGTGAACTGGGCTTTCCAACCCCACATTCAAACATCATGGCGTCTACCAGTAACGACTTCACCCAGTATGAAGTCAAGGGCGCTCAAGTCGATGAAGAGAAAAGATTTGATGGCGCACGCCCTCGTCAAGCCAGCACCATCGGTTCTGTTCGAGAAGTTGGCGACCACACTCACCGAAAGCTGAAGAGCCGTCACATTCAGCTCATCGGTATTGGAGGTACGATCGGAACAGCACTGTATGTGCAGATCGGTCGTGGTCTCATGAATGGCGGTCCAGGCGCCTTGTTCCTGGCATTCTCTCTATGGTGAGTACACTTGTTCGCCGTACATGATCAAGGTGTGAGCGATCACAGATAGCTGACAACCGCAGGTGCACTGTAATTTTGGCTGTTACACTCAGTGAGATTCCCCCATTTTGAATCCCATGCAACACATCCCATTGCGCCGTTTGCCAAATGCGCTTCAACATACCGCCCATTGCAGCCCTTGGCCCTAGCGTTGCTCGGCCATGCCCGTGTACTAATTCGCCCTTTAGGTATTGCCGAAATGGTGACTTACCTGCCCATCTCATCGCCATTCATTCGCTTTGCTGGACGCTTCGTTGATGATGCCTTTGGAGTGGCAGCCGGATGGAACTTCTTTGCCTTCGAAGCCATTCTCGTGCCCTTTGAGATAACGGCCTGCAACGTCATCATCACGTACTGGTCAGATGTAGTGCCTGTCGGTGCGATCATCGCCATCGTTATCGTGCTCTATGGGTATGGCATCAAAGCAACGCATGATATACATTTCATTACTGACGCAGCTACAGCCTTATTAATCTTATGGCTGTGAAGTGGTATGGTGAAACAGGTGAGTGCATAATACTTCATCAAGTGCTAGAGATTCTAACCAAGAAATAGAGTTCTGGGCCGCCATCGGAAAAGTTCTCCTCATCATCGGCCTATTGATCTTTACCTTCATTTCCATGTTGGGAGGTAACCCGATCAAGGACCGATACGGTTTTCGCTACTGGAAGAACCCAGGATCTTTCAAGCCATTATACGATACCGGTGATTGGGGCCGATTCCTTGGATTCTTGCAGTGTTTGATCCAGGCTTCATTCACCATCGCTGGACCCGACTACGTTTCGATGGCCGCCGGAGAGACCGAAAATCCGCGGAAGGTCATGCCGCGCGCGTATAATGCAGTGTTCTACCGCCTGACTGTCTTCTTCGTCCTCGGCTCCCTTGCTGTTGGCATCAACGTGCCTTACAACGATCCGACCTTGATTGCGGCCTTCGGACTCAACAAGCCTGGCGCTGCTGCATCACCCTACGTCATCGCCATGGACCGTCTGCGTATCGAAGGACTGCCTCATGTTGTCAATGCTGGCGTCCTCGCTTCAGCATTCTCCGCTGGAAACTCGTACGTCTACTGCGCGTCTCGCTCGCTCTTTGGTCTTGCTCTCGAAGGCAAAGCACCCAAGGTCTTCAGCAAATGCACAAAGCAAGGTGTCCCAATTTACTGCGTTGCCCTGGTCCTAGCCATCTCCCTGCTCTCGTTCTTGCAGGTTAGCTCAAGTTCAGGGAAGGTTCTCAACTGGTTCGTTGCGCTCGTTACAGCGTCTCAGTTGATCAGTAAGTATATATGTACGAATTACATGTGAGACATACACTGATGTCGTACCTACAACTCTCGCAGACTTCAGCGTCATCTGCTTCACGTTTTTGCGCTTCTACAAGGCATGCCAGTTGCAAGGTCTAGATCGCGACAAGCTGCCGTACAAGGGCATGTTCCAGCCATACGCTGCCTGGTACGGCTTGATCTGCACCTTTGTCATGACCTTTGTGGGCGGCTATACTGTCTTCCTAAACGGTCATTGGGCCGCTGCGGACTTCGTATTCAGCTACTTCATGGTAAGACGTCGTTCGCATGTACTCGATGCATCTGACTAACAAATCGAAGGTCGCTCTGTTTCCTGTCCTCTTCCTCGGCTGGAAATTCATCAAGAAGACCAAATTCGTCAAGCCTGCTGAAGCGGATCTCATTACTGACCTGGAGGAGATTGAGGAATACACTCGCAACTACGTCGAGGTTCCCGAGACGAACCCTTTCAATCGCGTATTGGACAAGCTGTTTGGTTAGTTGCCATGAAAGATAGCTCTCCCCGCAGTGCCGATTTCGGGCAAGTGAGGGCAAAAGGGCAGTTGTGATGTAGCTGGGATCCAGCGTGCGCATATTCTGTGACACGTTGCTCTGGACAGTAGAGCAACACATACGGCGTGAAAGCGCAGACAGTGGTTGCCGGATCCGGTAGTTAAAACAGTGGAGACATTGCTGGTCACCTCGAGTTGTACCAAGTCTCCTACATAATGAGTGCATTAAATGACTCCTGGGCATAATACATAGCCAACATCGGGGTATCATGAATTCTGACCTAAACACCAAACTCCAAATATCAAAATCCAGGCGTGATCGCTGAACCATGATTGTGCCACACCGGAATCCATCATGTGGACTTACACTAGAAAGGTGGGAACATCGTCCATATTGGCACCTTTCTGTTTCTCCTCCCGTTGTTTCGCCCTTTCAGCCTTCTTTTTTGCAAGCCTCTCCGCAGTGGCCTTGCTTATACTACTGCCCGTGTCCCAGTCTTCATGTTTGGCTGCGGCCTTGCTGCTGATTGGCGCTACCGTAGCCATAGTCGGCGAGTATGACCGCTGAGAGGTCCTGGAGGATGTTGCCCGTCCTGTGCTTGGTTTCGGATTGGATTGGTAGGGGGTTGGCAAAGTCTCATGATCGCTGCCAGCCGTTGAAGCTTTCGCCCGTGAGACATAGCCGTCCAACATGTCAAAAGGCGTTGCGCGACTCTTTCTCATTGCGGCCCGGCCTCTTGCAGTAGGTAATGCGGGCTTTGCGAATGAGTTTGCGGGTCCTTGCGTGGATTGCGCAACAGGCAAGGCTGAATTTTGCCCTGTAGACGTGCGAGAGCTCAAGGCTGAGGCGGGATCAGACCTGGACGCGAGAGAGCGCTTGTTCGGGCGTGCATCAAGATCGTCGCTGTCTGATTCGTGTGTTGTTGCTGGATGTGGCGCTCGTTTGATAGCTGCTGTTGGTGCCCGAGCTGAGTATGAGGGCGCAGCCTTTCGGGATGTGGGTTGAGATGTCATTGCGTCGTCTTCCTCGTTCTCATCGTCCTGCGAAGCAAAAACGTCCCGGATAGCCTTGATCTGTCTCTTTTCCTGCACTTCTGCCTTCTTCTTCATGCTGCCTTCTGCTGACATCTTTCCGCCCAGAACAACCGGCCTTGCAACCTCTACCTGCTCTTTCTTCTTTGCTTCGATCCTTTCCTTCAGCTTTTGATACTCTGCAATATGAAGATGACGGGTGAACAACTTTGCCGTCTCCAGAAATTCGTCTTCGACCATCATCCACTCATCATCGCGTAGATCAAATTTGGACGCGCCCGCACGCATATACTCAAGTTCAGGTGGAACGTGATGTTGAATCGGAGGCGGCGATGATGAAGTTGCACGACTCTTGCGTACTGTGCTCTTCGATTTGCCCCTCGTGCGCGGCGTTGAAGGTTCTGCTGGCAGACCTGGAAGATCGTCGTCTGATTCTTCAACAACCGGCACGGCTCTTCCCTTGCCTTTACTTGAGCCTGCGAGCACGGTACCATCGAAGAAGTCATCATCAACATCGGACAATGCTTTTGTACTAGCTCTTGCTTTCGGTGGTTGCTTGACTTGCGTGCGGCTTCCAGCGCCTTTGTTCAGCCAAGGCAGTTGCCGCGGCATCCTGTCCGTGAAGTGGAGATGTAGCGTTGAGCTTGTTGTATTACGCGCTCTGTGTGAATCATTGGTGGTAGCATAGCCGTATGCTACGCGTTGCGCATCACGCTCGGCCCTCTGGACTGCTGTTCACGTCGTGAAGCGTCACCAACGTTTGTCGACGCGGTGGAATACGGCTATCACGTGCGGGTATCCATGTCTAGCGCATCTTCAATCTCGCTTGGTGACCAATTACACGCGCATTGCTCAGGCCACCACGCCCTTCTGATCTTCAAGGTTCCTTCGAGGCAGTACTCACGCTCTCCGCCCTTGGCGTATAGCCACGTTTCGCTTCTATCAAATTCTGCAGAATTCGGCGTTCTGTTCAATTAGAGGTGTGTACTGATGGAGTCCCTTGCCAAATTTGTTGGCGCTGGAACCGTCTTTGCTCGTCGCTGTTACCGCACCAGCTCGAGCACAACAACTCCCGAAGCATAAGACCGAGCTCAACTCCAATCCGCGGTTTCCAAATCCATGAACACGTCTTTCCAATAGCAAAACCGCTTTTCTTCAACTCTACGTACCATACACCGCCATGTCTATGTTTCGTAGACCGGGCGAAGATTCTTCCTCGTCTTCCGAATCGTCGAATGAACCAACCGAAGACGACGAGACAAATGGATCACATGAGGATACTGTGCTTTCTCGGATTCAGACGTTGGAGTCTGGGGCTTCAACCAGTGACCAAAAGCAGCAACTGCCGCGCTTGGATGTGCGGCAAAGCTCGGCCCAAAATGTTCGCGATTTGATGCTACATGCGCTGCTCGAGGATAAGACGCTCCGGGAAGTGGCACAGAAGTTGGGCAAGGATATATCAGACCCCGAAGTCCAGACCATGGGTCGAGAGGCGTACCGGGAACTCGCCCATCAGCTGTCTAATAATGTGGATGACACATATGCTGGGGACGACATGCGCAATCATCGTGCCACAGCGCAAGAAGGGATCAGCAAGCTCACACGCAGCAACCTCAGCCGACTTGCAGTAGTTCCCGAGGGAGCCGCATTGTCACAGGCTTTGGTCATGCGGCCGTCAAGTCCTATGGCGTTCTCTCGGCCTCCAGTTTCTGGCCTCGACATATTGTCGGGGCTTCATGTTCCAGCTCAATTACATCTACGAGGTTATCCAGGATTGCAGACTGACCGTTACGCACGAGATTTCGCTGAGCTTGAAGTCGTAGGCAAGGGAGGCTATGGCAGAGTCTACAAGGCAAGACATAGACTTGATGGGTTCATCTACGCCGTCAAGCGCATACCGATTAGCTCGACAAAATTCGCCAAAATTCAAGAAAGAGAATCAGAGGAGTTGGAAAGCATACTGGCTGAAGTACGCTCGCTCGCTCGATTTGATCACGCCAATGTTGTGCGATATCATAACGCGTGGTTGGAATTTACAACACCGCCCGCTAACGAAACCATGACGATCGGACCCGATCGTTTCCTTGAGAACGCAGCCGCCAGTCCGATGACTGTGGAATCTTCAAATCTCAAGGTGGGCAATCTGTCTCTGGGCGATCTATCCGACAAACGCGACGATAGCTACGGAGCTGGTGTTGTATTCGAATCCAGCGATAACGGCGCAGGCTCTGAGGTTTCCAAAGGCGACATGGAAACCTTGTCCTATAGGGCTGAGCTTAGGAGGTCGTCGCGCCGGAAGACTAGGCGCGGCAGCCAAGCCAGCCAGGCGACCGTGGCAACAGTAGCGACTGTATCATCAACGAAGTCTCGTATGAGCGCCGTAGAAGACGTTGATGAAGATGAAGAAGACGAGGACGTTGAAATGATTCCAAGATCACATATGCCGCTGTTGCACGAGGGTACGTCGGATAATTCGGAGAGCATGTTGAGTCACAGCGACGCTCCCGGTCACCTTGTGGCCGCCCACCGCAACGTCGGACCTATACTCACACTCAATGTCCAAATGAGCCTGTGCGAGACGAATCTGGCCGCAATTCTAGCAGCTGATAGGTCTGACGCCGCCACGGGGCCTGCCAGTCGACACTGTTTTCACCCCTGCGTGTCTTTGGAACTACTTGATCACATCGTCTCTGGGGTGCAATATCTACACTCACAAGGAGTTGTACACCGAGATCTGAAACCGGCCAACGTTTTCTTATCGATTTCAACTACACGACAGCCACCTTACGGCTCGGTAGACGTTTCGAATTGTACTGAGTGCTCGGGTCGCGAACGCTTGCACGTAACACCTCGCATCGGCGACTTTGGGCTTGTAGCCGCGCTGGACGATAGCTGCCTGGATGTTGGGTTCGCCAATAAGCCCGTGGGGACCGAGTTCTATCGCCCAGTGCTGCAAAGTAAAGTCAACGACAAGCTGGACGTTTTTGCTCTTGGAGTCATGGCTTTTGAACTGCTTCAAAAGTTCGACACTCGCATGGAAAGAGTGTCGGCCTTGACTGAACTTCGCCGTGGAAGATTCCCAGAGACTTTCTTCAAAGAGCTCGGTAATCAAAGAGTTGGACTGGAGCGGCTTGTCGGCAGAATGATCGATACCAACGAGCAAGACCGATTGAGCTGCGAGGAAGTGAGGCTAGACATCAAAAGGTTGGTTGTTAGCATGACTTCTTGAAGTCTAAACACCTATTAGAGCACCAACACAAGCATCGTTGCCATATCCGCACAGAGCATTTAGTGATTGAGGTACATAACATTACATTTTCCTATTGCTTCTATTGGCCACAAAAAGTTTTTAATTTCGACTCTCCGCCACTGGAATTTGATTTCCTGAAGATCGACCATCACCGTGCTCCTGAGCGACCATGACGTAGCACCGTCACTTATGAGTCGGCTCGAGCTTTTGTACAACGTTGCAAACCCTTTCACGAAACTATCAAGACGGATTTCATGTACAAAGTTGATGCCTCCGACCGCTGTAATGGTACTGGTCGGATGCTGTGCGCCCAGTGATTAATGCAAGGCCAGATTGGGTTAGCTTGTAACATGTCAGCTGGCATTAAGGTTGACCGTTCTTGCCGCTACATTTTTTGACTTCAGCTCCCGCATCCGCGACCTGATGCAAAACAAACCAACCCCAGAAATTGCTTCGAAACATTGCCAAAACGCTGACATTCGAACCGGCACCGACACCATTTCTCGCGCGCATTCAGCCAGCCCACGGATCACAATCAGTGTATACAGCCCCCGCCAATGGTCACGCGGTCACGTACCTAGAGTCAGCAGAGAAAGCACACAAACATGGACGTCGGTCAGGAACACAACCACCTGCACGGCCAAGCTCGACACTCTCACCTTGCCCGCTTCACCGGTCGGTTCAGGGACACATTGAAGCGAGCTGGCGCCCCTTCTCAGACCCATCATGTCCGAGTCCCATCGCAGATTGACATGGCAAACGAGCAGTCCATGTCGGTAGCAGCGCGTCGCAGCAGCAGCTATACTGACCGAGCAATGCGCATGTTCACGTCCTCTGCCCGACTGTCCAGCACCGCTCTGAACATCAACGATCTCCCTACAGAAGTTCTGGAGCATGTGTTTCTGGACCTGGATATCTTCGTTCTGCTCCGTATCCGCCGCGTTTGCAAGCTGTGGTATAGCCTGATTCCAGGCGACTCCCCTCTTTTAGCCGAAGACTTGTTCCTCAAGCCGAGCCACAATCTCCATGCGTACAGCTTCACGACGTCGACTATGGATCTGGACTTTGAGATTAACCCGCCGCGCAATGGACATGTAGATTCCAATCGATTGCACTCTTCCTTGGCATTTATAGACGGGCTGTCCATGACACGGCGGTGCCTGGGCCTCATACGAACGAGCGAAGAGATAATATTCCACCCAATCATCCTGAACTTCAATTACTATGTGCAAGGCGACCAGTCGGGAAGGCCAAAGTTGAATTTGATCCCGGACAAGTCTGCGGAACCTGTCAAGTGGCGCAATATGCTCGTTTCCATGCCGCCGCTGACGGAATTGAGAATCTCTCAGACGTGGGGTGGAAAGGCGAAGGTCACTTGCGTGTTACGGGCCAAGGACGGCGTAAAGCTTGGAGATCTTATTGATACTCTGCTCGGCTGGGGTGCGAAGGAGATAGACAAGTCGGGATGAAGAGCAGGGACCTTGCTGCAGGTCAGCGGCGGGGCACAGCTGGAACTGGATGATCCTTTGTATGCGACCTCGATGGACCGAAAGACCCGATGCGTGACTGTTATATGCTGGCCATTACGCATGCGAAGTATAGCGTCCCCTCAGCATGCGCCGCGTACGATCGAAGAAAGCATGGCTCGCTGTTCGACACCAAAAGCGCGGTAGAAACGAGACACCAACGACAGAAGCAACGACAGACAATGGACGCAGACACGTCGAGACTGCAGCTCACCTTCTCACAACTGGACATGTTGACTCTGCTTCTGCAATGTTGCCTCGTCAGCGGTTCATGGGACCAGTGTATACCAGGAAACTCGCCCACTCTAAGTACTGCGCTATTTGTCCCAACGCCACATACAAAGAATGTAGGGCCACGCCGCATGTAACGGCGTGGTTGATGAGAGATGGGCAGGGACTTAAGATTGGGCAGTTTGTGGACGCGGCACACAGATCGATGTGGTAGCCCAGGTTGGCGTTGTCGGGTCCTGGGACTTACGGCTTGCTGCTTGCAATAGAACGAGAATGTTGGAATGAACGGAACGGATTTTGCTGAAGACACTGTTGCTCCTTCGCCTATTCTGTACTTTGGAGAGGAATGATTGCCATAAAGAGTGCGCTTGGATCGAGTGGAATGACTTTGTGAAGGCCAGAAAGGAACGACCGGAACCAGCCGTTTCTAATCTAAGGATCTGAAATCCTGCAAATTTCCTGCATTTAGCCTTGCTTTCAGGTAGTACTTGCGATTGAGGTTCTGTGCATTTTGGAACACCACAGAACTACGACTTCGCTTCAACCGTTAACTCATTATATTTTCAAATCTCGAGATTCACGGGCTCAGCAGGACATCATGCCGCCTCTCGCCATTACCAGGTTTTTCCATACCCTGACCACTTCTCAGCGCACGACTGTTGGCAATGGGAGACTTCTTATCGAGCACGTCTTACGGCACTGGAAGACAAGAACTTCAAGCACGACATCAGAATCATCAGGTCCAGCGAACCGCAGCTATCAACCTGGTCTTCCAGACGTCTCAATACCGTCTTATTAGACCTAGAAGACAACATGGAGCGGCTATCATCAGCCACAAAGCTAAAACCACGCTCGCCGCGCTTGCACGTCCACAAGCGAACAAGGCCCTGATACGATATGCACATCTGCATTCGGCCCATTTCGCAGATTTGGATCGTGGCGACTTTCAATGATGAGAGGCGGGGTTCGGTCTTTGAAGACAGTCTGGAGCTTGACCTTGGCTGGCACCTGAGTACGAAGACGGTCAGGCAGCGGGGAGGCGTCTTGGTGGGTGATGTGGTGTGGGCTGTGGAGGGAATGCTGGAAAAGAGCGCAGATGGCGGCTTGTATGATGGATGTATAGCATAGTGGGAGATAGGACAGTGGTTATGGTGGGAAGGTGAGCGCATGGTGTGGACTGGTGAGCGCCGCATTTGATTGAGTACTTCTCGCAGTTTGGGGCGGGCATGTAGTGGAAGGTATTTCCTGCATGGTATAGAGAATAACGCGCATTTTGAATCTACTTGTCAAAGCATCGATGTGGTTTTCGTGCTTTGAGATGGGATGGCATGTCGATGTGCCGTGCGTCCCCCACACTGCGTGCCTGCCAGCCCCATTCCTTGCCCCACTTCTAGCTCCTTTGCTCCCCGCATTTAGCCCTTCCCCCTCCACACCGCAAACCCACAGCATTTACCTCACCACAGGCACGCACTTCTTCCCCTATTACCTCTCCTCATCCACCAACACTGTATATAATGAAATTGATCACTAATCTCGCCACCTGTAACGGGTCTTCACCAGAAGGTGCACCGTCATCCACACGCACCTCCCTGCCACCACCCAAGCAGGAGCCCAGTTCGAGTCCTGTGGTGTCCACTTATTCCACTCATGCAGGTAACTCATGATGCTGGATGGACCTAAGCAATGAGTACAATTGGCGAGGGAAGAAATTCTGCAGCCGGGTATTCACCATGGGACGGCGGCGCTGGAATACTCTCGCGTGGGTTGGGGGGTGTGTGTGGGCTGGTGTTTCATCAACTGGTATTTTTGTTTCTTTTTTGCTACGTTACCTGAACTATTTGATTTAGTGATTTAGTGATTGGTACCTTTGGTTTCTTCTCTGCCCGGTTTCTTTTGCGATTCTCAACATGCGAACAACAAGTCATACATTTCTGCTATTGCAAGCACATGTATCGTCCACACATACCAAAATAAATTCGTTCAAGCTCAAGTCTTTCAACCGACGCCTGGAGCACCACTTCAAATAATGAGCGCCACGACTCTCTCCTGCCGCCCTCCTTCACTTCACTCACCCTTCCCAGCCCCCTGGACTATCCTCTGGTAATGACCACGACTCACTCTTTCATACTATCCTCCAATAACGTCCACGGCATAGTTGAAGCGCTGAGTTGTAAAATGTACGAACTCATGGTATCATATTGCACACTAGCAAAGTACTCTATACATACAACTCACTGCACACGATGCCAATTCTAATGCAATACACGCTATCCCATCGAGATAAATAAGCCAAAGCCACCTACTCCCCACAATACAATCACACAGCAACACCCCGTCTAACCCACCCCCCAGGCCCTCTCCACGCCCACATAACCAGCCCCATAGCAACCCACACGCTCCCCGCCATGGCCCAGAACGTACTATCATAGCAGCTCTTCCCATGACACAGCACATCCCCCTTCTCGCTCCCATTCGCACCGCTCTGATACACAGCCGCGTACACAGCGCCCCAAAGCGTGGCGCCCGCAGCAGGCGTCATGGCCAGTATACCCCAATTTGTGCCGAAGTTCTCTACGCCCCAAACGACGCTGACGACGATGGGCGTGAGGCTGAAGACAGCGCCGTACCCGGAGCCAATGAGCGCGGACACGGCGGCGAAGCGCGAGGTGTGGTTCTGGCACCAGCCGGATGCGAGGAGGACTTGGCCGAGCGAGAGGATGAATGCGGATGCGAGGAGGAAGGTGATGCGCGAGACGGCGAAGCGCTTTGGGGGTGCATCGAGAGGGGGGAGGGAGGACATGCTGTTTGCGAGGGACTCTGGGCCGCGGCGGTGCTGGTGGGTTGGCGCGGTGGGCGCGAGGATGTCGGAGAGGGTGCCGGTGAGGAGGCGTGCGAGCGTGGATGTTATGGCGACGATGGAGACGTGGGTGGCGGCTGTGGTGTTGGCGACGACGTGGGCGGGGGTCAAGGTGTCGATTATGGTGCCCAGGTTGTTGATGAAGGCTTCGCCGGGCCCGGTGACGAGGACGAAGCCGCCCGCGAGCCACCACATAGTCGGGTCCATGATGTAGCGGCGCGTCTCTTCATTCAGCAGCCACGTCTTCTTGCGCTTCTCCTCCTCGGCCTTCGCTTTCAGGTTCTCAGCTTCCGATTGCAGGAAGTCGAAGGTGGAGTCGGACAGATCGTGGGTGGGCATCGTGCCGTAGCCGTGGTGGTGGGCGGCCTGGGTGAAGAACTCGTCGTGGGCGAGCAGGCCGGAGCGCTCGAGCTCGTCGACGGCCTGGTCGATCATCTCGCCCTCGTCCATGATGCGCAGGGCGAAGAAGCCGATGCTGCCCATGGCGAAGAGCAGGATGCTGAGGAAGAGGAAGAAGCGGAACACGTCGACGTCGCCTCGGCTGCCGTCCGGATTCTGCTCGTAGAGAATGCGGCTGCCGACCTGGCTCTGCCACATACCGCTGAGCCCGAAGGCGGCGATGGGGACGGCCAAAGCGATGCCCTTGGCTTTTCCTCGCCCAAAGTTCTTCGCGCATGTCGTCACTGCGGACAGGTACATGCAGGATGTGCCCATGCCCACGAGCGCGAAAGCCAGCACCATGACGCCGACGGGCCAGCCATGGCCCCCAGCAGACGGCGGCGGGCCGCTCTTGTACGTATATGCTGCGAGCAGGTACGCCAGGCCAAAGAGGACGCCAGACAGCGCAGAGGGTATGCCGGGCCCCAGGCGGTCGCAGAGGTAGCCAAAGATGGGCACGGGCAGGTACAGGCCCAGCTCGGCGCCTATGGAGACGGCATTGACCTGGAACTGCGTGTACCGCAGCCGCGACTGGAAGAGGTGGCCGTAGAGCGAGAAGGCGGTGATGCTGCCCGCGCAGAGACAGTTGAGGATGGCCCAGACAAAGGTCAACCAGCGCAGCACAAGGCGCTGCATCTTCTCGCGGTCGCGCTCCAAGATGCCCTCGGCTACCTGCTCGAAGAAGCTACCTGCGTAGCTGGTGTCCTGGCTGCGGCGGTGCGAGGCCGAGTCGGAGTCGTCGGGGGCAAGCAGCGGGCGGTGCGGGGAGTTCTGGGGGAGGTAGTCGAGCTTGTCGATGGGAGCGCCGCCATTGCCATTGCTGGGGTGGCGGTGGAAGGCTGACGGCGACATGGGATGGGCGGGCGTGTGCGTGCGGCGTGGGTGTGACAGGTGACGAGGCGCGTCGTGTGGCTTAGAGTAACATGATCAAAGGCGGCGCACGATATGTAGGGATGACCGGAAGCAGTAGGTCGTAGTATTAATGTAGCATGTAGTATGCTCTAATGTATGCAGCTGTGAGGCTCTTCCCGTCCAGCGGTCAAGCAGTGACACTTGGACTGCAGGACGGTATTGTCGCGTTGGCCCATGACGCCGATTCGCCGAGGCTGCACGCCATTGAAACAATTCTTGGGGACCGCAGCAAACATGAAGACGCCGTCCATCCACTCGTTGCCCGCACAACACCACCATGGCCCCCCAAACGGCCGCTCTCGTCAACCTGTCCCCCGCCGAGCTGTCGTTCCTGCGCTCCTCGCTCGCCCAGTCCCCGCCCGTCCGCCTGGATGTCACCAAAGGGCCGCGCGACTTCCGCTCCATGCGCGCAGAGTACGACGTCCTGCCCGGCGCCAACGGGAGTGCGCGCATAGCCCTGGAGGACGGGACTGAGGCGCTGGTGGGTGTGAAGGCCGAGGTCGAGAGGACGCCGCAGCGGCCGTCACTGGGCGCAGACGAGGATGTGGTGATGCGCGATGAAGACGCGGACGAGGGCAGGGGCAAGGGCCAGAACGCGTGGGTCGAGATGAGCGTCGACGTGCCCGGCTTCCGCGAGGACGACTCGCTGCCCGTGTTCCTCGCGTCGATGCTCAAGGAGAGTTTGCTTGCGAGTGGGGAGCTAAAGGACCGCCTGTACATCAACACGCGCTTCCACTGGAAGCTGTACGTCGACGTAGGACAGCCAATAGTATATTGTGATAGTGCCTATCTGACAGCAAACAGGTCCTGCTGCTCTCTCCTGCCCTCTCCTACCCGCTCGCACTGCTCTCCATGACCACCCATCTCGCCCTCTTGACCACCGACCTGCCAGCACTGAAGTCTGAAAAGGACGAGGACCCCATGTTTGACGACGACTGGGACGCGGCCGTGCCTCTCTATTCCAAGACTGCCGGCAAGACCGTAGCAGATAAGCCGCCCGTCATCATCCTCGCCATGGCCGTCGGCCCCAACATCATCTTCGATCCCTGCAAAGAGGAGCTTGCAGTCGCCGACGCCGTACTTGCCATCGCATGCACAAACACATCAGCCTCCTCGACAGGCGCACGCATCGTCTCGATACGCACCATCGACCCGCCGTCTCACCTCAGTCCGCCTGGCATACCAAACTCGATGAACTCTGCGACTGGCGGCACGGTGCCGACGTCGAGCGCCGACGCACTCACACAGAGGGAGTTGTTGGCAAGCTCGGGTGTATGGACACCACCGAGAGGCGGCATGAAGAGGAGTCTGGTATCGCAGGTCACAAAGATGGTTGTCGAGAGCGGTGGTGTCGCCGAGGAAGTCATCAGCGCATTGGCGGCGATTGACGTAGGTTGAAGGAGAAAGCAAAATGCAATATAGCAAACAACCATCACCCAACGACACGACGCCGTTATCGGAGGAAATTGGTTGACGCGCCGTTGGCCTACCAGACCGCTGCGTCATACCAGCAGTACCCAGTGACGGTTACTCATACCATGCGGCACAGACAGCTCACCACTCAGGCTCAGTACGTGCGTAACCACGCTGAACAAGCGTTCAATACATTACATACTATCATACTCTCTTCCTCTTCCTCTTCCTCTCACTCTGTCTTCCTATTCATATCACCAACATCCAAACTGATTCCAGGCTCAGGCACCTCATCCACCCAACATACCATCTCAAGTAGTCTCACTTTTACTAATTCAACCCCGAAGAGATGACCTCATACTCAGCTGTCCACTCAGGAGGATAAGAAACGTGTGACTTAGCGCTGAGTAGGTAGATCATGTAACATCGCATCATAATTTAACGACCCGCATTCGACCCCAATACGCTTGAGCTGAAAGGCAGAGTTAGCGCACTCTCGACCGGCGGGCCGAGTATGGACGGTATGAGGAAGCTCCCCATCGTGAAGTGGTGGGACTGGAAGGAAAGGGTGCTGCGGCTAGTGTGCAGGATGAGAGGTGAAGCTTTGGTACATTGCACTGCATTGCACTTGCACTTGACATGGTACGATGTATATCTTCCCGGCAGCATTCGATAGACAAACCTACCCCATCAGTCGAACTTTTGATGCCGCGACGGCCTCCACCATACAGCGTGGTCAGCATCTGGAGCGCGATGTATAGAGCGAAGTCGAACAGACAGAGAGGTAACGCAAAGGGCTGGCAACATTATGTACAACCACACAGGAGGGTCTAGAGTCTTCAGATGATGCTAATCGTAATTTCGTCGCCTCAGCATGTCGCGCCTGGCAGCTATCCCACTCTAACCGCATCTTATATCTAC
>Ga0265780_10003692_pt1 | contig 20017 bp, 14 predicted proteins | sample P1T30metagenome_FD_192432 | JGI IMG/M metagenome (GOLD analysis project Ga0265780, IMG submission 192432) | Plant litter microbial communities from East Loma Ridge, Irvine, California - P1 T30 | ecosystem: Environmental > Terrestrial > Plant litter > Unclassified | place: USA: California...
CCGGCGCCACGGCCGACCCCGTCAAGGACTACCTCAAGCAGATCGGCAAGGTCGCCCTGCTCAACGCCGCGGAGGAGGTCGAGCTCGCCATGCGCATCGAGGCGGGCCTCTTCGCCGAGGACAAGCTCTCGAACAGCACGGGCCTCAGCAAGGAGCTCGAGCGTGAGCTGCGCTGGGTCGCCCGCGACGGCCAGCGTGCCAAGAGCCACCTGCTCGGCGCCAACCTCCGGCTCGTGGTCAGCCTCGCGAAGCGCTACACGGGTCGCGGCATGCAGTTCCTCGACCTGATCCAGGAGGGCAACCTGGGCCTCATCCGTGCGGTCGAGAAGTTCGACTACACCAAGGGCTTCAAGTTCTCGACCTACGCCACGTGGTGGATCCGTCAGGCCATCACCCGTGCCATGGCCGACCAGGCCCGAACGATCCGCATCCCGGTGCACATGGTCGAGGTCATCAACAAGCTGGCCCGCGTCCAGCGCCAGATGCTGCAAGACCTGGGCCGCGAGCCGACGCCCGAGGAGCTGTCGCGCGAGCTCGACATGACGCCCGAGAAGGTCGTCGAGGTGCAGAAGTACGGCCGCGAGCCCATCTCGCTCCACACGCCCCTCGGCGAGGACGGCGACAGCGAGTTCGGCGACCTCATCGAGGACACCGAGGCGGTCGTCCCGGCCGACGCGGTCGGCTTCACGATGCTGCAGAAGCAGCTGGAGTCGCTCCTCGACAGCCTCTCCGAGCGCGAGGCGGGCGTCATCCGCATGCGCTTCGGCCTCGGCGACGGCATGCCGAAGACGCTCGACCAGATCGGTGACACGTTCGGGGTCACCCGTGAGCGCATCCGCCAGATCGAGTCCAAGACGATGGCCAAGCTCCGCCACCCGTCCCGGTCGCAGTCGCTCCGCGACTACCTCGAGTAGGCCCGTGAAGTACCTGGTGCCCGTCCTGGCGGGCCGACTCGTCCGTGCCGTGGCGCGCCTCCGCGGGGGCGGGTCGGCCTACCCGGGCCGCACCGTCCTCGCGCTCGCGCCCGACTTCCTCACCCACGTCGCCTCGCAGTTCGAGCAGGGCGTCGTGTTCGTCCTGGGCTCCAACGGCAAGTCCACGACGACGATGATGCTCACCGAGACGCTGCGGGCCCACGGCCTGCGCGTCTTCACGAACCCGACGGGCGCCAACCTCCCGCAGGGGATCGCCTCGGCGTTCCTCCGCGAGGTGTCGCCGCTCGGGCGCGTCAGGCACGACATCGGCGTGATCGAGGTCGACGAGGCGTTCGCGGTCGAGCTGACCCGGTCGCTCCACCCGTCGACGGTCCTGATGCTGAACGTGCAGGTCGACCAGCTCTACCGGTTCTTCGAGACCGAGCGCGTCGGCGCGATGATGACCGACACGGCGGCCCTCGCGACCGCGGCCGTCGTCACGAACCGCGACGACCAGCACCTGGCACCGTACGAAGCGCGTCCCGGGCAGACGGTCACGCGGTTCGGCGCAGCCCCCGACGTCGTGGCCGCGGCGCCGAACGGCCTGCAGAACGCGAACGACTTCACCCGGCAGGCCGACGCGACGCGCCAGGTCGACGCCGAGGTCCTCTCGCTGAGCGGCGACCGCGCGACGATCCGCGTCGGCGACGCCACGGTCGAGGTCCGCCTGCCCGCCCGGGGCCTGCACTACGCCGTCGACGCCGCCGCCGCGCTCCAGACCGCCTCGGTGGTCCTCGGGCGCCCGGTCGACCCCGCGTCGGTGGCCCGCGCCTTCGACACGATGAAGCCGGCGTACGGCCGCGGCGAGCGGATGTCGCTCGGCGCCGACGAGGCCGAGTTCATCATGTTCAAGAACGCGGCGAGCCTGCAGCTCAACCTCGACGCCCTGCCGCAGGGCGTCGAGCAGGTCATGCTGGCGATCGACGAGGGCACCCCCGACATCTCGTGGATCTACGACATCGACTTCTCGCACCTCGACCACGTCGACGTGCTCGCGGGGGCCAAGGCCTGGCAGCTCGCCCTCCGCCTCGAGCACGAGGGCATCCCCGTGCACGTCATCGAGGAGGACATCGCGAAGGCGATCAGGCTCATGCGTGCCCTCCCGTCGCCGACCGACCACACCAAGCACTTCGTCACGAACTACGAGCAGATGATGCTCGCGCGCCGCATCCTCGGCCACCCCGACCTGGAGAAGACCGCGTGAGCGCCGACACCCTCCGACTCGTCCACCTCTACCCGGAGGAGCTCGGCGTCAGCGGCGACCGCGGCAACGTGACGACCCTCGTCGAGCGGGCCCGCCGTGCGGGCCTCGAGACCGAGGTCGTCGAGTACCGGGTCGGCGACGACGTGCCCACCGTGGCTGACGTCGTGCTGCTCGGCCACGGTCCCCTCTCGGGCGTCCGTGCCGTCGGCGCCGACGCCCGGCGCCTCCTGCCGGCCCTCGAGGGCTTCGCCGCGTCCGGCGTGCCGGTCGTCGGCGTCGGCGGCGGCATGGAGCTGCTCACCCGCGGCGTGGTGACCCCCGAGGGCGAGACCGTCGACGGAATCGGGTTCTTCGATGCGCTCGTGCGTCGCGGCGCCCCCCGCCGCACGAACTACTTCCAGGTCACGACCCGCTACGGCGGCGACGAGCTGACGCTCCTCGGCTTCGAGGACCACGCCGCGCACCTCGAGCTCGGACAGGGCGTCGAGGCGTTCGCCCGGGTCGTGCACGGCGGGGGCAACGGGACCGACGGCGGCGAGGGCGTCGTGCGGGGCGCCTCCTTCGGCACCCAGCTCAAGGGCCCGCTGCTGCCGCTCAACCCGGCCCTCAGCGACCGTGTGCTCCGCGCTGCGCTCACGCGCCGCAGCATCTCGTACCACCCGGGGGAGGCGCACGCCAAGCTCGACGAGTACGCCGCCGCCTCCCGCCGCGTCATCCGCGAGAACCTCGAGCGCTCGTTCAAGGCCATGTGACGAGACGCCGCCCATGACGAAGGGCCCGCATCCGGTCGGATGCGGGCCCTTCGTGGTCACGGGCTGCTGTCGCCCGTACGGTCAGTCCTGGTGCAGGCGCGAGCTCTCGTCGAGCCACTCGACGGCGGCGGGCTGGAGCTTGTCCTTGACGGCGGCACCGTGGTGCGCGCAGAACAGGAGCTCGCCGCTCGTCATGGTGACGCGGACGTAGGCCTGGGCCCCGCAGCTGTCGCAACGGTCGGCGGCGCTGAGCTGGTAGCGGGAGCCGAGCTCGTCGACGGCGGTGTGGTCGGTGGCCATCTGAGTCATGTGATGCTCCTCCAAGCGGTGGTGCAGTGGGTGGGTGACACTCATCAAAACACGTCGACCTCGGTATCCGTTCCGATCAGGGCCGCATCCGGGCCGATTTCGCTCATCGCGTACGACATGGTGCCCGGGGCGCGTCGTCGTCGCCGTCGGCGGCCGCTCGTAGAATCGACGAGCACCGCCTCCCGTCCCCGGTCGGAGGCGACACCACCGCGTCAGGAGCACACCATCGCCACGTCCGACTACTCGGCCCGCCACCTGTCCGTGCTCGAGGGGCTCGAGGCCGTCCGCAAGCGCCCGGGCATGTACATCGGGTCGACCGACTCGCGCGGCCTCATGCACTGCCTGTGGGAGATCATCGACAACTCGGTCGACGAGGCCCTGGGCGGCCACGGCGACGCCATCGACGTCGTGCTGCACGCCGACGACAGCGTCGAGGTCCGCGACACGGCCCGGGGCATCCCGGTCGACATCGAGCCCAAGACCGGGCTGACCGGCGTCGAGGTCGTCTTCACCAAGCTGCACGCCGGCGGCAAGTTCGGCGGCGGCTCGTACGCCTCGTCGGGCGGCCTCCACGGCGTCGGCGCCTCCGTCGTCAACGCCCTCTCCGAACGGCTCGACGTCGAGGTCGACCGGAACGGCAAGACCTACGCCATGTCCTTCCGCCGCGGCGAGCCCGGCACGTTCGCCGACGAGGGCGAGCCCACGCCCGACGCCCCGTTCACGCCCTTCGTCTCGGGCAGCGTGCTGCGCGAGGTCGGCAAGGTCAAGAAGGCGGTCACCGGCACCCGCATCCGGTACTGGGCCGACCGCCAGATCTTCACGCGCGGTGCGAGCTTCCAGCCCGACGAGCTCTTCGGCCGAGCGCGCCAGACGGCGTTCCTCATCCCGGGGCTGTCGCTGCGCATCCGCGACGAGCGTCCGGGCTCGCTCACGGACGGCGGCTTCCCGCTCGAGAGCACGTTCCGCTTCGAGGGCGGCATCAGCGAGTTCGTCGAGTTCCTCGCGCCCGACACCGCGTTGACCGAGACCTGGCGCATGACCGGCACGGGCACCTACACCGAGACGGTCCCCGTGCTGACGTCCACCGGGGCCATGGTGGCCACCGAGCTCGACCGCGAGTGCGAGGTGGACATCGCCCTGCGGTGGGGCAGCGGCTACGAGACCGTCTTCCGCAGCTACGTCAACATCATCGCGACCCCGAAGGGCGGCTCCCACCAGGCGGGGTTCGAGGCCGGGCTGCTCAAGTTCCTCCGACAGCAGGTCGAGCAGAACGCCCGGCGGCTCAAGGTCGGCACCGACAAGATCGAGAAGGACGACGTCCTGGCCGGCCTGACGGCGGTGCTGACCGTGCGCCTCCCCGAGCCGCAGTTCGAGGGCCAGACGAAGGAGATCCTCGGCACGCCGGCCGTCCGCGCGATCGTCGCCAACGTCGTGGCCGCTCGGTTCGCCGAGCTCTTCGCGTCCCCGAAGCGGGACGACAAGGCCCAGACCGCGGTCGTGCTCGACAAGGTGGTGGCCGAGATGAAGTCGCGCATCGCGGCCCGGGCGCACAAGGAGACGCAGCGGCGCAAGAACGCCCTCGAGAACTCGTCGCTGCCCGCGAAGCTCGTCGACTGCCGGTCGAACGACGTCGCGAACAGCGAGCTCTTCATCGTCGAGGGCGACTCGGCGCTCGGCACGGCCAAGCTGGCGCGCAACAGCGAGTTCCAGGCACTGCTGCCGATCCGCGGCAAGATCCTCAACGTCCAGAAGGCCTCGGTCAGCGACATGCTCTCGAACGTCGAGTGCGCGTCGATCATCCAGGTGCTCGGGGCCGGCTCCGGACGCTCCTTCGACCTCGACACGGCCCGCTACGGCAAGGTCATCATCATGAGCGACGCCGACGTCGACGGCGCCCACATCCGCACCCTCCTGCTGACGCTCTTCTTCCGCTACATGCGCCCCATGATCGAGGAGGGGCGCGTCTTCGCCGCCGTGCCGCCGCTGCACCGCGTGGTCGTGGTGCACGCCGGCAGCAAGCCGAACGAGACCATCTACACGTACTCCGAGGACGAGCTGAAGAAGGTGCTCGCGGGCCTCAAGCGCAGCGGCAAGAAGTACCAGGACCCGATCCAGCGCTACAAGGGCCTGGGCGAGATGGACGCCGAACAGCTCGCGACGACGACGATGGACCGCCACGGGCGGATGCTCCGCCGTGTGAAGGTCGACGACGCCGAAGCGGCGGCCCGGGTGTTCGAGCTGCTCATGGGCAACGACGTGGCTCCCCGCAAGGAGTTCATCATCGACGGCGCCGGCCTCAGCCGGGACCGCATCGACGTCTGACTGCGAGGCCGCCCGGGGGGCGCCTGCCGCCCGTCGGACCGACCGTGGGCCGGTCCACCCCGGCGGGGCGACGGCCCTCGTGGCTCCGCCGGCGCCCTAGACGGGCTCGGTGCCCGCGGACGCCCCCGTGGCCGCGTCGGTGACGTGCGCGAGCGACGCACCGATCGTGCCGACGGCCGCGTCGAGCGGGGAGCCGGAGGCGTCGCGCCGGGCGAGCGCCTCGGGGAGGTGCCGCACCGAGCCGTCCGTGCCGACCGCTCGGGCCGGCCCCGTGCCGACCCAGGCCAGGGAGAGGGCGTCCTCGCCCTTGAGCAGCGCGTGGGCGCGGACGCCGCCCGTCGCGCGGCCCTTCGCGGGGAACTCGTCGAACGCGCTCACCTTGGCGCGGCCCGCGTCCGTCCCCTCGAGGGTGGAGGCGCTCGACGAGACGGTCGCGACGACGGCCTCGGCCCCGGCGGGCACCGACCCGAAGAAGATGACGCGGGCCGAGTCGGCCACGGTGATGCCCGCCACGCCGCCGCCCGCCGGGCCCTGCGGCCGCACGGTCGACGCCGGGAAGCGGAGCAGCTGCGTCGACGACGTGACGAACACCAGCTCGTCGTCGTCGGACCCCTGGGCCACGCCGACGACGGAGTCGCCCCCCTTGAGCGTGATGACCGGGAATTCGGGCTTCGACGGGTACTGCCCGGGTGCGACGCGCTTGACGACACCGCGTGCCGTCCCGAGGGCGATCGGGCGGTCGGCCTCGAGCGACACGAGGGCGAGCACCTTCTCCTTGCGGTCGGTGAGGCCGACGTAGTCGGCCACGGGCACGCCCGCGCCGAGCTGCACGGACGTCGGGGGCACCGAGGGCAGGTCGACCGGGGTGAAGCGGATGAGGCGACCGGTCGTCGTCACGGCCCCCACCTCGGTGCGGGTGGTCGTGTCGATCGACGACAGGATCGAGTCGTGCTTGGTCCGGCGCGGCGGCGGCGCGGGGACGTCGCTGCCCGGGTCGGCGTGGTCGACCCGCAGGAGGCGCCCCGTCGTCGACAGGAACACCCGCGTCGGCGTGTCCGCGATCTCGAGCACAGGGGCGTTCCGCCCGCGTCCGGTCGTGGCGACGCTCGGTCGGGCCTCGGTGAGGAGCGTCCGTCGGGGCGTGCCGAACTGCTCGGCGATGTCGGCGAGCTCGCTCGAGACGAGCGCGCGGAGGCGCGCGGGGTCGGCGAGCAGGGCGCGCAGCTCCTCGATGGCCGCGGTGAGCTCGTCGCGCTCGGTCTCCAGCTCGATGCGGCTGAACTTCGTGAGGCGGCCGAGGCGGAGGTCGAGGATGTACTCGGCCTGGATCTCGCTGAGGTCGAAGACCTCGCGGAGCCGGGCTCGGGCGGCGGCCGTGTCGTCGCTCGACCGGATCACCTGGATGACCTCGTCGATGTCGAGGATGGCGATCAGCAGCCCCTCGACCAGGTGGAGGCGGTCCTCCTTCTTGCCGAGTCGGTAGCGACTCCGGCGGGTCACGACCTCCAGCCGGTGGCCGACGTAGACCTCGAGCATCTCCTTGAGGCCGAGCGTGCGCGGCTGCCCCTCGACGAGGGCGACGTTGTTGATGCTGAACCCGTCCTCGAGCGGGGTGTAGCGGTAGAGCTGCTCGAGCACCGCCTCCGGGCTGAAGCCGGTCTTGACGCCGATGACGAGACGCAGGCCGTGGGTGCGGTCGGTCAGGTCGGTGACGTCCGTGATGCCGGTCAGCTTCTTGGCCTGCACCCCGTCCTTGATCTTCTCGATGACCTTCTCCGGGCCGACGAGGTAGGGCAGCTCGGTCACGACGAGCCCCGCCTTGCGGGCGGTGATGCTCTCGACCTGCACCCGCGCCCGGGTCTTGAACGACCCGCGACCGGTGGCGTAGGCGTCCCGGACGCCCGCGAGGCCCGAGATCGTGCCGCCGGTCGGCAGGTCGGGACCGGGCACGTAGGCCATGAGGTCGTCGAGCGTGGCGCCGGGGTGGTCGATGAGGTGACGGGCGGCGCCCACGACCTCGACGAGGTTGTGCGGTGCCATGTTCGTCGCCATGCCGACCGCGATGCCGCTGGCGCCGTTGACGAGGAGGTTCGGGAAGGCGGCCGGCAGCACCTCCGGCTGCATCAGCTGGTTGTCGTAGTTGGGGACGAAGTCGACCACGTCCTCGTCGAGGCTGCGCGTCATCGCGAGGGAGGCCTCCGCGAGCCGGGCCTCGGTGTAGCGGGGCGCGGCCGGGCCGTCGTCGAGCGAGCCGAAGTTGCCGTGCCCGTCGATGAGCGGCACCCGCATGGTGAACGACTGGGCCTGGCGCACCATCGCGTCGTAGATGGCGGTGTCGCCGTGGGGGTGGAGCTTGCCCATGACCTCGCCGACCACGCGGGCGCTCTTCACGTGGCCCCGGTCGGGACGCAGGCCCATCTCGGACATCTGGTAGAGGATGCGGCGCTGGACGGGCTTGAGGCCGTCGCGCGCGTCGGGCAGGGCCCGGGAGTAGATGACCGAGTACGCGTACTCGAGGAACGAGCCCTGCATCTCGAGCGAGACGTCGATGTCCTCGATCCGCTCGCCGTCGTCGGCCGTGCTCTGGGTGTCGGTCGTCGTCATCTACTTCTCGGGGCAGGAGGTGCGGGGCACCTGGGCGGGAGGGGCGGGTCGGACCTCGGGGCGGCGCGGTGGGCCTGTGCCAGACTGGGGCCGATGACCACCATGGTACCGGCGCGTCCGACCGGGGCCGCGAGCCTGGCCGACGTGATGTCCTCGTGCCTCGCCTCCCTCTCCGGGGCGTCGGGCACCATCCCCCTCCCGCCTGCCCGCTCGGCCGTCGTCGCCCTCGTCGACGGGCTCGGCTCGTCGTCGCTCGGCGCCCGGCGAGGCCACGCCCGCACCCTGTCCGCCGTGCGCGGCAGCATCTGGTCGGGCTGGCCCACCACGACGGCGGCGGCCCTGGCCACCCTCACCACCGGCGCCCTGCCCGGCGAGCACGGCCTCGTCGGCTGGTCCGTGCTCGACCGCGAGCGCGACCGGGTGGTCAAGCAGCTCTCGGGCTGGGACTCGGGGATGCGCCCCGACACCTGGCAGCGGAGCGCCACGGCCTTCGAGCGCGCGGGGGAGGCGGGGGTCCGCTCGTACGCGGTCGGTCCCGCCCGCTACGCCTCGTCCGGCCTCACCGAGGCGATCCTCTCGGGCGCGACCTACGTGGTCGCCGAGTCCGTGGCCGAGCGCTTCGAGACGGCACGGGCCCTCGTGGCCGCGCCGGGCGCCTCCCTCGTGTACCTCTACGTGCCCGAGCTCGACATGATCGCCCACCGGGCCGGGTGGGAGTCCGACGAGTGGACCGCCGGGCTGGAGGAGGTGGACGCGGCCGTCCGCGGCCTCGCGGAAGGGCTGCCCGCCGACGCCGGACTCCTCGTCACGGCCGATCACGGCGTGATCGACGTTCCCGAGCACCAGCGGATCGTCTTCGGCGACCGCGACGCGCTCGTCGAGGGCGTGCGACACGTCGCCGGCGAGCCGAGGTGCCTCCAGCTGCACTTCGAGCCCGAGGCGCCCGACGACCTCCGCCGGGCGACGGTCGAGGCGTGGCGCGCCTCGGAGGGCGCGCGGGCCTGGGTGCTCACGCGCGACGAGGCCGTGGCGGCCGGTTGGTTCGGCGAGGTGCACCCCGAGGTGCTGCCGCGCATCGGCGACCTGATCGTCGCCGCCCGCAAGGCCGTCGTCTGGTACGACGGCCGCTCGACGGGCGGCCGCGCCGGATCGATGGTCGGCCAGCACGGCTCGTGGTCGCCCGAGGAGACGCAGGTCCCGCTCCGGCGCTTCGGGGCCTTCGCCCGCTGACGCCGTCTGACGCCCGGGACGTCAGGCGGGGTCGTCGTCCGACCGGGCCCCGAAGACGATCTCGTCCCAGCTCGGCATGGCCGTCCGCCCTCGGTTCTTCTTCGGCGTCGCGGTGGTCGGCGCGGGCATGACGCCGCGTGCCGACCGACCGCGTCCGCCGCGGGCCGCGTCGAGGGAACGGGGCGCCTCGTCGCGCGGGTCGGAGGGGAGCGGGGCGTCGTCCGGCTCCGACGCGGCGGGCGTGCCCGTCGGGGTGCCCTCGGGCAGGTCGAAGTCGTCGAGGGGGACGTCGATGATCCGGACCGGCGCGACCGTCGGCGTGCCGTGGTCGTCGTCGGAGAAGCGCGCCGACTCCCGTTCGCCCCGGCGGCGACGGAGCGCCTCGAGGAGGTCGGCCGTCTGCGCCTGCGACGACGAGGCGGACTCCGGCGCCCGGTTGGTGGCGGCGAGGGAGGCGGCGGAGCGCGAGTCGGACCGCGCCTCCGTCCGCTGGCGCTCGACCGCCGGCTCGACGAGCGTGTCGTCGACCGGGTCGCCGAGCAGCGCGAACGCGCCGCTGTCGAAGCGGCTCGGCTCGTCGCGGTCGGCCCCGCGGTCGTGGTCCACGGCGCGGAGGCGCGGCACGAGGGGGCCGACGTCCTCCGCGTGCTGCGAGAGCACGTGGGCGTCGCCCCCGCGGGGCGCGAGGACGTGCTTCTTGGGGTCGAACAGCCACTCGGCCTCGCGCTCGACCTCGCCGACGACGTAGGAGACGCGCACGGTCCACCCGTGCTCGAGGTGCTTGTAGCTCGACCACTCGCGGCTGGTCGCCTCGGCGGTGTCGAGGCGGGCCTCGATGACCGCCCCGAACGTCGAGGCCCCGGGTGCCGGGGGGCCGTCGGTCGCGACCGAGACCGTGACGGCGAACGCCGACTCGAGGACGAACGCGCGCTCGGCGAGGACGGGGCCCTCGAACCGCCGCACGAAGTCGAGGTCGGCGCCGGTCGCCTCGGCGACCTGGGCCGACGAGCGCCCGGCGCGGATCTGCGCCTGGATCTCGCGCGGGGGAGCCTTGCGCTCGGCGGGACCCGTGCCGGGCGACGCCGACCGGATCTGGGAGTGCAGCGCGTGCGTCACCGGGAGGCGGTACTCGCCCCCGGCGTCGGTCGCGAGGAGGAGCGCTCCGCTCTGGACTCCGACGACCCTCAGATCCTGCATGTGCCACGCCTTTCCACCGTCGTGATCAAGTGGCAAGAATCGCACGTCAGGGGGCCTGTGCACGGGAATAGGACGGGCGTGCCGCAAGTTGCACAGGGGCGTCCGGGAGCCCTCTCGGACTGGTTTGCTATTCGACAACGAGTGATGCAAACTGTGCGCGCCCGATCGGGCACGACGAACGAAACAGAACTGGATGGGCATGGCCACCGACTACGACGCACCTCGCAAGAACGACGACGACTCGGAGTCGATCGAGGGCCTCAAGGAGAGGGTCCCCGACAAGACGACCGGCGTCATCGACGACGACGCCGACAACCCGGGCTCGTTCGAGCTCGCCGGACAGGACCTCTCCGACCTCGACCTCGACGTCGTGGTCCTCCCCCCTCAGGTCGACGAGTTCACCTGCGTCGAGTGCTTCCTGGTGAAGCACCGCTCGCAGCTCGACCACGAGACCAAGCTCGGCGCTATCTGCCGGGAGTGCGCAGCCTGAGCTGCTCCAGCCGACGCACGACCTCGTCGGGTCGTCGCGTCGACACCAACCAGTAAGGAGCGGGGTCGGACTCGTCCGTGAGGGCGATCTTGACCACCGGCTTCACCCAGCCCCGGAAGAGGGTCCAGGCTCGCGCGTCGAGCCGGGGCCCTCTTTCTGCCGTCGCGGCGGAGCCTCGGTGCGCGGACACCTCGCCGATCTCGTCCGGGTGCAGGTGCGCCCGACCGGCGTGGAAGCCGTCCTCCTCGACCCGCACGACCGGCGAGCTCACGACCAGCAGCACGACGGCCGCGACGTAGAAGGCCACGGCCACGACGACGCCCACGGTCTCGTCGATGGGGAGGAAGACGAGCAGGGAGGCAGGGATCAGGAGGGCGCACGCGACGAAGACGGTGACCGGCGGCAGGAGTCGCTCGCGGTAGGGGTTCATGGGTCCATTCGACCAGACTTCTGCACTACCCTCGACACGTGATCCAGACCCTCGACGTGCCGTTCGCGCCCGTCCGGCCCGTGGCGGGCGGCGACGTCGGCCGTCCGGCGGCCGTGCCGACCTACTCCCACCCCGGCGACGCGGGGGCCGACCTGGTCTCGACCGAGGCGCTCCTGCTCCGTGCCGGGCACCGTGCCCTCGTCGGGACGGGCGTGTCGATCGCGCTGCCCGAGGGTCACGCGGCCTTCGTCGTCCCGCGCAGCGGCCTCGCCGCCAAGCACGGCATCACGGTCGTGAACAGCCCCGGCACCGTCGACGCGGGCTACCGGGGCGAGATCAAGGTCACCCTGCTGAACACCGACCTCGAGGCCGACCACCAGGTCGAGGTCGGCGACGCCATCGCCCAGCTCGTCATCGTCCCCGTCGTCCAGGCCGTCTTCGTGCCCGTCGAGACGCTCCCCGAGAGCGTCCGCGGCACCGGCGGCTTCGGCTCGACGGGCTACTCACGCACCACCGGAGGCACCGAATGATCCTGAGGAAGTCCAAGCGCGAGGCCCGCGCCCAGGAGGTCGTCGAGGTCGAGACCGAGACCGCCGACCTCGACGACGTCACCGTCGACATCGAGTCCCTGCCCGACGCCGAGGTCGAGGTCTTCGACGACTCGAAGTCGGCCCCCGCCGAGCGCGCCGACACCGGCCCCCTCGACGAGACCGAGGCCAGTCCCGTCCGGCCCTACGTCGACCTCGGCGGGGTCAAGATCCTGCCGCGCGACGGCCTCCACCTCCGCCTCGAGGTGGAGGAGGGCAGCAAGCGCGTGGTCGCCGTCGGCCTCGACTTCGCCAAGTCCACCCTGCAGGTGCAGCCGTTCGCGGCCCCGCGCAGCACGGGGCTCTGGAACGAGATCCGCGAGCAGATCACCGAGCAGATCCAGAAGCAGGGCGGCACGACCTCCGAGGTCGACGGCCCCTTCGGCCCCGAGGTCCGGGCCGAGATCCCCGTGATGGGCGGCGACGCGCAGAGCTCGCGACTGGCCCGGTTCATCGGCGTCGACGGTCCGCGCTGGTTCCTCCGCGGCGTCATCGCCGGCGAGGCCACGGTCGACCCCGACGCGGCCGAGAAGATCGAAGAGCTCTTCCGCAGCGTGGTCGTCGTCCGCGGCACGACGCCGATGGCTCCCCGCGACCTCATCCCGCTCACCATGCCGAAGGCCAGCCCCACCGACGCCGGTCCGGCGCCGACGGCGGTCTGACCGTGGGGCGTCGGCGGTCCGGACGATGACAGGCACCGACCCGCTCCGGGACCAGCCGCACGACGAGGGCCAGGTCGCGGCCGACGGGGACGTCGACACCCGCGCCTCCCTCGCGGCCCAGCTCCGCACGGCCGCCCAGCGCGCCGGCATCGGACAGGTCGCGCCGGGCGAGGTCCCCACCGCCTCCGCCCTACTGTCGGCCATCGGCGGGGTGCGAGGCCTGGCCGAGTCGATCCTCCCGGGTCTCGGGTTCGTCGTCGTCTACACGATCACCCGCGAGCTCGTGCCCTCCGTGCTCATCCCCGTCGCCGTCGCCCTCGCCTTCGTGGCCGTCCGTGCGGTCCAGCGCGGACCGCTCGCCCAGGCGTTGGCGGGGGTGCTCGGCATCGCGGTCTCCGCGGCGATCGCCCTCCTCAGCGGGCGGGCGGAGGGCAACTTCGTGCCGGGCCTGTTCGTCAACGCCGTGTCGCTCGTCGCCCTGCTCGTCAGCATCGCCGTGCGCTGGCCGCTCATCGGCGTGGTGGTCGGGCTGCTGACCAACGAGGGAGGCGCGTGGCGCCTCGACCGCGCCAAGCGCCGCGTGCTCGTGCTCGCGACCTGGCTCTGGGTCGGGCTGTTCGCGGCCCGGCTGGCCGTGCAGCTCCCGCTCTTCCTGTCGGGGGAGATCACGGCCCTGGCGACCCTCAAGCTCATCATGGGGGTCCCGCTCTACGCCGGCCTGCTCTGGGTGACCTGGCTGCTGGTGCGCACGGTGTACCAGGCGCGGGCCGCCTCGGACGACGAGCTCGCCGGGGGCGACCGAGCCTGAGCTCGCAGCGCCGGCCACCGCGCCTCCGGGTGTAGGATTTGTCTCGACATCAAGATAGATGGACTGCCCGACCGTGTCGCGAAGCGGCGACTTAGGCTGTCCTCGCTGGTACGGCGTCCGGCCGTGCGGCGAAGATGAGGGCAGAGTCAGCAAGGGAGACGGCACATGTCCGAGATCAACAGCTTCAGCTCGAAGGACGTCCTGACGGTCGGCGGCACCGACTACGAGGTCTACCGCATCGACGCGGTGGACGGCTCGCAGAAGCTGCCGTTCAGCCTCAAGGTCCTGCTCGAGAACCTGCTCCGCACCGAGGACGGCGCGAACGTCACGGGCGAGCAGATCCGCGCCCTCGGATCGTGGCAGCCCACGGCCGAGCCCGACACCGAGATCCAGTTCTCGCCGGCGCGCGTCGTCATGCAGGACTTCACCGGCGTGCCCTGCATCGTCGACCTCGCCACGATGAGAGAGGCCGTCTCGGCGCTGGGCGGCGACCCCACCAAGATCAACCCCCTCGCGCCCGCCGAGCTCGTCATCGACCACTCGGTCATCGCCGACCTCTTCGGCACGGCCGACGCGCTCGAGCGCAACGTCGACATCGAGTACGAGCGCAACGGCGAGCGGTACCAGTTCCTCCGCTGGGGCCAGACGGCGTTCGACGACTTCAAGGTCGTCCCGCCCGGCACCGGCATCGTCCACCAGGTGAACATCGAGTACCTGGCCCGCGTGACCTACAGCCGCGAGGTGCGCGGCACCCTGCAGGCCTACCCCGACACCCTCGTCGGCACCGACTCGCACACGACCATGGTCAACGGGCTCGGCGTGCTCGGCTGGGGCGTCGGCGGCATCGAGGCCGAGGCGGCCATGCTCGGCCAGCCCGTGTCGATGCTCATCCCGAAGGTCGTGGGCTTCAAGCTGACCGGCTCGATCCCGACCGGGGTCACGGCGACCGACGTCGTGCTCACGATCACGCAGCAGCTGCGCCGCCACGGCGTCGTCGGCAAGTTCGTCGAGTTCTACGGCGAGGGCGTCGCCGAGGTGCCGCTCGCGAACCGGGCCACCATCGGCAACATGAGCCCCGAGTTCGGCTCGACCGCGGCGGTCTTCCCGATCGACGACGTCACCCTCGACTACCTCCGGCTCACCGGCCGCAGCGACGACCAGATCGAGCTCGTCGAGAAGTACTCCAAGCTGCAGGGCCTCTGGCACGACCCGTCGGTCGAGCCCGTCTTCAGCGAGTACCTCGAGCTCGACCTCGCCACCGTGGTGCCGTCGATCGCGGGGCCGAAGCGCCCCCAGGACAGGATCGAGCTGACGGCCGCGAAGTCGCAGTTCGAGATCGACCTCGACAACTACGCCTCGACCGACCACTCGGTCGTCGACGTCGCCGTCGAGGGCACGTTCCCGGCCTCCGACCCGGTCGGCTTCACGGCCGAGGACGACGGCGACGGTCACGACCACGAGCACTCGCACACCTCGCACGCCCCGGCCAAGGTGTCGAACCCGACCCGGGTGGCCCTCGACGACGGCTCGTCGTTCACGCTCGACCACGGCGCCGTCGCCATCGCGGCCATCACGTCCTGCACCAACACGTCGAACCCGTCGGTCATGCTGGCGGCGGGCCTCCTCGCCCGCAACGCGAGCCAGAAGGGCCTCAAGGCCAAGCCGTGGGTCAAGACGACCCTCGCCCCGGGCTCCAAGGTCGTGACCGACTACTACGAGAAGGCCGGCCTGACGACCTACCTCGAAGACCTCGGCTTCTACACGGTCGGCTACGGCTGCACCACCTGCATCGGCAACTCGGGCCCGCTGCTCGACGAGATCTCGACCGCCGTGCAAGAGTCGGACCTCGCCGTGACCGCGGTGCTCTCGGGCAACCGCAACTTCGAGGGGCGCATCAACCCCGACGTCAAGATGAACTACCTCGCCAGCCCGCCGCTGGTCATCGCCTACGCCCTGGCCGGGTCGATGAACTTCGACTTCGAGAACGACGCCCTCGGCACGTCGAGCGACGGCACCGACGTCTTCCTCCGCGACATCTGGCCCGACGCGGCCGAGGTCCAGTCGACCATCGACTCGTCGATCGACACGGGCATGTTCACCCACGAGTACGCCGGCGTCTTCGACGGCGACGAGCGCTGGCGCTCGCTCCCGACGCCCACCGGCGCCACCTTCGAGTGGGACGACGAGTCGACCTACGTGCGGAAGCCCCCGTACTTCGAGGGCATGACGCTCGAGACGACGCCCGTCACGGACATCGTCGGCGCCCGGGTGCTGGCCAAGCTCGGCGACTCGGTGACGACCGACCACATCAGCCCCGCGGGCTCGATCAAGGCCGACAGCCCCGCCGGCCACTACCTCGACGAGCACGGCGTCGACCGCAAGGACTTCAACTCCTACGGCTCGCGTCGCGGCAACCACGAGGTCATGATCCGCGGCACGTTCGCGAACATCCGCCTGCGGAACCAGCTGCTCGACGGGGTCGAGGGCGGCTACACGCGCGACTTCACGCAGCCCGACGCGCCGCAGTCGTTCATCTACGACGCGAGCGCCCGCTACCAGGAGCAGGGCACGCCCCTGGTCATCCTCGGCGGCAAGGAGTACGGGTCGGGCTCGTCGCGCGACTGGGCGGCGAAGGGCACCAGCCTCCTCGGCGTCAAGGCCGTCATCACCGAGAGCTTCGAGCGCATCCACCGGTCGAACCTCATCGGCATGGGCGTCGTGCCGCTGCAGTTCCCCGCGGGCGAATCGTGGGAGTCCCTCGGGCTCGACGGCACCGAGTCGATCAGCATCGCCGGCATCGAGGAGCTGAACCAGGGCACGACGCCGAAGACGGTCCACGTGACGGCCGAGCCGACGGAGCACTCGGCGGCGGGCAAGCAGACCGTCGAGTTCGACGCGGTCGTCCGCATCGACACCCCGGGCGAGGCCGACTACTACCGCAACGGGGGAATCCTGCAGTACGTCCTCCGCAGCCTGGTCTGACCCCGCCCGGTCGACTCGCACCACCACGACGCCGGGAGGCCGGCCCGTCGAGCATCGACTCGACGGGCCTCGGCCTCCCGGCGTTCTCTGAGCCCGACGCCTAAACTGAGGCAGGCTGCCTCCGGGTAGGCGGAAAGGAAGCCGGCATGAGCATTCTCGAGACGATCACGGGTCCGCGTGACCTCGACGCCCTCACCGACGAGCAGATGATCGACCTCGCGGGGGAGATCAGGCGGTTCCTCGTCGCGGAGGTGTCGAAGACGGGCGGCCACCTCGGCCCGAACCTCGGCGTCGTCGAGATGACCCTCGCCATGCACCGCGTCTTCCGGTCGCCGCAGGACGCCTTCGTGTTCGACACGGGACACCAGTCGTACGTCCACAAGATCGTGACCGGCCGCAAGGACTTCAGCATGCTCCGTCTCCGGGGTGGACTGGCGGGCTACCCGCAGCGGTCCGAGTCGGAGCACGACATCGTCGAGAGCTCGCACGCGTCGAGCAGCCTGTCGTGGGCCGACGGCATCTCGCGGGCCTTCCAGCTCACCGGCCAGTCCGACCGTCACGTCGTGGCGGTCGTCGGCGACGGGGCGCTCACCGGCGGCATGACGTGGGAGGCGCTGAACAACATCAGCGACGAGAACGATCGCCGCCTCATCATCATCGTCAACGACAACGGCCGCTCGTACGCCCCGACCATCGGCGGCATGGCGCGCTTCCTCAACACCGTGCGCACGCAGAGCACCTATCGCGACATGCACCGCGGCAGCCAGGCGGTCTTCGACCGGCTCGGACACCCGGGCCGAGCCTTCTACCGGGGCGTCCGCGGCGGGCTGCACGGCTTCCTCAGCCGCTTCACGAACAACGAGGCGCTCTACTCGAACCTCGACATCAAGTACGTCGGCCCCGTCGACGGCCACGACCAGTCGGCCATGGAGGAGGCGCTGCGCCAGGCGAAGAACTACGGCACGCCGGTCATCGTCCATGCCATCACCGAGAAGGGCCGTGGCTACGACCCGGCCCGCGCCGACGTGGCGGACCAGTTCCACGCCGTCGGGCAGATCGACCCCGAGACGGGCGAGCCCCTCGAGACGTCGAACGCGCCGTCGTGGACCAGCGTCTTCGCCGACGAGATCGTCTCGATCGCCGAGCGCGACGAGACCGTCGTCGGCATCACCGCCGCGATGCTCCGCCCGGTCGGGCTGCACAAGATGGCCGAGCGGTTCCCGAGGCGCGTGCTCGACGTCGGCATCGCGGAGCAGCACGCCGTCACCTCGGCCGCCGGCCTGGCCTTCGGCGGGCTCCACCCCGTCGTCGCCCTCTACGCGACCTTCATCAACCGCGCCTTCGACCAGGTGCTCATGGACGTCGGCCTGCACCGGGCCGGCGTCACGTTCGTGCTCGACCGCGCCGGCGTGACCGGCCCGGACGGCCCCAGCCACCACGGCATGTGGGACCTGGCGCTGCTGCAGATCGTGCCGCACATCCGCCTGGCCGCGCCCCGCGACGCCACCCGGCTGCGCGAGGAGCTCCGCGAGGCCGTCGCCGTCACCGACGCCCCGACCGTGGTGCGCTTCTCCAAGGGCAGCGTCGGCTCCGAGCACGAGGCCGAGACGCGCCTCGACGACGGCGTCGACGTCTTGCTCAGCGACGAGCGTCGCGACGTCCTCCTCGTCTGCGTGGGCCCGATGGCGACCGTCGGCCTCGACGTCGCGGAGCGCCTGGCGGCCCAGGGCATCGGGGCGACGGTGGTCGACCCGCGCTGGGTGGTGCCGGTGGCGCGCTCGGTCATCGACCTCGCCGCCGAGCACCGCCTCGTCGTCACCATCGAGGACGGCGTCCGCGTGGGCGGCATCGGCACGCGCATCCGGCAGGACCTCCGTCAGGCCGGCGTCGACACGGCCGTGACGGAGCTGGGCCTGCCCGACGAGTTCCTCGAGCACGGCTCACGGGCCGAGATCCTCGAGGAGGCGGGACTCACCCCCCAGCACATCGCCCGTGACGTCGTCGCGCAGGTCCTCGGGAGCAAGATCCCCGTGGCCCGGCCCGTGGGCGACCACCAGTCACGACGCGTCGACGCCCAACAGGACTGACACGTCCGACCGGCCCGGCCGGAACCCGGCCAGACGAGGGAGCCCCTCGGCGGATGCCGAGGGGCTCCGTCGCGCCTCGCCGGGGAGGAGAGGCGCGGGTGGCGCGCCGGGGTCTAGGACCCCGGCCCGGCGACGACCGGGTCGTGGAAGGTCCGACCGCGCACCCTCTCGCTGGCGCCCACGCGGTCGAGGTACGGCGTGACCCCGCCCATCTGGAACGGGTAGCCCGCGCCGAGGATGAGGCAGAGGTCGATGTCCTCCGCCGCCGCGACGACGTGGTCGTCGAGCATGCGCCCGACCTCGTCGGCGAGGCCGTCCTCGATCCTCACCCGCAGCTCGTCCTCGGTCAGCGCGGTGCCGGGACCGGCCGCGAGGGCGACGGCCTTCTTGTCGAACCCGGTGCGTCGGCCCTTCTTGTCACGGTCGAAGACGCGCCCGTGCTCGGCGAGCCGGTGCAGCCCGTCGCTCGCGTAGAACCGGTCGGGGAAGGCCGCGTGGTGCGTGTCGAGCACGTGCGCACCCACGGTCAGGCCGACCAGCTCGAGCAGCTCGAACGGCGTCATCGGCAGCCCGAACGGCGCCGTGGCGCGGTCGACGACCTCGAAGGGCGTTCCGGTCTCGACGGCGTGCATGGCCTCGCCGAGCAGCTTGGCGAGGACGCGGTTGACCACGAACCCGGGGGTGTCGGCCGTGATGACCGCGTTCTTCTTGAGGGCGGCCGCGGTCACCATCGCCGTGCTCAGCGTCTCGTCGTCGGTGCGGGCCGTCCGGACGACCTCGATGAGCGGCATGACTGCCACGGGGTTGAAGAAGTGGAAGCCGACGAGCCGCTCCGGGTGCGCGAGCCGGGCCCCGATCTCCTCGACGCTGAGCGACGACGTGTTCGTCGCGAGCACGGTCGTCTCGGAGACGACCGCCTCGACGCGCGCGAAGACGTCCTGCTTCACGCCGAGCTCCTCGAAGACGGCCTCGATGACCCAGTCGGCGTCGGCGAAGTCAGCGATGTCGGTCGTGCCCGTGACGAGCGCCGTGAGGCGCTTCGACTCGTCGGGCGAGATGCGGCCCTTCGACTCGAGCGTGGCGATCTCGCCGCGGATCCGCTCGACCCCGGCGTCGACGCGCTCCTGGTCGAGATCGGTGATGACGACCGGCACCTGGAGGCGTCGGACGAAGAGCAGCGCGAACTGGCTGGCCATCAGACCCGCGCCCACGACGCCCACCTTGCCCACCTTCCGCGCCAGGTCGCGGGACGGCGCCCCGGCCGGGCGCTTGGCACGCTTCTGGACGAGGTCGAAGGCGTACATGCTCGCGTGGAACTGGTCGCCGGAGACGAGGTCGCCGAGCGCCTCGTCCTCGGAGGCGAAGCCCTCCTCCCGGGT
>Ga0265780_10003693_pt1 | contig 20014 bp, 18 predicted proteins | sample P1T30metagenome_FD_192432 | JGI IMG/M metagenome (GOLD analysis project Ga0265780, IMG submission 192432) | Plant litter microbial communities from East Loma Ridge, Irvine, California - P1 T30 | ecosystem: Environmental > Terrestrial > Plant litter > Unclassified | place: USA: California...
AGGTGAGTGCATTGATGCCTGCTAAGAACTGAGCTCGAGCCGCCTCAGTGGATGTCAACAAATTAACGCCTTTAGTCGCATTGTCCGATATCGTAACCTTCTAAGAATGTTTGCAAGTTGACCTGATGCCTCGCCGTAGATCTTCCCGCATGCATGCCACGAGGACGCTGTAATCGGTGTAGAAAGTCTGGAAACATTTGTGTTCAGCGGACCGTACCGGTAGGATCGGGGCTCAGTGAGTTCGAAGAGGCTGCGCAGGACAAAAAATAACTGTCTGCGTGGAGTAGATTACTACCACGAGGGACCGGTGGTCTGGTTTCCAGCGCCAGCGGTCCTTTTGCGGCCGTCTTTCCGACGATGACAGGCACGCCAGTCTGCAAGCCTATGCTACCAAACCACATTGATTAACTCGCATCCTTTCGCGCTCCAATGACCTGCTACAGGTACTAGTGCTGACTAGTCCAGCTTCGGTAACACGAAAATAAACGGCGCTTGTGAAGTGCCTCTTGAGGGCGGCTCAAGATCAACAGGCCTGAGGCTACGATTGTTGACATCATGGCGGCGGACTGTATGAAACAATCGTTTGCATCTTTGCAAGTATTATGTTGGGGCAGTGTTGGTGTTCCCGAAGCCAAGTCCAGAACACCAGGTGCGACGTGGGACGATCTTACACCGTCCTTGTGTCTGCAAACGAGGAATGGATGCTGCCAACAAGTGCGGTGAAAGACAGCCCGATCGTTGACACTGACTCTGACGAGGGCTCAACGTCGCTCAGTACAGTCTCAAGCATGCCGAAACCGTGCGCCGATGTTGACCACATCATTTGCTGGTAGGATACCCCGGCCCGACTGGGCCAACCAAGGCAGACAGAATGTACTGCACAGCACGCTGCTCAAAGCGGGGCGCCTAATAAGATAGGATTCAGACCCCTCACAGATCGCTGAAACGTTAACGACGTCGCAAAATAGTAACAGTTGTAGCCTCATTGCGATCGTGGTGGAACCGGCATGCTCAGCCTCAATTGCTCAAGGCTGACAACCGCGCAGTACATCCAGCAGTGCTATCCATAGCATGTGGCACAGTGTGAGGATTCTTCAACGCCCTCGTGCTAGCGCGGAAAGACCCATCACTGTACAGGGTGTGATGTTGGAGTCGAGGGTGAGGGGCAGTTGGTGGGCGTTCGCGCAGCGGCAGGTGGTGTGGTGCCTGTCATGATTCAAGCGCTCTCCCGTCGCACGGCTACCCCCGCGGCTTTGCAAAGCTTGGCGCAAGATTCCCGATCCATTATAGGTGCTTGAAAACTTTCGAGCACTCTTGGGAGCACTGTCCAGATGTGTATGGAGATCATGGCAATCAGGCGCCCACCGACGCAGATAGCGCCTGCGGTATGAAATCATTTCAACACGAATACCTTCCAGGCTTCGGCGCAAGGCGTTGCGGCAGCGCAAAAATGAATGCTTTTCATCTCGCTTCTCTTGCTTGCAAACGAAGTCCCCTCGCGACTCGTGCACGGGAGGAAAACTCCGTCCACCCCAGTCGTGTACGCCCTTGAAATATTCAGCCACCGCATGTGGGGTCCTTGGGTCGACACTCTTACTGTGATCCATACTCCCTTGAGTTCAGTGAGTTGTGCCGCATACGGCGAAGCTGTTGGTGTTTGCAAGCATGTTCTTCGTGCAGCCATCTCGTCGTTCGAAACCCCGGTGGTAGGCACGTAGAGTTGATTCTACGTATGAGATATGTATCGCTTTATTCGCATAAAGCTGCACCGCTGCTTGTATATCATCTCGAGTGCAAGAACGAGCCTCTAGATGCGCCGCATGTGGCCATATCTTAGAGCTCTCAGTGCAGGAAAATCGCATGTATAGTAGTCCGGCTGTTACGAGTCGTGTTTGGTCGAACAAGACATTCGAAGCACACTGGCGCCTGCACGTGTTGCTTAAAGTGAAGCCCATGAGGAGGTGATGTGCAAGAGCAAGTGGATGTATGTGTTGGAAGATCCACGAGGTGGTGGGTGCGACGCGTGAGTACGGGGGAAAACGTGGACGTTTGGCAAGGATACCAGAGATGTATACGCAGAACGATCTTCGTTTACCATGTCCAAGAGGGTAGTTGTGATGAGATCAGCGGCTCGCGCGCCATCTATCGTGCCCCTCTACCAGGGCCGAAATAATCAGACAGGTGGCGAGAATGCGTTGTTCTGCGCTGCGAGTTGAGCGTGACGATAGAAAACTTTGTAGTCTTGGGAATAAGCTCTAGTCAAGCCACTGGTGTGCCGTGCCCATGTATTCAGGTACCGGTAGATGGAAGCCGTTCACTGCGTCTTCCAGTGACCAGCGCGCATATCACTGCTGTGCCCCCACCCAACAGCAGAATCGTACAGCCCCGCTGACATCAACCCAGACGTCAAGATTCCTCTGTGCAGTGTGTATCGCTACACTGCTCTAGCCAGCACGTGGTTGAGTGTTCGGGTTCATGATTGAGCCGTGGCTGACCCAATTGTAGGGATAACAGTCGACGTTGTGGGCCCAATGAGGATATTCGAAGTACAACATAGCGCATGCTCGTATACGCGGGATGTGTCGGTCGCACTGCCAGTTGGGAAGCTCTAGCCGCGCAATCGCACAGACCATAGTGTCCAAGTCTACCAAGCGGATGAGTAGCGTCGAGTTCGGCAAGAACGTGTGCAGGTAGTCCCGTTGCTTCACACCCAGCAGATTGTAGACTTCACCGAATGCCTGGTGCCAACGGCTACTCAATGTGCCGTGCTGTAGATCTCCAAGCTGATTGTGCCATGACGTCGGTGTAGCTATTGACCATCTCGAGCCGGTTGACATTTCGGACCCCGAAGACACTTAGGTGTCAACGCTACCGCCTGCAGACGGGTGGCCGGACACGTCTCAAGTACCTATCAGCTGTAAGAAGCCCGAAGCCTCACAACAACTCTCCACTCTCTTCTCAGGGCTTTCAAAAAAACCGATGCTTCGCCCCTGGTGAGCAAACGCCTTGCAACGGGATTCCCACTGTGTACTCCGAGGTCGTATCTGAAGATTATAATACCGACAAAAGGGTGTTCTCCGCGCGTGTGAAGATTGGGTCGTCTCGAAGGATTGACCTCATAGAAAGCATTGCGAGGCGTCGGAAAAGGACTTCAGATTCCTGTCAAGTGATGCGTCACAGTGCAGTGCGGCCTGTGCGGTGGCCGACGTTTAAGTTTGTGGCGGGTTGCGTGCTGCGCAGGAGCCAACAGCCCAACGGGAGGCTGAAACAGCCGATTGCAAAGATGTGGAAGGGTTTTTAGAAGGGCCTGAGCGTCGTAACGTAGCAATCAGCACGCAAATTCCTGTGTTGTCGTCCATTGCTGCACACTAGAATCCCACTTTGTTTCGCTATCCGAACGACAGAGACTCTTCCTTGAACCACTGTGTACTCTAGACTTCAGGGGGGCCATGGAAATGGTACAGCAACCAGGCCTAGTGTTGAAAGGTTTGTCTGGATCTGTATGCTGTTAACGACGATGTTGATTGAGCTTCAGAGCCAACAGACGTGTGTATGCTATAAGACTTCGACCATCAGGAAAGAAGGAAGTGTCCAGTGCTGCGATGCAGGCTGTGCCGTGTCGAAGTCAAACTCAATCAACATGGTGAGGCCGAGGAGACGTCTCATTTTGCACATTCAACATGCTGCTCAAGGCAGAACGTATGATCGAAGTATTGACGACAGGATCTATCGCTCAGTCAGCAGGGCAGGAGATTATTGGACCATACTTTATGGTGGCAGTCCCGGAGACCGAAGACAGTCGACGTCGGACTAAGCCATCGAGCTCCAGCCAATGAGTGTAAAGCCGTGTTTATTTAAACGACCAGCAAAGCATTCATTGCTAGAGATCTTAAAGTATCAATCGAGACAGAAAGAGAGTCTTTCCACAAGAAAAAGCGTTTGCAGTGTCGAGAATTGGAGCGAACGACGAAGAAAAGAGCCAGAAACCAAGCTGCATGGCAGCAAGAGCGGGGGTGGACTACATATATCCCCACCAGCGGATGACGGACCAAGACAGCCTTGTGGCACGGGTAGTATGGCGGACGATCACTCAACCATACTCCACGGGAATGTCTTGCGTCACACATTGGTTCTGACCTAGATGAACCGCAAACCCGCCATCTTTGGTGAAACTCAAAAGTAAATCCGATCATCAATCAAGGCTTAACTTGAGAAACCATTTTTTGAGAGTATTGTGTCTTTCCTGGAGTGTTTCTTCTTCATTCCAACGACTTTGTTCGGGCTGATACTGGACGATCCGAGCCGTTTGGGAAGGGTGCTGGCTACATCATGACAGGGAGGTGGAGAGGCTATCATGCCTCGAGGATAAACAATATCCATCTGACTTTGTTGTCCGACGTTTCACACTGGCTGGATGATCTGCTTACCAATATATAGATATTTCAGCGTTCAAGTCCACGGAGCGCATGATAAGGTACATCATATCCTAAGATGGATGACCCCGCGACTATGACCACGAGGTGAAACAGGCTTTGGACGCCTTTGAGGCGCATGAGGACCACCAGCCCGGAAGATGCTGCAGGCCTTTCCGGTTACGGGTGCATGCGCGGTGCATCCTCTCAAGACCGCGAGTCTGTAGTAGCAGAAACCGCGAGAATGCCTGCTAGAGTACCCTTTGGGTCTCTGTAAACATCTGCGTCCAGAAATTCTCTTGCAATTTGTTCCTGCTGCTGTCTTAGTATTCATTGAACGGCGGCTGCGGCCCACTCACCGCTTCCTCGAGCTCTGCAGCTTCTTCCTCGGGCATCTGGCAACACGCAGCCACAAGGTCCTCACCTCTCATGCTAAGCAATATGAGATTCTCCGCACGTTGAACAATCTCAGACGGTACTCCGTTCATGGCAGCACAGCTGCCTCACGTTAGCGCCAGGTTCGCGCAAGGACTTCGGGTGATCACACCATGTGCCGAAACTGGAAGTGCTTCGTCCATCGCGATAGCTTGGTTCGGTCAGCTTGATCCGACACCGACCGACTCTGCAGACTCACTTGTACAGATATGTGATCTGATCGCTCGCTTCTGAAGCCTCAGTGTCGATGCGGACTTCCATGTGACCAAAGGCAAGTGCAGGTCTTGGCCTCAGAAGGTTCATCTCGAATATCTCTGTTTCGTGTCAGACACCATTACTATGTGCAAAACGTACCCTTGTACCGTGAAAGTGCGTGGCTCCAATGACCTTCGGTCTTTCAGAACCCAAGCTCAGCAGATGTTCCATAACCGCGCAAGCCAACCCCGCTCCATCACTGGACTCCGTGCCCTTGCCAAACTCATCAATAATGAGCAGACTTCTTCTGGTGGCTAAGCTTAGGGCGAGTGATATTTGCTGCAAGTCTAGCATGAACGCACTTTGTGTTCGAGAGACGGTCTCTCGTGTGGTGACTCGAGAGAGGATTTTGTCTGTCAGACCAATTTTTGCGGTCTCCGCTGGCACGAAACTGCCAACATGTGCCATGAAGACTATCAAGGCCACTTGCTTCAGATAAACACTCTTTCCGGAGTAGTTGGGTCCAGTAAGAACTAGCATACTGGGGCGTTCGTCATGAGCAGAAACGTGGCGCATAGATGAACTGAAATGTGCATAGTTTGTCGCATCGTGATTAAAATTAACGCCAGTCGAGGTATCATTGCCTGATCCACCCGCCAGAAAGGTGCCGTTTGGAACGAACGACGATACTGTTAGCTCTTGAAGAATGTGACTGGTTCTTGTCAGTCTTTCGCAATGCCGGCTCGGTGTTTAGACTCACCGGCCGCCTTTGATGCGGACAACATTCTCGAGAGTGAGCTGAGGGCGACAAAGGTTATACAGTTTTGCGCCTTGAGCCAGGGCCAATAGGCTGTATTGCGTGAGTTGGTTGTGTATCCCGTGCTGGTCACCCACATACCTATCCAGTTCTCCACAGACATCCGAGCACATTGTCAATAACTCTTCGTACTGCAGAACGTACTGAGCCAACTCGTGGCTGATCTCAATCTCCCGGTCAGAGATGATGCCGTACACGTCGCCGAAGTGATCATCCATCTCACGCATCTCGCTGGTCTTGAAATAGACTTGTACTCTGTTATCTGTCAGTACCTGGTCGCCAGACTTCGACTAGGAGCATGCAACTCAGTGGTAAACATTTGCTCCCACGGGTTATCGAAGCTGCCCGCATATAGAGCGTCTCCAGTCTGTGGGTCTATGGGAACAGTGACGAGGAAGCCAATTTGAGGGAAATATATCACGTTGAGAGAAGCGCGAAGATCCGAAGGCATTTTCTCAGACAGCTTTGCCGCTACCTCGTTGAGTAAATCGTCCAAGCCATCGAGAGTTCTCTTGAGATGGTCCAACTCTTCGTCGATTCCTGGGAGAATGACGGTCCGGGACTCTTCGGCAGACTTTTCGAGATCCACGGTCTCGCTAATCTTCCGGCCGACCTGAGCCAGATGGAAGCCCTCAAATTTCTCGAATATCTGACTTCATTAGCAGATGGTATATGCTTTACTGGAGGTGAGCGCATACCTTGTTTCTTATAGCTAAGAGCTCACCACCACCAAGACTTTGTAGCGAGTCTTTTATCTGCAGACAGTGAAAAGAGAACTAGAAGTTTAGTCAGAGACGCGAAATGTTCGATCAAGACATTTGAAGAACGTACTCCACGAATCGTCGACCAAACACTGCGTGAGAACCCTCCCTGGCGCTTTGCCGCACCACCAATGCCCTTTCTTAGGCTGATCATCATGACACGCATGTTGCCGACATTTTTCATGATCTTGACAAGCTCTCGCATTGGCGCTTCGTTATCAGGCCGAAGAAGTGTGGTGATGGTCTCTAGTCGTTCATTGATGATGTCAAGGTTCAAACTTGGTCGTAGAAAGTTCTGGCGTAGCAAGAAGCGTCCCTGAGGCGTTCGTGCTAGATGATGGAACAGCCCATATACAGAGAGGCCTTCTTTAGCTCCGGAGCTACTAGGGCCTCGATTGTGAGAGTGCGGGTGAGATTCTGCGCCCAGGATCTGCAATGAATGAAGGGTGTCCGCGTTGACGAACATGGTGTCTCGTAGACTGAACATCTCCAAGGCCGACACGCGAAACATCAGGTGCGCAGCTTCGTCGCCAGGAAGGTATGCAGCCGCACGCCTCCGCTGTAGATACGAGATGAGTGCACCAGCACAGCCAACCTAGACAAACGTTAGTTGGCGTTGCACATGCTTAAAATAATTGGCCTACTGTTGCTTGGCTGTCCACGTCAATCCATCCGGCGAGTCGAAGAAGTTGACCTTGTTTACCAGCAATATTTTCCTCGTCATGCTCGTTGGCACCGAGTTCTCCTGGTATGTTGAATCGGACTCGCGTGCCATACTCGTGGCCGAGGCGTAGATTTACAAGCTTGCTCCTTGCTGCATCGTACGAGTACTCGCTTGGAGGTCGCACCTCTAGGAGAAAAGGTAGGCGAAACTGGTCATTGTCGCCACTGATGGGGCTTCCAATCCTGCTTTCGGGATCAAAGCGATCGATGACTGCGTCGTCGATTTTCGTTGAGACAAGGATGACTGTAGGGTCGATGTACATTCTCAAGGCATCAATGACATCCACATCCCCACATTGGATGTCTTCCATGAAGAATAGCTTTTCGTCCCTCGCAACATAGTAGCAACAACCCACTGTTCCACGTGTCGTGAGATCAACTGACATGATTACTTCATTCAGCGTATCATCAGTCTGCAAGTCATCAGGGAGACTCTCGCGGGTCATCACACTCTCCGAAGGCGCGCGCGCAGACGTGCTGTCGTCCAGAAACGGGCCTCTTTGAGTCTGGGTGTGTGGCCTTGATGGACCTGCTGATGCTGTAGACGCGGTGCGGTGAGGCCTTGAGGAGCCGGAGGTGTGTCGACTGCTAGCGCTGCGAGTCGATGCATTGCTGCGACTGCTTTTGTGCCGGAACGGGATCTTGAAGGTTGACTTGCTCGCCATGATAGATGTGGAATGGCTGCCGGTGAGGATTTAGACGGTGAAGTGAGGTGGGATAGCTGCGGCGAGAGTTTGGGAGGAAGGAGCGACCGCAGGCGCGTGTCGGACGCGTACCTACCACTTCGAGGCGAACTAGACCATAATGACACGCGCTGACGAGATAAAACATAGAGTGAAAACTTTAGATCCAAATGATGAGTGAAGTATGTATATTATGCCGAATTTTTGGAGGAGAGCTAACTTACAAATCTATAGGCTACACGCTGTACAGTAAATAATACAATCTACAAGCTCGTTATACAGTCATTACATCGTGAATCATTACGCCTTTTCGCCCATCTTTACGACGACGGGCTCACGCAGAGGCCGGAGCCGTCCTCCTTGATGGTCACCTTGGCGACGTCGCCACTGCGAATCTCCCCACGGATCAGCTTGTCTGCTAAGCCGTTACCAATCTCCCGTGCAATGAGGCGGTTGAGAGGCCGAGCGCCAAACTTCGGGTCGTAGCCGCGGTCGCACAGCCACTGCTTTGCTTCATCAGGACAATCAAGTACAATTCTCCGGTCGTCTAGTCGCTGCTGCAGCTCCTTCAGTCTGATGTCAACAATGTCCCTCAGAGCCTCGCGCGACAGTCTCCGGAAGATAATGAATTCGTCAAGACGATTGAGAAACTCAGGTGGGTAAGTCGCGGAGACCACATCCATGACGGCACTCCGGACTGCGGGTGAAATCTCGCTCGAGTCCTTGTCCACGGAGTCAAGAACATCATCTCCAACAATGATGTCGGCGCCGAGGTTCGAAGTCATCACGATGATGGTGTTGCGGAAGTCGACCTTGTGGCCTTGCGCATCCGTGAGGAAACCTTCATCAAGAACCTGAAGTAGTAGAGTCGAGATGTCTTTGTGAGCCTTCTCCCACTCGTCAAAGAGAAGCACTGCGTAAGGCTTACGTCGCACGGCTTCCGTAAGTTGCCCGGCGTCCTCGTAGCCTACGTAGCCCGCAGGTGACCCGATGAGTCTAGAAACGGTGTGCTTTTCGCTGAACTCGCTCATGTCGAAGCGAATAACGGCTTGCGGCGTGCTGAAAAGGTATTCTGCCAGCCTCTTACACACCTCGGTCTTTCCCACACCGGTCGGTCCTAGCATCATGAAAGAGGCGATGGGGCGATGTTCTCCAGAGAGACCGGCTCGTTGCAAACGTATTGCATTCGCAACCGACTTGAGGGCTTCGTCCTGGCCTTTTACAAACTGGCGCAACGAGTCTTCCATGTGAACAAGCTTTTCGACTTCTCCACTGTTGAGCTTCGACAGTGGTATGCCCGTGGTTCGCGAGACCACGGAAGCAATGTCGTCAGCAGTTACAGAATCATGGAGGAGCGAGTCAGGGCGAGTTCCACCTGCGGCAACATCTTCATCTTTCGGTAACTTTTGCTCTAGCTCCGGGATCCTGCTGTACTGAAGCTCTCCAGCCTTCGCAAAATTGCCTTCCCTCCGAGCCTGCTCAAGCTCCAATTTAGCTTTCTCAAGGTTCTCTTGTGCGTTCTTGATCTCGCCGAGCTCTGATCGCTCCTTTTCCCACTTCTCGGTCAAAACCTTCACCTCGTCTTGTTTCTGCTTCAAGGTCTGTTCGAGACGTTCCCGCCTCTCCTTGCTGGCAATATCGGTTTCCTTTCGAAGAGATTCGAGCTCGATCTGAATAGTCATGATCTGTCGATCAAGCTCTTGAATTGCATCGGGCTTGCTCTCCTGCTGAAGTCGCAATGCGCTAGCAGCCTCGTCCACCAGGTCGATAGCCTTGTCCGGAAGGAAGCGATCTGTTATGTAGCGGTTCGAGTAGGTAGCTGCAGCTACAAGGGCGTTGTCCGTTATCCTTACACCATGGTGCACTTCATAGCGTTCTTTTATTCCTCGTAGAATGGAGATGGTATCGGGCACGGTTGGCTCACCGACCACAATCGGCTGGAATCGTCGAGCGAGCGCGGCATCCTTTTCGATTTGGCGGTACTCGTTCAGCGTTGTCGCGCCTGCGAGTTGCTGGCTTCAATTAGTAAATGGGTTATGGTAATGTAGTGTAGGAAGGATTGTAGCTTACTAGTTCCCCTCTGCTCAAAGCAGGCTTGAGCAGATTGCTCGCATCGATGCTCCCCTCAGCCTTGCCGAGACCTAGAAGCGTATGCAACTCATCGACAAAAAGTATCACACCCTTCTTTGCGTCTTCTACCTCCTTGAGTACCTTTTTCAGACGCTCCTCAAAGTCGCCGCGGAACTTTGCGCCCGCAATGAGTGATCCAAGGTCAAGGGAGATGACGCGCTTCTCTTTAATGGACTCGGGCACGTCGCCACGAACAATGCGCTGCGCGAGACCTTCGAGAATGGCAGTCTTGCCAGTACCAGCGTTGCCGATCAAGACTGGATTGTTTTTCGTTCGTCGCGACAGGATTTGGATAGTCCTCTGGATCTCGCCGTCCCTCCCTATCACGGGGTCTAGCTTGCCATCTCGAGCTCGTTCTGTGAGGTCCACGCCATATTGTTCCAACGCAGGTTTCTCAGGCTCGCCACTCATGTTCATTCTATGGGTTCCGCCAGGCGGATGTGGCCGGCCATTGGCATAAGCCCTGCTTGCAACGATCGACCTCACGAGACATTGGAGTTGACCCGACCGGGCAAGCGAGAACTGCCATGGCGGTGGAGGGCGGACGAGCTGGCGTGGTGAGGCTACTATGCGTCTTGCTGCAAGTCGTGTTCTACTGGTCAGCATTGTGATGTGAATTGTGTGTCCAAGAGGGGATCAGTGTCTAGAGGATGAAGGGAACATGATATAGTCGATGTTCAGAGGCCGCGCAGGCACTTGCTCTGACGAAGCTCCACGATGCTTCGAGGTTGTTCTACGCGGAGATCCACACCAGCCGCCGCAACACAACACTCGATTGACTCTAGAATCGAACAAAGCAGCTTGAATGATCGAGAGGCACAATGACCCTAATCACTGACTAAGTTTTATGCACGTCACAGGTCAATTGCATGAACGCGTTGCGCAGGGAAATGCGAAAACACGTGCAGCTAACGCTCTTGGCGCGTCTGTGCCCGCCACTAGCCAATATTTTCCCGAGCGCAATCTGCCCTGCCTCAAAAACTCCTCACAATCACAGACCTAACAACCTTCGCACGATTCCTCACATACCCTCGAATCAACCGCAAACATGGGCTTCACCGATCTTGTATCCGACGCTGGCCTCACCCTCCTGAACAACTGGGTGAAGACGCGCAGCTACGTCCTTGGGTAAGTTGCTACCCCACCATGTCCCCTTTTGCGTGTTTCCCTCCCCGCCCACTTCTAATGATGAGAACATTTGGTCCGTGTTAATGAGGCGGCTTAAGACCCCGCTATCTGATATCAAACCCAAGCGCTTGTCGCAACTCTGATCCATCCCACCTTGTTGTTGTTCTCGAGATTGTTCGTCTGGAGTAATCAATTAACACAAGAACAGCTACACGCCATCGCAGGCAGACGTCAAGGTCTTCCAGCAGATCAAGCAGGTCCCCGCCCCAGAGAAGTACCCATACGCATGGCGCTGGTACAACCACCTCCTCACCTTCGAGGGCGAGTTCGACTCCCTGCCCGGTGACCCCACCAAGGAGTACACCGCATACGGCCCTGATTCATCTGAGCTCACCCTCAACCCCGCCAAGGCACCCGAGAAGGCCGAGGAGGAGGACGATGATGAGGTCGACCTGTTCGGCAGCGACGACGACGAGGTCGACGAGGAGGCCGAGAAGCTCAAGCAGCAACGTCTGGCCGAGTACAACCAGAAGAAGGCCGGAAAGGTCAAGCCTGCCGCCAAGTCCATTGTCACACTCGACGTCAAGCCATGGGGTATGTTTAAGTATTACCGCTCTCTTGTCACCATACTAACGTGTTCCAGACGACGAGACAAACATGGACGAGCTCAAGAAGAACGTTCTCGCCATCGAGCAGGACGGTCTTGTCTGGGGTGGCGCGCAGTTCATTGCTGTCGGTTTCGGTATCAAGAAGCTGCAGCTGAACGTCGTCATCGAGGACGACAAGGTCTCGCTGGACGACCTGCAAGCCAAGATTGAGGAGGACGAGGACCACGTTCAGTCCACCGACGTCGTGGCCATGCAAAAGTTGTAGACGACCGTCTCTTTATGATGAACGATGCATGACTGGTTGGGATAGGTTACGGATTTACGTCTTTATGAGCGGTTGCTAGACGGGAAGAAATGACTTGGTACAATACCACACCCACTGCGGGACACCAGCCACTATTGCTTCCACTACATGATTCCGTGAATTTGATGCTGCATGTCGTCCCCGGCAATGTTTATTGGGAAATGCTTCATTTGAGCATTTCGTGTCTATGAAAATGAAACTGCATACATCCTTCGTGGCGGCCCGCGCCAGAGCTCATTAATCTCTCCCAGCGAATCGTACGATAAACAGCCTTGTCCATGTACAGAGATGTCCACCTAGAAATCATGTCGTCATAATCGTAGACGCATGTACTTGCGCATATATGGCTTTGGGATAGGAAACAGTAATTTTGCAGCATGAAAGCAAACCATAGCGCAAAAAGGAGCGCAAATCTATATCGTAGTAATCTCGTATACGATGGAAAAATTGAGAATCGTGAAAATGTCGTTGTATCGTTTGTGGTTTGTGGAGAACATGTGAGGGATGAGAAATAAGTGATCGGCGAAAGGAACCTTGGAAGAGCTGACCGGGCACTCAAGCAGAGGACTCCAGCTTTGATTTTACCTACGCCTGACTGAAAGGCGAGTAGTCGAGCCTTCTTGAGGTCTGTCCTGAAGACACTAGTTACTATATTAGCTAGAATAATAACTATAGATGCGCTTCTAAGTCTAATCTTAAAAAAAAAGTTACTTACATTTAAGTTAAGCTTAACTTAACTCTTTAATATCTATATTATATCTATTCTATAATCTTTTTACTTTACTTATAATATATCTATACTTATTTTATAATTTCTTTTCCTTTATTTATAATCTAAAATCTTTTTTCTTATATTTTATATTTTTTTATATAATAATAACTTACAAATATACTATGCTAATAATATAATTAATAAGTATAGGTGTCTGCGGACGAAGCTAACTGTTGTACGATAGACTAGGAGGTTTTAATGGTTTTTTACGCGAACGACGACTAAGTATCTACACAACGTCGTTTCTATAGACACGAAAAGCTTACATAAAGCACCTGTTTACTTTCATTCTTATAGATTAACAATTTACGCGAGTTATCTCACCGCACTGTATCTTGCAGCTGTTTTTCTTGAATGACTTTCACTGTTCTTGCCAGTTCGACCGCACTCTGTACTTGAGCGCTTAATCCAATTCAATCTGAAGGCACTGCTATGAAGATGAGACTGCTGCATTCCTAAGAATTCTGGTCTGTTTGTAACTGCCGGACCTGTCCATGGACAGGCGATGAGCTGCAGATTTGCCAAGTCAGCATACCTATCCGCAGTTCAGGACGTCTCGAAATGCTGTTTGTTCTTCAGTTGCTAGGCCATGAGAAACAATGTAACACTTTTTCTCCATTACTTCCACGCTGCATTGTCCGTGGACAAATGCGTCTTATGAGATGCTTCAGGCATCTGCTCGTCCTTTGCCCTTTGCGCTATCCTTTGCGATGTCTTTCGATGACTGTAGATCCAGGAGTTGCTTCACTCTGCTACGGAATATACCAAACGCTCTAAGAGCGATCGCTGTAGGGCTTAAGCTCTCGCGATCATCGACCATGTCACTAGCTTCCTGTAACGCACTAAATGCCGCAAATATTAAGTTTGCTTTCTGGAGCATAAAAAATTCGTGGAGCTCTTGGTAGGTACCCTTAGTGAACAATCGGATGATCTCAACTTCTTCTGTCTGCCCGATCCGGTACACTCTTGAGACGGCCTGATACTCCGTCGCCCAGTTGAAGGCGGGCTCGATGTGAAGAACCTGGGCACACATGCCCTGCATGTCGTAACCGGCTATGTTCAGAGGGTACGTACCGATCTAATAGCTTTAGCATCGAACTGTCCGTGGACGGAAGGCACTCACTGCAATCTCCGGTTAAGGGTCCTTGTTAAAGGCACGGATATTTTTGAGTCGGGCTTTTGGAGACATGTCTGCATCCAGCAGAACTGCCCGAATGCCTATGTATTCCACGAGCTGAAGAATTAGAAACGTACATCATAGATGAATCACCATAAGCTTACCTTCAAGACCATTTCGGCTGACCTAGGAAACTGGAGGAACACGAGAAGCTTCCGATCGGTTTTGGGCTTATTCTGTCCAAGGACGACGCGTTGGATCTCCCAGAGAAGATATCTCATCTTCGGCGAGCCCCAAAGAAACTGTTGAACAACCTCCAGGGGACTTGATAGAGGCTTATCCTTATGTTCAGGATTAAGTGCGGACCTGGACTTCATTCGGGCGACTAGCAGAGGCAGACCCTCGGCACGCCGGCCTCTTATGACAGCGGTAGATGACTTTTCTAGCGCAGCAAGTCCGATGTGCGTGCCCAGTACAGACAGCTTAGCAAACTTGGACCCGAGCCGTTTCCTCTCACTTTCTTCTGTGAGCTTTTGAACTTTTTCAGGCGTCAGGTCGCCCACAAAGTGGTGCGAGCAGGCTGCTTCTCGGGTCTTGTATGCAGCCAGCTCGTCTGGAGACATGCGAAGCTCTTGCGTATAAACATGTGCATCGGGAATTCCATCGGCAACGCGTTCCATGCTGCCATCCGGCATTTCTGTCTCACTGTACAAGCTTCTGGACAGCACGAGGATGTCGAGAATGATTCTGATTCGACGCCCGACGATGACGAGATCAGCATCCGACATAGACTTCGACACGTGTGGGGCCACGTAGTATCGGAAAGCCGTAGTTGTACAGCATCTCAGCTTGTTGAGATTATCGGGGTGATACTGGTCATATGGGTTTTCTTCAAATGGAGGCTCGATGTCCACGGACAGTCCTGAAGTCCGTCCGCTGCTGCTTGTCTTCCTGTTTCGCCGCCGGTCCATACTTCGTGCTCAATTACAGTTGTATTTGAGGCCTACAGGCCAGTGGGTGCATATCCAACCGCCATCGATCTTGGATTGAACTTGCTGCGCAGTGAGGCCAACCAATGAAGGACACTCATCGTACCAGGCTTGGCTCTGGTCCATGTGAGTTGGGCGCACCCGACCAGCTCCCGGAAGAATATGATCAGACTTCAATCCTAGCTTAAAGGCTTCGTATCTCGATTTCCGGTCATCTGGTCCGAGCTTCATGTTGTAGTCGAGCTCTGCAGCCCAGTGATCGGACTCCAAGAATGCCAAGTAGCCATCGATGTCTTTGACGGTGTCCACAACTGGGGATCCAGTATACAAGCTACGAAACCGTGCTTTGAAAGACTTCAAGATGCGTCCTTGTTTTGTTTGATCACATGTGCAAATTGACTCCTGAAGCTCAAAGGGACGAATTGCTGTGGACGAAATTGAAACAGGACTCTCGACTCCGCTACTACTCGCAGGAAGTATGGCGTTCGCTTCTTCATGTAGAGACCGGCTGTCCGCGGACGATTTTAGTGCTGTTCGAACTTCACCTTCATGCTTCCGTCTTTTCATCGGAGGATGCGCCTCTAGATCACGCGCGTTCGATTCGGAGGCAGGGGCGACTGAGTAGTACGAGAGAATGGTACGGTCCGGTACTTTGCTGACAAATCTCCCCATATTGTTGCATCCGACACCGCGGACAACGACGCTCGTGGAGGGTTGGAGAGGAGAATGCCGAAGCGCTGAAGGCTGACGATCAACGCGAAGCTGGCAGAACGCGCTCGTTGGACGCGCCACGTGGGCCATAACGCGACTATGACTAACCAACCACAACCCGACTTTATCATCTCCGAATTTATCTTGCTCGCGATAGACAACATGAATATTTCCTACCGTAGCTACCTGCGCCTATGTCTATTTAAACATGGGCTCTAACTGTTAGGTTACTTGTGTAAGCTCGAGTGTGGTGTCCACGGACAGCGCATCTGACAGCAAGAACCTAGCAGTAGCTTTCAAAGACAGCTTTTGTAGGCTTTAGAGGATGCAGTTATGCTTGCGAAATATTGTACATGACTATATTAACCACGTGGCGATATACTAGAATTAAAATGCAAGACAGTACTGATGGAGGACGGAAGGAAAAAGGCATATATAAGAGGTTAACTAGGTGGGATAGTAGGTTGGATCTTAGAGAAAGTTCGTCGCATGGAAAGAGGTGAGATAGCTATTTTCTGACCGCCTTTTCTATGATGTGAGGGGACGCTATGGAAACACGGAATATTATCTACTGTACCTAGGTAGGAAGAGAAGACCCTTACGATCGTTTTGCAGAAGTTGTGTTGCGACAGCGAAAGAGATATTTAGGAGATATAGCATAAACGTGCGTCGATATGAGATGAAGTGAAGTTCAAACTGTGGAGTTGCATTATATAAGCATATGCTGCGCTGTGACCACTCTTGGTATAGATTCGCGGTTTTTGGCCGCTCTTCAGCCCTGATAACACTGATATGTCCTGTCTGACACTGTATCTACATGCTAGACTGTAGTTTGTTTAGAGAATAAGGCATCGGAATGTGTAAACAAGCAGAATTTGATGAAGGTGTTAATTAGACGTTGTCTGGATTACTGTATAGGTACTTCCTACTGTATGGTGGTCCGGACTCCGGTGTATCTGTGGGCGCCGGCCCCTCATCCATAAGCGCCACCCCACCCAGCCACCCACTTCCAGCCATTCATTCTCGCCCCCTCCGCCCGGCTATCTCAATCCCGTCACCTTTCCAATCCAAGCCTCTTCGTTCCAGACTTTCCAACAGTGTATAGATTCTGGCTATTGAAGAGTGTCTTCATCAACAGCAATCCAATTGGCACTTTGGTTAGTTCCTCCCATTCGATCTTCTCTGATCTAAGCTAATCGAAAGCAGGCGGAGTGGTTAGTCATACCCCTATTCTTCTACTAAGTGCTGTTTCCTAACAGCCACCAAAGGTTAACGCGCTGGCCTGCTAGTCGTTCTTCGGAGCGGAAGTGAGCCAGTTCCTTCGGGAGCGTGTGTTCGAATCACACAGGTGTCGCAACAAAACCATTTTTTTGCTGGGTTTGATGGCGTTGCGGGGGGAGGTGGGAGATGTGGGGGTTTTTTTAGGCCGGAGTATAGATGTTCGGGCTATATGGTTTGAGCATTTTCGCTATTGATTGCGTTTCGTTTTTTTGGGGGTTTGTCTGATGCTTGAGGCTGAGGGAGAGGGATGTGGCTAGGTTCAAGGGGAATGGATTGTGGAAGGACTGCTTTGTAGACGGGGACGTCAGTCACTTTAGTGTGGATGTCTCAACGGCCGGCTGAGTCTGCAAGCATTGTGCTGGAAAACCGGAATACAGCCATGGTTATTCATATTTACTAGTGGGATGTTTGGCATATTTTATTTCACAAATGCATCCGTCGTCTCATGCTCAAGTCGACATGACAACTAGAGTTGAACACATGAATGTTCAAGCGAACGGATTGAATGCCTTCATGACGACCGCGATCATACATTACTATACATCTACCTGTTCGGATTCATGCCCGGCATCAAGTCCGGCTTGTCCAAGATCATGCCCCTCAGAAGAATCCACTGCCTGAGACCTTCCCAGTCATCGCCCTCCTCATCACCCCGCCTCCACTCCTCCTTGAAGCCCCACGCACACGCAATCCTGTCCAGGGCCGCACGCTCATCCTCCTTCACATACCGATCCAGCAACGGAATACCAGGCCGCCACACCACTCTATCGTGATGATCGTTGTGTGTGGTCAGCGCAACGAATCCGAGCGTGCCGGTGCACAGGACATATGTACTGATGCCCATAAAGCAGTACAGCTTAAAGGTCCACGGGTCGATGAAGTTGCTGTAAACGGACAGTTCGGACGAGATCATGTTGATGGCGAACGGCGTGAGGGCCATGATCACGGTGGGGAGGCCGAGCTTGGTGATCCGGCGGTGCCGCAGCCATGCTGGGGTGCAGTATGTGTGCTCGACGACGGCAAGGGCGAGGGTGATGTCTTTTGCTTCAATGGCGGCTGTCAGCGCATCGTCGGCGAGATCGGCGGGCACGGCCTGCTTCGCGGATTTTGGGGAGGGCTTGTTGAATTTTGGTGGTGATGAGCCCTCTACGGGCACAGGCTTGTTGGCATACAGGTAGAGGGCCTCCGGTATGGTTCGCGGGAGGCCAAGCATGCGCTGCAGGTGGATGTACAGGCCGAGCAGATTCGGCGAGAGGAAGACCTTTTCGTGCTTGATAAAGTCTTCGGCGAGCTTGGAGAGATGTGAGGGCCGCGGCAGTGCATCGAGTCCAAACGACTTGCCCTTGGTCTTGGTGGGCGCGGGCTTTTCGTCGTCCTTCAGCCCAGACAAAATTGCGCCCGCTGAACTCTGCCGTATTGGAGCCTTTGTTGGAACAGGCCGGCCTGATCGGATTGCTGTTGCTTGCCGCGCCACGTCCTCCAGCTCAAATAGCACGTCTAGTAGCGCCTGCTCTCCTTGGACCGTGGGCGAGTCGTATATGGTGTGGATCTTGATCTCCACGACGGCGAGTTTTCCCTTCAACGCAGCAATTCTGTCCGACAAGGCCACGCTCCCAGCTTCTCCATCGTCCACCTCCTGCAGCTGTCTGGCCGTGGTCGTGATGCTTCGAGTAATGTTCCGTGGTACTGCGACATTGCCTCGGGCGGGAAGCCTCCGAACGGCGGGTGCCTTGAGGGCGGATGCGGACGCAAACGCGCGGCGACTCGTGGGCTTTTGTATGATGAAGTCGCACAGCTGGCAGACTGGCCGCGCTCGCAGGGGCAGGGGCAGGCGCAGGCGCATTGGCAGGCCGGCGGGTTTCATGGCGACGTTTGGGGGTTTTGCGTCTGCGGTGGAGCTCGGGCAGTGACGAAGCCATGCCCGCGTGGCTGAGAGGCTGAGAGGCTGAGAGGGCATCGGGCTTGGCGGCGACTGCCATGGAATGTTCCAAGGACGAGCCCAATTCACATGCACGCATCGTTGCACGCGACACAGGTCCAGGCGGCAGTTTAATATAGAATCCGTGAATCAACCACAGCACAAGAAAAGGACACCGCATCGCCGAACGGAGCGCACACGACACCATGCCCGCACCACCTCCCCCTCCGCCCATGCCGCCCATGGGAAGAGGCGCTGGAGGGCCACCACCGCCGCCGCCAATGCCGGGGATGAAGGCGCCGGGAGGAAAGCCGCCGTCGGGAGCAGGCAGAGTACGTCACGGTCACGCTGAAAGAGCAAACGGGAACCCGCAGACGGGCGTTTGCATGGCACAGAGCTACATCTAACACGTCACAGGGAGCACTGCTGTCCGACATTGGCAAAGGAGCAAGACTCAAGAAAGTCACACAGGTCAACGACCGGTCAGCGCCCATTGTCGGCAAGGTATCTGACGGACCTGCCGCGCCCGCCATCTCAGGAGCACCACCCGTACCCGGCATGGCAAGACGGCCTGCACCGCCTGGCCTTGCGCCGCCCGGAGGAGGAAACCGCGCGCGAAGCAACAGTGACACTGGGGGCGACAGCGGAATGGCAACACCGCCGCAGCTGGGAGGAATCTTTGCTGGAGGCATGCCGAAGCTGCGGAAATCAGGAGGAGTCAAGACGGGCGCAGACCAGGGCAATGCGCCGTACCTCTCCGACCCAGAATCAACGCGCAGCTCAGCACCAAAGCCACCTCGAGCGTCGGCCCTAAATCCCATCTTCGGCGCTCTCAAGGACTCGAGGCCGTCGTCGGTCGCATCGAGTATAGGCATGAAGCCCAAGCCGCCCCCGCCAATTGGCAAGAAGCCGCCCATGCCACCGCCAGCCTCGCGCAAACCCTCTGGCATGGCCCCTCCGCCGCCGTCATCGTCACCAGCTAGAGCGCCGCCTGTCCCTGGAGGTGCCCCTCCCGCTCCTACACCAGCAC
>Ga0265780_10003695_pt1 | contig 20013 bp, 25 predicted proteins | sample P1T30metagenome_FD_192432 | JGI IMG/M metagenome (GOLD analysis project Ga0265780, IMG submission 192432) | Plant litter microbial communities from East Loma Ridge, Irvine, California - P1 T30 | ecosystem: Environmental > Terrestrial > Plant litter > Unclassified | place: USA: California...
GCGAAATGCCACCGCCATGCGACGTGTTCGGCATCAGCACGCAATACCGGCCGGCGAGCGACAGATAGGTGGTCAGCGCCGCACCCTTGTTGCCGCGCTCCTCCTTGACGACCTGCACCAGCAGCACCTGCCGGCGGTGGATCACGTCCTGGATCTTGTAGCGGCGGCGCAGGTTCATCCGACGCTCGCGGAGATCCTCCACGGCATCGTCCGACTGGCTCTTGCCGCGGCGGCGGCGACGGCCGGTCTGTTCGGCGGCGGCTTCGGCGTCGGCGCCGCCGTCATCCTCGAAGCGCTCAACCGAGTCCTCGTCGACGTCCTGATCGTCGCCGTCGAAATCCTCATCCTCGTCGTCCTCCGCGTCCTGCTCGGCGCGGAGCGCGGCTTCCTGCGCGGCATGCTCGGCCTCTTCGGCGAGCAGCGCCTCGCGGTCTTCGCGCGGGATCTGGTAGTAATCGGGGTGGATTTCGCTGAAGGCGAGGAAGCCGTGGCGGTTGCCGCCGTAATCGACGAACGCCGCCTGAAGCGACGGTTCGACGCGGGTTACCTTGGCGAGATAGATATTGCCCTTGAGCTGCTTGCGCTCGGCCGATTCGAAGTCAAACTCTTCGATCCGGTTTCCTTTGACGACCGCCACGCGGGTTTCTTCCCGGTGGCGTGCGTCGATCAGCATACGCGTTGTCATTGATTGTTCTCCGGGCGCGCGGTCCGGGTGCCTGTGGCGCTGGCCGCGCGCGAATGTGAAGCGGCGCGGGCCGGGCGGAAAACGCGCCCGGCCAGTCGCCGCAATGGGTTTGCAAAACTGCCTCTGCTCGCACTGCACGCCCGGGCGCATGGCCCACGGCACCCCGCACGCTCGCAAAGCCGCCGGCAAAAGCCGGTCGGCGCGAGGAGTTGGGGAAATGCATCATGCGAACGTCAACCTGAGAGGATCGCCGCTCAAAAGCGCGCGGGCGACCGGATCGACCGGGCCGCGCCAAAACAGGGCGCTTTCCGGTGCATCACCTGCGTAGCATCCCGCGTTGCGCGCAGCAACTGGCACGTTTCAGCCGACATAACCGGCAAAATTTTGCCGAATGACGCATTAACCTTGCCGTTTCACGGCCAAGTGACTCGTCTGTGACAAACCGGCCTGAGTAGATGCGTAAACCCGAGGGCTGCTCCCAAATGTCTTTTCGCTGGACCGGCCGCGCGCCGACGCGGCATCATTCGCGTGTGTCGTTCGTCATTGCCCTGCTGGCCTATTGGCTCCTCGGCGCCGCTGCGCCGGCTGCGACGATTCAGCCGGCCGACGACGAGGCGCACGTTCGCCTGCCGCCGTTCACCTTCGGTACTGCCACACATGCGTTGCGCAAATATCAGGTCGCCGTGCCGATCCCGGCGTCAACCCGCACGCTCCGGCTGACGCGCGTGTATGGCGATGATGCCAGCCGCCCGCTGGTGGTGATCGACGCAGGCCACGGCGGACAAGACCCGGGCGCGATCGCGCCGACCGACGGCCGCCGCGAGAAGGACGTGACGCTGCGCATCGCCAAGGCGATCCGCGATGAACTGGTCCGCTCGGGCAAGGTCCGCGTCGCCCTGACTCGCGAGGACGACCGCTTCATCGTGCTGCAGGAGCGATTCGGCATCGCCCGTAAACTGCACGCCAGCCTGTTCATCTCGATCCATTGCGACAGCGTCGGCTCGGGCGATGCCAGCGGCGCGTCGGTTTACACCTTGTCGGAAGTCGCCTCGGACAAGGAATCGGCGCGGCTGGCCGCGCGCGAGAACAAGGCGGACATCATCGCCGGGGTGAACCTCGCCTCGACCTCGGCGGACATCTCTTCGATCCTGATCGACCTGACCCAGCGCGAGACGATGAACTCCTCCGCCAATTTCGCGCGCCTGCTTGGCCGCGAGGCGCAGCCGCTGGTGCCGATGAAGCCGAACTTCCACCGCATGGCTTCGCTGATGGTGTTGAAGGCACCCGACATGCCCTCGATCCTGTTCGAGACCGGCTACATCTCGAACCCCAAGGATGCGGACTTCATCGATTCGCCGGCCGGCCGTCACGCCATCGCCGAGAGCGTGCGGCGCGCGGTGGACGTGCATTTCGCGCGGCGGCTCGCCTCGGCGGAGTGAGCGCCCTCCCCACGCCGCGTCCTCCGCTATAGCCGTTCCCGCGCCGTCAACGATGCGCCGCGTGCATTTCCCTGCACCGTCTAGGCTGGCAACGTTCGCGAAACTTGCTAGAGCCTGCGCCGATTATGGCCGATGATGATTCCAGCGTGAGCTTCCGCCTTCGCCGCCAGGCAGGCGGGATTGGCGGCCGTGTCCGCCGCGTCTGGGGCCGCTGGTGGGTCAAGCTGCTCGCCGTGCTCGCCGTGCTGGCGATGATCGCCTACGCCGCCTTCTTCCTGCTGTTCGCGCGCGATCTCCCATCGGTCGACAAATTGCGCGTGTACGAACCGCCGCTGCCCACCAACGTGCGCGGCATCGACGGCCTGCCGATCCACTCCTATGCGCGCGAACGCCGCGTGGAGTTGAGCTATGCCGAATATCCGCCGTTGCTGGTGCGCGCCTTCCTCGCCGCCGAGGACAAGACGTTCTTCGAGCATCACGGCGTGGATTATGCCGGGATCGCGTCCGCCATTTGGGACAATCTCGCCCGCAACAAGCGTGCGCGCGGCGCATCCACCATCACGCAGCAGGTCGCCAAGAACCTGCTGATCGGCAACGAACACAGCTACAGCCGCAAGCTGAAGGAGGCGATCCTCGCCTACCGAATCGAGGATTCGCTCACCAAGCCGCAGATCCTCGAGTTGTACCTAAATCAGATCGCGCTGGGGCGGAACGCGTTCGGCGTCGAGGCGGCGAGCTACGCGTATTTCGGCAAGGAACTGAACGAGCTCGATCTTGCGCAGATGGCCTATCTTGCCATCCTGCCCAAAGGCCCGGCCAACTACGATCCCGATCGGCACGGCGAACGCGCGCTTGCGCGGCGGCACTACGTGCTCGCTGAAATGCTCAAGAACGGCTTCATCGACCAGAGCCAATATGCGCAGGCCGAGAGCGAGCCGCTCGGCACCGTGCCACGCCAGACTCCCAAGACCGAGATCGCCGGCACCGGCTACTTCGTCGAGGAGGTGCGCCGCCAGTTGATCGACAAGTTCGGTGAGGATGCCAATGCCGGGCCGTTCAGCGTCTATGCCGGCGGCCTGTGGGTGCGCACCTCGCTCGACCAGCGTATTCAGGATTATGCGCAAACGGCGCTCCGCAACGGCTTGCTTCGCTACGATCGCGGTCGCGGCTGGGGCGGCCCGCTCGCCCATGCCGAGATCACCGGCGACAACTGGCTGCCGGCGCTGCTTAACACGAACATCGGGCTCGACTATCAGGATTGGCGCGCCGCGATCGTCACGGGACTGGACGGGTCTTCCGCGACGCTCGGCTTCTCCAACGGGCAGACCGGCACCATGCCGCGCTGGGGCGCGCAGATGCCGGTGCGCGGCGTCGGCGGCAACGCCTTCTCGGCGCTCAAGGTCGGCGACATCATCGCCGTCGCCCCGGAAGGCGACCAGTTCGCGTTGCGGGCGGTGCCGAAAGTGTCGGGCGCGTTCGTGGTGGAGGAACCCTCGACCGGGCGCGTGATGGCGATGCAGGGCGGGTTCGACTTCCGCTTGCAGGCGTTCAACCGCGCCACGCAGGCGCTGCGCCAGCCGGGTTCGACGATCAAGCCGATCGTCTATTCCGCCGCGCTCGAAAACGGCATGACGCCCGCCTCGATCATCATCGACGGGCCGTTCTGCGTATTCCAGGGCGCGCGGCTCGGGCAGAAGTGCTTCAAGAACTTCGGCAGCGAGGGCGGCTCCGGCCCGCACACGATGCGCTGGGGCATCGAGCAATCGCGCAACCTGATGACGGTGCGCACCGCCGCGCAGACCGGCATGCCCAAAGTCGTCGCGCTGATGGACAAGATCGGTGTCGGCAAATACCCGCCCTACCTCTCCTTCGCGCTCGGCGCGGGCGAGACGACCGTGTCGCGAATGGTCAACGCCTATACGATCCTGGAAAATCACGGTCAGGCACATCAGGGTACGCTGATCGACTATGTGCAGGATCGCCACGGCAAGGTGATCTGGCCGGAAAACTGGCATCCGTGCGAAGGCTGCAACGCGCCCGACTGGAACGGCAAGGCGATGCCCCGCCCGGTCAGCCGCGGCAAGCAGGTGGTCGATGCGATGACCGCATATCAGATGATCCACATCACCGAGGGCGTGATCCAACGCGGCACCGCCACCGTGCTGCGCGATCTCGATCGGCCGATGTTCGGCAAGACCGGCACCAATTCGGGCCCAACCGACGTGTGGTTCATCGGCGGCACCCCGCAGATGATCGGCGGCCTGTATATCGGTTACGACACGCCGCACGGCCTTGGCGGTTATGCGCAGGGCGGCACCATCGCCGCGCCGATCTTCAAGGAGTTCGCGCAGAAGGCGTATGACGGCCTGCCCAAGCTGCCGTTCCGTGCACCGCCGGGCATCCGCATGGTGCGGATCGATCGCGGTTCGGGCAAGCCGGTGTACGGCGCCTGGCCGACTGCCGACCCCAAGGCCGGCGTGATCTGGGAAGCGTTCAAGCCGGAAAGCGAACCGCGCCGCGTATTCCACCGCCAGACGCCGGAGGAAGCCGCTGCCGCCGCCGCTGCTGCTGCCGCCGCGCGTGCGGAAGCCGCCCGGGTCGCGCAGGCCGGCGATCAGCGCAAGGACGATTTCGTGCAGCAGCAGGGCGGGATTTACTAGCGCCGCATTTGGCGCGATGGCGGCGTGGCATTACATACCTGCTCCGGTCTTCTGCCGGGGCAACGACATATCTGGAGTGACGACCATGCGCGCCGAAGCGCAGGCACATATCGATTCGATCAAGGACTCGCTCGCGATGCTCCGCCGCTTCCTCGACTGGGACCGCGCGCTTCGCCGGCTCGACGAGCTCAACGCGCGTGTCGAGGACCCGACGTTGTGGAACGACGCCAAGGCCGCGCAGGAGGTGATGCGCGAACGTCGCCGCCTCGACGAGGCGATCACCGCGACCCGCGCGATAGAGACCGAGGTGAGCGACACCGCCGAACTGATCGAGATGGCCGAGGCCGAAGGCGATAGCGAGATGGAGAACGAGGGCGTCGCCGCGCTCGCCTCGCTCGCCAAGCGCGCCGCCGAGGACAAGGTGAAGGCGTTGCTTGCGGGCGAGGCGGACGGCAACGACACCTATGTCGAAGTCAACGCCGGCGCCGGCGGCACGGAGAGCCAGGACTGGGCGGGAATGCTCCAACGCATGTATTCGCGCTGGGCCGAGCGCCACGGCCTCAAGGTCGAGCTGGTCGATCACCATTCGGGCGAACAGGCAGGCATCAAGTCAGCGACACTGCTTCTCAAGGGCGAGAACGCCTACGGCTATGCCAAGACAGAGAGCGGCGTGCACCGCCTCGTCCGCATCAGCCCGTATGACAGCGCCGCGCGCCGCCACACCTCCTTCGCGAGCGTGTGGGTCTATCCGGTGATCGACGACAATATCGACGTGCAATATAACGAGAGTGACCTGCGCATCGACACCTACCGCGCATCGGGTGCGGGTGGTCAGCACATCAACACCACCGATTCGGCGGTGCGCATCACCCACATCCCCACCGGCATCGTCGTGCAGTGCCAGAACCAGCGCTCGCAGCACAAGAACAAGGCCGAGGCGTACAACCAGCTTCGCGCCAAGCTCTACGAACGCGAGTTGCAGATTCGCGAGGCTGCCGCCAACGCGGAGAACGCCAGCAAGACCGATATCGGCTGGGGTCACCAGATCCGCTCCTACGTGCTCCAGCCGTACCAGTTGGTGAAGGACCTGCGCACCGGCGTCACCTCGACCAGCCCGTCCGATGTGCTCGATGGCGATCTCGATTCGTTCATGGCCGCCGCCCTGTCGCAGCGCGTGACCGGCGAGACGGTTGAGGTGGAGGACGTCGACTGACGATGCGTGGCGGCGACTCGCTCGATCATTGCATGCGCGTTGCCGCTTCGGGAACGGCGGCAGGCGTCGCATTGTGCGCGTTTGCTGTGCTTAGCCTCACGCTTTCGGCGTGTTCTAACGGCCAAAAACAGCAAACCGACGGCCCTTTCCCCGCCGCTGACCGCCCGGTCGCCGCTATCGTGTCACCGCGCTGGTCCAACGAGCAGGACCGCGACAGCCGCGACGAAGCGCAGCAGGTGATGGCTAAAGCCGGGATAAAACCCGGCATGACCGTGGCCGACATCGGCGCCGGCGAAGGCTATTACACGATCCGCCTCGCCTCGCGGGTCGGCAAGGACGGGCGTGTGCTGGCGGAGGACATCGTCGCCAGCGTGCGCGATACGCTGGCCGAGCGCGTCGCACGCGAGCGGCTCGATAACGTCAGCGTGCGGCTGGGTGCGCCCTCCGACCCCAAGCTGCCCGCCAACAGCTTCGACCGCGTGCTGATGATCCACATGTATCACGAAATCGGGCAACCCTATGAATTCCTGTGGCGAATGCGCCCATCGCTGAAGCGGAGCGGGCTGGTCGTGGTGGTCGATGCCGACCGCCCGACGCAGCGTCATGGCACCCCGCCAGCGTTGCTCAAGTGCGAGTTCGCAGCGGCGGGCTACACACAGGTCGGGCGGCAGAACATGCCGTCGGCGGGCGGTTATCTTGCGACGTTTCAGGCGATCGGGCGACGACCTGCCCCGAAAACGATCAAGGCATGCCTCAACCGGTAGGATTACCTCAGTCAGGCGGGCAGATAACCCGCCCGCACCAAAAAGCTGCGGAGTGACTCAAGGAAGTCGCGAAAGCAGCCTTCATGCTCCAGTGGCGCGTAATGCCGCTGCGAGCCGACTGTGGGCGGATCGCAAGCTTGCCATACATCCGTGCCATGTTCGTAATGCTTCAGCATCGCCGCCCAAGCTGCCTTGAAGCGACCCGCACGCGCAGCATCGGCGGCGTAGGCAGCACACGCGCCGTTGCAATCCGGTTCCGCGGAAAGCAAATGGCTGCAAGCGGTGCCGTATCGGTCACAAAGGCGCGACGCAGCGCAGGATCAGCCTCTTGTCGATCACGAGGCCGTTCTTCACCGCGAAGAGCATCACGAACCGGCTTATGCCACAGCCACCGTTCGACGGGCCAAGATTGCGGCAACCGTTGGCGCTCCGCAACCATCAACGTAAGCCCTCCAATGATGGCTGTCTTCCGCTCTACAACAACCCGAGCCGCCGGAAGCTCGCGGTCGTTTCGCCGGCCAGCACGAGGTGGTCGATCAAGCGCACCCCGACGCCGTCCAGCGCGCGGGCAAGCCGACGCGTCAGCATGCGGTCGTCTTCGCTGGGCGTCGCGTTGCCGCTGGGGTGGTTGTGCGCCATGACCACACCGGCCGCGTCAAAGGCGAGCGCGTCGGCGACGATCGTTCGTACTGAGATTTCGATCATGTCGGCACGGCCGGATGGAGTGGTGCGCACTGCGAGCAGCCGCCACTCGGAGTCGACATAGGCGAACATCGCAACCTCGGTCGTGAGATGGCGGATCGGGGCGAACAGCGCTACCGCCGTTTCCTCGGCGTCAAGCAGGCGGGCGGGTGCGCCGGGCGGCGGCGTCGGGATCGGTCGTAATTCCACGCCGCAATGATGCCGCGTCCGTCGGCGCGCGGAAGCGATCCTCTCCATTACGGCCCAATCCACATCGGCGGTGACGCGCGCGCGCCGCCGCGCTAGACAGGGCGGATGCAGCAATATCTCGATCTCATGCGCCGCGTTCTCGACTCCGGCGTTGAACAGATGGACCGCACCGGCACCGGAACGCTGTCCGTGTTCGGACACCAGATGCGCTTCGATCTGGCAAAGGGTTTCCCGGCACTGACGACCAAGAAGCTGCATCTTCGCTCGATCATCGTCGAGCTTTTGTGGTTCCTGCGTGGCGATACCAATGTCGAATGGCTGCGTGAACGAAAGGTGAGCATCTGGGACGAGTGGGCCGACGAGCACGGCGATCTCGGCCCGGTTTACGGCAAGCAATGGCGCGACTGGGCAACAGCCGATGGCGGTCACATCGATCAGATCGCCGAGCTGATCGCGCAGATTCGGACCAGCCCCACCTCTCGCCGCCAGATCGTCAGCGCATGGAACCCGGGCGACCTGCATGCAATGGCGCTCGCCCCGTGTCACTGCCTGTTCCAAACGCATGTGGCGAACGGGCGGCTTTCGCTGCAACTCTATCAGCGTTCGGCGGACATTTTCCTTGGCGTGCCGTTCAATATCGCGAGCTACGCGCTGCTGACGCACTTGCTTGCTCAGCAATGCGACCTTGAGCCGGGCGAGTTCATCTGGACCGGAGGCGACTGCCACCTTTATTCGAACCATCTCGAGCAAGCGCGCGAGCAACTGATGCGTACGCCCGGTCCGCTGTCTCGCCTTGAAATCCTGCGCAAGCCGTCGTCGATCGACGCGTATGAGCATGAAGACTTCCTGCTGCACGATTACGTCGCACAAGCCCATATCAAGGCACCGGTGGCGGTGTGATCACGCTCGTCTTCGCGCATGCGCATAATGGCGTAATCGGGCGCGACGGCACGCTGCCCTGGCACCTTCCCGCCGATCTCAAACACTTCAAGGCGCTGACGCTCGGCAAGCCGATGATCATGGGCCGCAAGACCTTTGAGAGCTTTCCTGCCCCGCTGCCCGGACGCCGCCATATCGTGTTGACTCGCGATGGCGGCTGGGATGCACCGGGCGCCGAGGTGGCATGCAGTGTCGAAGACGCGCTGTCACTGGCAAGCGGTGATGCTTCGGTGATCGGCGGCGCAGAGATCTTTCGCCTGTTCGAGGATCGCGCGGACTGTGCCGAGATAACGACGATCTGGCGTGTCTATGACGGCGATGCACGTTTCACGCTCGATCTGGGCCAGTGGCGCGCAGTACGGCGTGTGGATCACCAGGCCGAGCTAGACCGGCCAGCCTACAGCTTTCTCACATACGCCCGCCGTTGAAACGATGCTCGCGCAACGTCTCTGGCGCACCCGGTGCTGCCCACCTATAGGGCATCGTCATGGAGCGGCTTGACGGCGGCTCGGTGTTACCGGCGCGTCTGCGCGGTGGCATCGTAGCGCTTGGGAATTTCGACGGGTTCCACTTGGGGCATCAGGCTGTGGTTGGCCAGGCGATCGCGCGTGCGCGCGCCGAGGGTCGCCCAGCCTTGGTCGCCACGTTCGATCCGCACCCGGTACGCCATTTCAAACCCGATGCCGCGCCGTTCCGCCTTACCACGCTCGACCAGCGCGAGCGGCTGTTCGCCGATGCAGGCGCGGATGCGATGATCCTCTTCCGCTTCGATGCCGCGCTTGCCGTCCTTGATGCTCAGCAATTCGTCAAACAAAGATTGGTGGCCGGCATCGGATTGGGCGGCGCCGTAACAGGCGAGGACTTCACCTTCGGCAAAGCGCGCAGCGGAAATATCGGCGTACTGGCCGATCTCGGCATGCTGCACGGCTTCTCGGTCGAAGCTGTCGCACCGGTCACGCTGAACGGCGAGCCGGTGTCGTCGAGCCGTATCCGCGCGGCGTTGACCGGCGGCGATCCGCGCAGCGCGGCCCGGCTGCTAACGCGGCCGTTCACGATCGAGGGCATCGTTTCGCACGGCGCCAAACTGGGCAGGACGATCGGCTTTCCTACTGCCAACCTCGATCTCGGCACATATTTACGCCCGGCCTACGGTATCTACGCAGTGCGCGGACGGCTCGCCGACGGCCGCGTGCTGGATGGCGCAGCCAACCTCGGCGTGCGGCCGAGCTTCGATCCGCCAAAGGAACTGCTCGAGCCTTATTTCTTCGATTTTACAGGTGACCTCTACGGCCAGTTGCTCGCTGTCGAACTAATCGAGTTCCTGCGTCCGGAAGCCAAGTACGACACGCTTGACGCGCTGATGGCCCAGATCGCGGCGGACTGCGACGCAGCACGAGCGGTGCTCGCCCGCAACTGAACGGTTTGTTTCGCGGCGGATGCAACTCCGTGATGACGGAGCCGTTCCGCTTCGGGCCCGCTTTGTCCACTTTGCCGCCAGACTGTAGCGCAGCTCAGCCAGGATCGTCGCGGGGATAGTTCATCACAGGAGACGCATCATGACCACCCGTTCCGGTTCCGCACGGTATGAAGGCTTCGGCAAAGACGGCAAAGGTCATGTCTCGACCCAGTCGGGCGTGTTGTCCGACTCGCCATACGGCTTCAGCACCCGTTTCGAGGATGAGCCCGGCACCAACCCGGAAGAGCTGATCGCTGCGGCACATGCGAGCTGCTTCACCATGGCGTTGAGCTTCGCACTGGCACAGGCGGGCTTCTCGGCCGGCACCCTGGAGACGACCGCGAAGGTGACAATCGTTCCGGCCGACGGCGGCTTTAAGATCACCCGCTCCGATCTCGACCTGATTGCCACGATAGACGGTATCGCGCCCGAACAGTTCGAGACCATCGCTGCCGATGCCAAGGCGAACTGCCCGGTTTCGAAATTGCTGAATGCCGAGATCACGCTGGCCCACCGCCTGAACGCCTGATCCGTACGTAACGTTGCGTGAACGGAACGTTGCTTTTCGTTCACGCAACTTTGGCGGCGTCCTGCTGTTCTATGTCCGTCGAATGAGAAGGACATACACATGCGCAAGCTGATCTTTGCCGCCATCGCCGCGGCGACTTTGCTGCCGACCCTTCCCGCTACCGCGCAGGATCGGCAATGGAACAACAACGGGCAGCACGACCGTGATGATCGCGGTCGGGGCGATCGCGACGACAATGATCGCGGTGATCGCGGGCGAGGTGATTGGCAAGGTAATCGCGGGCCAGATCGCAAGAGGGGCGATCGCGCCGACTCGCGCGGCAACGGCAATCGCGACTGGCGCCAGTTCCGCGGCTACGACTACAACCGCCTCGAGCCCGGACAGCGAGTCTATTATGCCGACCGCTACTATCGCGACGGTGGCTATTATCAGCCGCGTCGGCTTGGCCGCTACGATCGCATCTATCGGGGTGGCAACGGCCGCTACTACTGTCGTCGTTCGGACGGCACGACTGGTCTGATCATCGGCGGCCTTGCGGGCGGTGTGCTCGGCAACGCATTGTCAAGCGGGCGGTCGAGTACGCTGGGCACCTTGCTCGGCGTCGCCGGTGGCGCGGCACTGGGCACCTCGATCGACAGAGGCCAAGTGGTCTGCCGCTGATCGAACGCTTTGAAATGCAACGGAAAGGCCCGGCGCGACTGCCGGGCCTTTTTCGTGTCAGATCACGCCGTGGCCGAGCATCAGCCGCAGAGCGCAGAACACCAGCAAGACCAGGTTAAGGTTACGGCCCGAACGGTAAGAGGAAAGTGAGCCCAGCACCAGCCCGAACAGCGCGACGGGGATCAGGAACCAGTTGAACCAGCCGAACAGCGGGATGAACCCGATGATGGCGCCAAAGAACACCAGCACGCCCACAAGGATCGAGAGAAGGTTAAACATGCTGCGAGGATGACCCGCGCGTCCGCGTAAAGCAACTAGCAGCCGAAGGTTAACAGCGTTTTCACGCATTAACCCCGTTCTCGCGTTCAATCTTAACGGAAAATACCGCATGCGGGCGCATAGCTGCCGATAACGACAGGATGGAGCCTCGGAATGCACCGCAACTGGCTGATCGCCGCACTCGCGCTTGCGCTGGCGACCACAGGGTGTGGCGCGCGAAAGTCCGAGCAGGCCAACCTCGACTCGCTCGACAACGAACTCGCAGATGCCGGTAGCGGCAACGCTCGCGATCCAGCGATGATGGCTGCGCTACATGATCAGATCATGGTTGACCCCGCACTCGCGCAACAAGCCAACAACGATGCGGTACGTCCACCTGCCCAGCCCTATTCTGCGGCAGTGCCCGCGGACAATGTCGCTGGCTCGACCGGCGGCGCCATTACTGGCGCTGACTCCAGCGAGACGCTCAAGTCAGCTCCTGCACCAAAGGCAGACGGTTCCTGCCCGCAATGTGAAGCTGCGCGACAGTCGCTGACGCTCGGCGCGCTCGCTTCGCGACAGAAGGACAAGCGCACCGCGAACTGCGCGGGTGACATGCGCTATTCCGCCAGTTGGGCGACTCGCCTCCCCGCCGATCTGCCGCTTTATCCCGACGCGCGCGTTGGCGAGGCAGCGGGGACGTCGAGCAACGGCTGCGCGCTGCGTGCAGTCAGCTTCGCGACGTCCGCGTCACTCCAGACGGTGATCGACTGGTATTACACACGCGCGTCTCGCGCAGGCTTCGCCGCCGAGCATGAGGCCGATGGGAGCGAGCATGTGCTTGGCGGTACACGCGGTCGCGACGGCGCGGCTTTTGCTCTGTTCCTTACCGCACGTGGCGACGGCGGCACGGACGTTGATCTGGTCGCCAACAACGGCAGCTGATCTGCTGAGGTACTCGTGAGGTTTAGCGTAACAGTTTGCGGATGAAACCGATGATCCCGGTCTGGCGTGAGCGCTTGAGCCGTTCCGCCGCCAGGATCGTCTTCACGCTCGCAAAGCATTCCTCGACATCGTCGTTGACCAGCACGTAATCATAGCCGTCCCAGTGACTGACCTCGTTGGCGGCGCGTGCCATGCGGGCGTCGATCACCGCCTGCGAATCGGTCGCGCGACGTTCGAGCCGTTCGCGCAAGATTTCCATCGAGGGCGGCAGGATAAAGATCCGCACGATGTCGCCGCCGGCAAGCTGGTGGAGCTGCTGTGCACCCTGCCAGTCAATGTCGAACAAGATGTCACGTCCCTCGCCGAGTACGTGCCAGACCTGCGACTTGGGCGTGCCGTAGCGATGGTCGAACACGTGCGCCCATTCGAGGAACTCGTGATTGGCCGCCATCTCGCGAAAGCGTTCAAGGTCGACGAAGTGGTAGTCCACCCCGTCGACCTCGCCCGGCCGCATCGGCCGGGTGGTGTACGACACCGACATGCCGAGTTCCGGTTCATCGGCGAGCAATTTGCGTGCGATCGTCGATTTGCCGGCGCCCGAGGGCGAGGACAGGACGAACAACACGCCACGGCGTTTGAAGCCGTGCGGATCGGCGGGGTCGGATGCGCTCATCGCGCGCTCATCGCGCGCGGTGCCCCGCCCCGTCAAGGCGCGAAGACGATTACGCCTCGCTCTTGCTCTCGCCAAATGCGGCGTCCTTGAGCTTGCCGATGCCGCGCAGCACCAGCCAGCCGGTCGCAAAGGTCAGCGCAAGCGGGATCACCGCGCGTACTGCGGTTGCCACGATGGCACCCTCGATCGCGCCATCTACGCTGCTGTCGTCGCCGTTGGAACCATCGATCGCCGCACCGAGTGCCGCGCCGATCATCGTGCTGAAATTCATGCGATGTCTCCCTGTTTGATCGCATAGCGCGTGGACCGCGCGGATGTTCCTTGTCCCACCGCGCTCAGACGGGAGGAGGACGTCACACCATCGTCTCGGGCCGCACCAGCCGGTCGAACGTCGCGGCATCGACCAGCTCCAGGGCGAGACCCGATTCCTTCAGCGTCAAACCCTCGGCATGTGCATGTTTGGCGATCTTGGCGGCGTTGTCGTAGCCGATCTCCGGCGCAAGCGCGGTGACCAGCATTAGCGAGCGATCGACCAGTTCGGCGATGCGTCCGCGATTGGGTTCGATCCCGTCGACGCAACGCTCGGCGAAGCTCGCCATGCCGACGCTCAACATATGCACCGAACGCAGCACGGCCGCGCCGATCAACGGCTTGAATACGTTGAGTTCGAGATGCCCCTGCATTCCCCCAACGGTCACCGCCTGATGGTTGCCGATCACCTGCGCCGCAACCATCGTCAGCATCTCGCACTGTGTCGGGTTGACCTTGCCGGGCATGATTGAACTGCCCGGTTCGTTGGCCGGCAAGTCGAGTTCGCCCAGCCCCGAACGGGGGCCCGAGCCGAGCAGACGGATGTCGTTGGCGATCTTGGTAAGCGCGACCGCTAGCGTATTGAGCCGGCCCGAGAAATCGACAAGCGTGTCGTGCGACGCCAATGCCTCGAACTTGTTGGGCGCGGTTTCAAACGGCAGGCCGGTAAGCGTCGCGATTTCGGCGGCGATGTCCTCTGCGAACCCCGGGAAGGTATTCAGCCCGGTGCCGACCGCCGTGCCACCCTGCGCAAGCTTGCACAGGCCATGCTCGATCAGTGGTACCGTGCGGGTGCGCGCGAGCCGGATCTGCGCGTGGTAACCGGAGAATTCCTGGCCGAGCGTAACGGGGGTGGCATCCTGAAGGTGCGTGCGACCGATCTTCACAATATCGCGCCATGCTTCGACCTTCTTGAGCAGTGACGCTTCGAGCTGTTCCAGCGCTGGCACCAGATCACGCGTGGCCGCAATGGCGGTGGCAATATGCAGCGCGGTCGGGAAGCTGTCGTTCGATGATTGACTCATGTTGACGTGATCGTTGGGGTGAACGGGAGCCTTGCCGCCGCGCTTGCCGGTCAGCATCTCGTTGGCGCGACCGGCGATCACCTCGTTGACGTTCATATTGCTCTGCGTGCCGCTGCCCGTCTGCCAGATCACAAGCGGGAACTGATCGTCGTGGCTGCCGGTGATCACTTCGGCGGCGGCAGCGTCGATCGCATCGGCGATTTCTGTTGGCAGGCCATGTTTGCGATTCACGCGTGCTGCCGCCTGCTTCACGATCGCGAGCGCGTGGACGATGCCGATCGGCATCCGCTCGGTAGCGCCAAACGGGAAGTTCTCGATGCTGCGCTGAGTTTGCGCGCCCCAGTATGCGGTGGCGGAAACGGCGATTTCGCCAATCGAATCAGTTTCGGTGCGGGTGTCGGTCATAGGAACCTCGAAGGCAAAGGTGAGCAAGGTTGTTCAGTGCGACCGGCGCGGCGAGAAAGACGGATCACGGGCAGAGGGCAGCGCCTGCTTACTTTAACGCATCGGAACGGATGTCGGCAGCGGTGATTCTTCGCGCGTGCGCATCTGCCGGTCATCAACTGGCCGAACTGCGCCGTCGTGCGTTGTAGCGCGTATTGGAGAATGACAATGACTCAGGACCAGAAAGACGCACAAGCAAAGACGTCCGCGCTTCACGACGAAGAAGAGCGTCAGAAGGAGATGGCTTCTCGACTACCTGAAGGCGAAGAGAAAGACGCGCAGGTCATGAAGGGCGAGCGCCTGTCGGACGAGGCGTGGGCGATTGAGGAAGCGAACGACCTAGACCCGAGGCCGAGCGGGATATGGCCGAAAGCAGGCTGACGGCGCTCCGGGTCGGAGCCACGGGCCGGTTCGACGCAACTTGTCGCCAGTGACCGTTACGGGAGCCAATCCCGCAACGCCGGGTGCGGTCTAACCGCGGCCGGCCCCGTGCACCGCCGGAGCGATCGCAGAGTTACTTCTTCCGCTTGAAATCCACGCTCACGACGTTCGAACCGTCTTCGACTGGCGTTACAGTCGGACCATCATTCTCAGCCGTATCCTGTGGATCGGGCGCCTCTGGCCCTTCCTGCGCCTGGAAGCGCAGTTCGAAGTTCACCGCCGGATCGTGGAAGCCGGTGATCGCCGAATATGGGATCACCAGTTTCGACGGCACTTGATTGAAGCTCAGGCCGATCGAGAACTTCGAATCGTCGACCAGCAGATCCCAGAAGCGGTTCTGCATGACGATCGTCATCTCGTCCGGAAAACGCTCGATCAGGCGCTGCGGAATGTCGACGCCGGGCGCCTGCGTCTTGAAGGTGATGTAGAAATGGTGATCGCCCGGCAGGCCACCGTTCGACGCAACCGAGCCCAGCACGCGGCCGACCACGGCACGTAGCGCTTCTTGTACGATATCGTCGTACGGAATCAGGCTGTCCGGCATTCCATCGCTCATGCGCCCTTGGGTAGCGGGGTTTGCCGGGGGGTCAAGCAAGGATTGGACGGCAAGTTTCCCGCTTCCCTCCGCCCCGCGATTGCATGACGGGCGGCGCGCGCTATGTGGGATCAATGCGCACTGCCACCATTTCACGCTCCACCAACGAAACGTCGATCGACGTGACCGTCAATCTCGACGGGACCGGACTTTACGACATTTCGACCGGAGTCGGTTTCTTCGATCACATGCTGGAGCAGCTCTCGCGTCATTCGCTGATTGATCTGCACGTCAAGACGGTCGGCGATCTGCATATCGACGAGCATCATACGGTCGAGGATACCGGGATCGCGATCGGCGAAGCTGTTGCTAAAGCGCTTGGCGACAAGAAAGGCATCCGTCGCTATGGCGACGCGCTCTCGCCGATGGACGAGACGCTGGTTCGGGTCGCGATCGACATTTCCGGACGACCGTATCTGGTTTGGAAATGCGACTTCACCATGCCGCGGCTCGGCAACATGGACACCGAAATGTTCGGTCACTGGTTCCACAGCTTCGCGGGCGCGGCCGGACTGACGCTGCACGTCGAGAAGCTGTACGGCACCAACAATCATCACATTATCGAGGCCGCTTTCAAAGGGTTGGCGCGCGCTTTGCGCACCGCGACTGAGATCGATCTGCGCAAGGCGGACGCAATACCGTCGACCAAGGGCATCTTGTGAGCGGGCCTGCGACATGACGCTCGCGCTGATCGATTATGGCGCTGGCAACCTCCATTCGGTCGCCAACGCGCTGAAGGCGGCGGGCGCTGAGGACATTGCGATCACTGACGATGCCGATCTTGTCGCCAAGGCGGATCGCATCGTGCTGCCCGGTGTAGGCGCGTTCGCGGCCTGTGCAAGCGCGTTGCGCGCGGTGCCGGGGATGATCGAGGCAATGGAGCAGCGCGTCCACCGCGACGGTGTGCCTTTCCTCGGTATCTGCGTGGGTATGCAGTTGCTCGCCGATACCGGTGAGGAGTTCGGTGTGCATCCCGGCCTCGGCTGGATCAAAGGCACGGTCCGACGGCTTGCCCCTTTGGACACGCAGGCCAAGGTGCCGCACATGGGCTGGAACGACGTGCGCGCGGTCTCGCCGCATCCGATGATCGTCGAAGGCGAGGCCTATTTCCTCCACAGCTATGCGTTCGATGGTGCGGATGTGCTCGCGACCAGCGATCATGCCGGGCCGGTTGTAGCCGCAATCGGACGGGACACGATCGTCGGCGTACAGTTCCACCCTGAAAAGAGCCAGCGCTATGGGCTGGAGTTCCTCAATCGTTTCCTGAAGTGGCGTCCATGAGTTTTTCGGCATGACCCTTATCGTCTTCCCCGCAATCGACCTGAAGGGCGGCCAGGTCGTGCGCCTTGCCGAGGGCGATATGGACCGCGCGACAGTGTACGGCGACGATCCGGCCGCGCAGGCGATGCTGTTCGCTAATGCCGGGGCCGAGCATCTCCACGTGGTCGATCTGGATGGTGCATTTGCGGGCGCGTCGGTGAACGGCGATGCGGTACGGTCGATCGTCGCGCGCTTTCCCGGCCACGTGCAATTGGGCGGCGGCATCCGTACACGCGAAGCGATCGAGCGCTGGTTCGATCTCGGCGTGTCGCGCGTGGTGATCGGCACCGCCGCGCTGGAGAACCCCGATCTGGTGCGCGAGGCGGCACGTGACTTCCCCGGCGGCATCGTCGTCGCTGTGGATGCGCGCGACGGTTTCGTCGCGACCAAGGGCTGGGCGGATGTGTCGACCGTCACCGTTACCGATATGGCGCGCCGGTTCGAGGACGCGGGCGTGGCGGCTTTGCTCTTCACCGATGTGGGCCGCGACGGGCTTTTGAAGGGGTGCAACGTGGAGGCTACGGTCGATCTTGCGCGGGCTGTGCGCATTCCGGTGATCGCTAGCGGAGGCATCGCGGGGATCGGCGAGATCCACGTGCTGGCGCTGCATGCACGCGACGGCGTCGAGGGCGTCATCACTGGACGCGCGCTTTATGACGGGCGGCTAGATCTGGCGACCGCGCTGGCGGTGGCGAAAGCGGCGTGACCGTCCGTGCGCGCGTGATTCCGTGTCTCGACGTGGCGAATGGCCGCGTGGTGAAGGGCGTCAACTTCGTTGACCTGAAGGATGCCGGCGATCCGGTAGAGCAGGCGCGCGCTTATGATGCAGCGGGCGCCGACGAGCTGTGCTTCCTCGACATCACCGCCAGTCACGAGGCGCGCGGCACGATCCTCGACGTGGTGCGGCGCACCGCCGAGGTGTGCTTCATGCCGGTGACGGTCGGCGGCGGCGTGCGATCGGCCGAGGATGCGCGCGCGCTGTTGCTGGCGGGGGCCGACAAGGTGGCGGTCAACTCTGCGGCGGTGACGCGGCCGGAGGTTGTGGCGGAGATCGCTGATCGATTCGGCAGCCAGTGCATCGTCGCCTCGATAGACGCGCGGCGCAGCGGCTCGGGCTGGGAAGTGTTCACGCACGGCGGCAGGCGCGGCACTGGCATCGACGCGGTCGAACATGCGCGGCGGCTGGCGGACCTTGGCGCAGGCGAATTGCTCGTCACCTCGATGGATCGTGACGGCACGCGCAGCGGCTTCGACCTGGAGCTGACGCGCACCATCGCCGATCTGGTCAGCGTGCCGGTGGTCGCCTCGGGCGGTGTCGGCGGCTTGGCCGATCTCGTCGCGGGCGTGGTCGAGGGACATGCCAGCGCGGTGCTGGCGGCGTCGATCTTCCACTTCGGCGACGCGAGCATCGCCGACGCCCATGCCGCGCTGGCGGCGGCAGGCATCCCGGTGCGCCGGCCGGTCGCATAGCCTTTCGCGGGGAGGTGGAAATCCGCCCCGCCCCTGCTAAAGCGCTCGCATGTTTCTTCTCCTCCTCGCGTCCGCCGCGCATACCGGCGTGCCGGTCGAGCGAACCGGCCCCGCCGCCTCCGACATCGCGCTGTTCGTGATGGCGGCGATCGGCGTGTTCCTGGTGCGCCGTGCGCTTCGCAAGCGCTTCACCAAGCCGCGGCAGAAGCCGCCGCTCGATCGGGAATGAGCGGCATGGAAGACGTTCTCGACACGCTCGAAGCGACGATCCGGTCGCGCAAAGGCGCCGATCCTGCCTCCTCCTATGTCGCCAAGCTGTTCGGCAAGGGCCGCGCCAAGATCGCACAGAAGGTCGGCGAGGAAGCCACCGAGGTGGTGATCGCCGCCGTTTCCGAGAGCACGCAGGCGCTGACCGGCGAGGCGGCCGATCTCGTCTTCCACCTGCTGGTACTGCTAGCCGATGCCGGATTGAGTCTTGATGATGTGCGAGCCGAACTGCGCCGCCGCGAGGGGCTGTCGGGGATCGACGAGAAAGCAGCGCGCACGCAGTAGGCTCCGTTCGTGCGCAGTCGGGCTTCCGCCCAGCCATGAACCTGCCGACGCGTTGCGACACTGACGGGCAGCAACAACCGGATTGAGGAGCCAACCATGCCGATCGACGCCACCCTGCCCTATGACGATCAGAACATCTTCGCCAAGATCCTGCGCGGCGAAATCCCGGCTAAGCGCATCTACGAAGACGATTTCGCGATCGCCTTCCATGACATCGCTCCGCAGGCACCGACGCATCTGCTGGTGATCCCGCGCGGAGCCTATGTATCTTGGGACGATTTCAGCGCGCGCGCGTCCGACGCCGAGATTGCCGGCTTCGTGCGTGCGGTCGGCGCGGTCGCGCGTGCGGCGGGGCTGGTCGCGCCCGGGTACCGGCTCCTCGCCAATACAGGCGCGGATTCACATCAGGAGGTGCCACACCTCCACGTACATATCTTTGCCGGGCGCCCGCTCGGCCCGATGCTCGCAGGCGGGTGAACGGGTAAAAGGGATTGCGTGGCAGGAATTTGGCGGTACGCTCCCCGCCATTCCGATAGAGCGGGCTGTTAAAAGCCGATTGCCATCCACCCGGGGGTTCGTTGATGATTTTTGGGCGTGTTAAATCTCTAGATGCGATTCTCGCGACGGCGGAGAAGAAGTCTCTGCATCGTTCGTTGGGAGTGTTCCAGTTGACGATGCTCGGCGTGGGTGCCGTGATCGGCACCGGCATTTTCGTGCTGACCGCAACCGCCGCGCAGAAGGCCGG